>Ga0307511_10005197_pt1 | contig 13257 bp, 10 predicted proteins | sample 13_EM_MG_FD_200266 | JGI IMG/M metagenome (GOLD analysis project Ga0307511, IMG submission 200266) | Populus trichocarpa ectomycorrhiza microbial communities from riparian zone in the Pacific Northwest, United States - 13_EM | ecosystem: Host-associated > Plants > Roots > Unclassified | place...
TTTATTAATTTTTATACAGAGTTTTCAAGACAACATTAATTATATCTGTGCTAAATTTAGCATGAGAGGTTCCTAAACTACATAAAAAAACTTGTTTTTCCAAGAGATCGATCATGGATCGCTGATCAAGTTATTCGTCTTCAACCCCCAATTAAGCTTATAAACCAGTTGTGAAAGGTACTTCAGAATCCTTAGTTTGCTTAAGACTTCACCAACTACAAAGAAGAAATACTAAAATACAGTACCATCCAATTATTCACCCATAACAACGAAATCTCTAGCTGTTTAATGTGGACAATATTTGAGTCCAAGTTGATTCTCTTGGCAATTTAAGCAGTGCTTCTCATGCCCGCGACGATATGCTTTTCTTTGGCTAGTCAATGCATGCAACATTTTTAATTGGGGTGGATAATTCAACAACTTCAGCAGTGCATCTCATGGCCGTGATGTTTGAAAGTGTGGTAGTCATTATTTTTTAAAATATATTTTACTTAAAAATATATCAAAATATTTTTTAATTATTTTTTATATTAACATATATATTAAAATTAATAATATAAAAATATAAAAAAATAATTTTTTAAAAAATGTCCTTGGAACGCAATTCCGAACGGCTCCTAAATCAAAATCTAGCTAGATCGAATATTGATTTTAAAAAATAAATAAATAAATAATTTAAAATAGAATTTGAACTTTGATGATTCTTTTGTTAAAAGGTTCTACAGGATATTTAATGGGTGAATTGAATTCATTGATACAATAGGTTGATTTATGATTCGGTGGTAACTCAAGATATTAATCATATAAAATCTCATTAAATAATATTTTTGTAAAACTCTTCTGGAAACTATATTCCAAGCAGTTGATATCAAATAATTATATGGAGTAATAAGTTTGTTGAAACATCTGGCACCTAAAATATCACAAGCTTTTCTGCACCAATCTTTTCGCGAGACTGAGAATTTTGCTTGGCACGAACAGGATATATATAATACTGATAATCATTAGCTAATCAAACATGAAGGGAATCGACTATGAAAACAAGATCAAGCCAATCTCAGGAACCCTAATTAAGAGGCTTTAACCCTCCCATGAGTCCCATCGCTATCTCTCTTTTATTTTCATCATCATCTTCATTCCAGCTATGTAATCATGCCTGACTGCCATTATCAAAGCTAGCTAGCTGCTAGTTGTTGGGCCATTGACCTACAAATCATAAAAACAAGAATATATGGAGGTGCTAAAAGTTTCACTATCCAACTGGAATGTGAATCAAGAAAAGACAAGAGGCTTTGGCCACAAACTTCGTGACAGCATTTCAAATCTACTGTTGAAGTTTCTAATTCAAAACTCCGCAAATCTCTGCAGCTTAATTCCCGTGTTTTGGTGCAATGAATTGAAATGTGGATATTGTTGATTCTGTTTATTCACTGAACAGGTTTCAATGTTTCATGTGAAAATAAAAAAAGTGTATAATTAATTTGTTATGAAAATATATATTAAATTATAAATTATAGAAAGAATTATTAATGTTAATTAACCGCTAAAGCCGAAAGATGATATTCACGGTAAGAAGCGAAGTATAGATGCACATGTGAATATTTAATCTTATTATATGAATAAATTTTTAATTTTTTTATTTAATTGTGTAGCAATAAAAATAGATATTTGTAAAAAAATAAATGATTTAAAATCCAAAAAATATATTTTTTAGTCAAAATTTCTCTTTTCTTATTTTTTCAATTCATTAAAAAATATGGATTTTATTATTAAAGTTTTTTTAAATTACCGATTAGATTTATTAAAATCAAAATTTGAATCACATAGCAAGAAATGCTAATTGAAACACTTTTATTAAATCAGAATTTAGAACCATACAATATCAAGATATAAAATTAGACTATAGATTTTTGTATGAATAAAAAGGTCTAACATAAATAGTATTTTTTTTATATACATTTAATGAATGTTAATTTGGTATATTTTGAGATCAATTGTTGCTTTAAAGTCTTAGGTACTGATAAAACTATAGAGTTACAAATAATGCTTGTAAGCCATAAGTATTATGGTAAAAAAGTAAGATTGATTTTTTATTGGTTCATATATAACAATCTATTCTCATATTAAATCTCTTTTTAACAGTACATATGACATTTTTTTGCCAAGTATTCCTTTTCTTTTATATATATAGCTATCTATAGCTATAATTTTTTTATTTGATGGGCGGATTTAAACATCAATTAAACTGAAGATTTTCTCTGAATAGTTTTAAAAATATACTTTTCACATAAATCATATGTATTTAGAGGAATAAAGTTTTCTAAATGTTAGTCCTAAAACCTCAAACTTAAAAACGAAAACAAGTTTTTTTAATATATATATATTATTTTAATGTATTTTCAAACACAAAACACTTAAAAAAACAGAGCTATTATAATTTCAAACGCTACTTTTTATCCATCTCTGACCATAGCCCCCAAAGAACCCAGGTTCATCGCCAAAGAAACGCTATTCTAGTTCATCAGATCTTCCATCAGAAGTTACATAAAAAGAATATAGTATGCACATTTAATTTCAATCTTATTTTAAGTTGTTCTATGTATTATTTTTTGCATTCTGGTAGTTTTATGTCTTTATTAATGATTAGAATGAATATTCTTTACAGATAACTAGTGATCAAGGTGGGGCAACTTTATTGAGTACAATAGAACATTACTGGCCAAATGTGGACTTGAGAAAGGAACAAGCATGGTTCATGCGCAAATTTATCCATTTTCACATATCTTCACAAGACTAAGCAGGCGGAGGCTTATACTCTGCGTCAGATACTCTCAACTCAAGGTTCTCACCTTCTGAATTGTTTTGCTTTACTCGTATCAATGCATAATTTTGAATTTCATCAACATTGAAAATCTTGTTCTTTTTAACTGTAACAAGCATTCAACCCGGAGGTTCATGCTCACCATATAATATCTACAACGCAATTCTAGGAACTATCGAGATGGAAAACGTACTCATTTATTTGGCTAGTTTAGCAATGAACCATGCAATAGATAGAACACAGTTGCCAATTAAAATCCGAGTAAAAGATGATTATTATAGAAAGGAGAAAATTGGGATGGAAACAGAATTGGCCTGCATCCATAAGAATCAAATGAATAAATTAAATGATTGACAACCATCTATTTTCCTTACCTATGAAAAAATTGGGACAGGATTTTGAGCTCTGTTCGCTTTTTAGCTGCCCTTCTAAGAGGCTTCCGGTTCTGCCACCCCAATTGATCAATCCCACTAGAATGGATAAATACATTACCATGGTTTTCAAATGCAAGCATTTTTTGCATCACATTGGACTCTGTTTCACCTGGCTTCTTTCTTGATTTTGTGTGCCGAGGTGAAGGTGTTTTGGGCTCTACAGATTTGGCACTCGTTGATCTGTCAAGGAATTCATGACAAAGTTACAATAAACATGATTTCCAGAAACGATAAGAAAAAAACTATTTACAAAATCTTCTCCCTATATTCTTGGTTTTTTAACACAGTATTGAAACAGTCAACTATGAACTCAGAAAACAATATCTAAAGACCTTGTGTAAGGTATGGCAATGTATAAAACGCATTCTCAAATATCATACCCTAAGCCTAGAGAACTTCAAGACAAGAACTTGCTAATGCAATTATGAATTACTCAAGACAATAATGTTAGTCAACGATCTTTACCTCTCATGATCTGCCAGTAGTGACACAGACAACCCTTCAGTTTGAGGCTCACATGCAGCACAGAAGTAGATCTTTGGTGGGGTGAGTAGCTTGATACAATCAATATGGTACCACTCACCACACAACTTACACGCTACCTTTACTCTACTGTCAAATGGTTTTCGGCAAATGCAGTACAGCATGCTTCGAGCTCTTAATAACTGCAGAACCAAGCGCTCATTGGTAAATGAAATACTTAACCATCCAGTCATACAGAGTCAGAATTTGTTACCTTCAGTTCCTTCTCTAAGTATATAGGCAAATTTTCACCCTCTGAAATAAGTTCAAAAACCTTATCCAGGCCAAGAGCTCCAGAATCTGTTGCAACCTGCCCACAGAAAAGAAAGCACCAAATTATTGAGCAATAGCAAGATTTAAAGACAACTGGCAAAGTGTTATCAACCTTCTTTGCGTGATCTGCCCACTGCAAGCCAATGTCCTTCAGTTCAGCAAGTTTCTGCCATATGTAATCTTCTGGAGGTATGCTCATAGCTAGTCCCTGCCAACGTTTCATACAGCATTTTACCATTCATCACTGACATATGTATATACATATATACATGCATGTCTGTGTCTGACGTGAGCTAATTTTTATTCAGAAACTAGATGATAAAGAAGTGATGTCAAACCAGAAATAAATGAATTAAATAACAAGGAGACAAACCTCTTTCATGTGCCGCTGAATATGTTGCATCGTAGGCTTCTGTGCATCCTCCAATAGTCTCTTGACTCTCACTCTCCAAGAATTTCTAGCTGATGCCAGTTCAAGGTCACATTTATCTTGATTATCACAAACACCTGCCACTTCCGTGGCCTGCAAAACAAAATCAATTCCAATCAGGAAAATTTACTAATTTGTAGATGTTTACATCTTTCAATTGCTAACAATGTTTCAAGGATACGAGTCTCTTTTTTTCGAACGGGTTCAAAAATATAAATCTGATGCCATAGGCTATGATGAAATAATAGTTAATCAAGGCCAGAGAATAAAGAAAAACAAGTTAACCAAATGCACCAGTGCAGAAATATAACAAAAGCTAAAGTTGTGTGTGTATGTGTTAAATTTTATTCGAAAGTAGATGCAAGTCATAACGTACAGATAATACAAAAGGATTGAGTACCTTCAGAGCAATGGTTAGTTTTTCACAGACAACAGTGAGATCCTTGTCCAAATAAGATAATGCAAAATCCAATATTTCTCTCAAGCATTTTTTGCATTCATGAGCTTGGTCCACGATCTGTTGTAATAAATCCTTTTCTTCAATCCTGTCAAAGAGAATAGCTCATGTCGCCATATTTAAAATAACAATAGAATAAAGGGATTTAGGTAACTGGTAAGTTCTTTCTATTTTTTTAAGAAAAAGTAAAAACAACATATTCACAAGAGTGACAGATACACAATAGGAGAATCATTAATATTGAAGTGAAACTGTTAAAAAATTCTATACTTAATGTACGGGAAGTTCACCTTAATGTTTAATGCAATTATTTTATAATCATTATACAAATGTACCCTAACTAGTTTACTAATAAGGCAGTTTAAAAAAAGTATCATAATGGGGCTTTGTTGTTGTTTTATACAAAATTTCACAGTTCCTTTACACAGTTATATTACTGCAAATATGAGTTTAACAGGAACAAGCAAATAATCTAAAGCATAATAAATGCACTGCATCCAATTTAATTGCAAAAAAATGTTGGTACCTTGTAGGGAAATTCTCAGAATCAGATAGAAGTTCAATCAGCATTCTTAATTCAAGCTGCTTCTCTCCATTTTTCTATAACCAAGGAAAAGGTGAGAAGCGTACACCAGATTCTTTATAAGAGAAAGTCCAAAGATATTTGATAAATGCATACCAGGGGACCACCTCCATTTTGGGATATTGACCCATCATCAAAAAATTGGCAATAATGGCAAATAAAAACTTCAGCATTATTTGGATTGACTTGCGCTGAATCAAGGCACCGCAAATGGTAGCTGTTCAATTGAAGTAAAACAAAGCATGTGATAACCAGACCATGTGAGAGAGAAAAAGATCAAGAGATGGTACACAACCATTAAAGCATCTGATAACCAGATAACATTAGGACAGTACATCATATCAAAACTTTAATAGTGTTATAAGGTATTGGCGTTGGTTTAATTCCTCAAAGTTCTTCGCAAGCCATATTGATCTCAGGCCATTATAATAAGGGTTTGACACGTCAACATACTATTGGGAGTATTGGTAAAAACTCTTCACAAAGAGCTCAAATAATTGAAGGCTATAATTGGAGTTGAAATTTTAAACTACTTTCAGAAGGATGATATTTTTGGACATTAATATAAAATAACAAAATGGCAGCCACTATGTGACATAACAAAATATAAACTCACCGGTCCTTGCACATTGAACAAGAGAGAAAAAAATTTTCTTCGTTGTAACCAGTATAGCACATGCATAGTATTCTTGCTTTAGCGCTCCATGATTTGCCATAGATGTTCAGAGATATATCCAGAGACTGCTTGACCTGTACAATATTGAAAAGGACTATAAACATATCTGCAAAATATCTTAAAATCAGGATAAATGTCTGAAACAAACAATGAAAAGAACATTTGATCAAACCTTCTGCAATGCATCAGACAACGAATTCCTATCATCTACAAATCTTCCAATAATCTCCACAAATTGTTGCTTCCACTTTTCAACCTTTTCAACTTCATATAGAACCAGATCTAGCTCTGAACAAGAAAATGCTGAAGCCTTCCCCAGTTCCTGAGAGAGATAAAATCATGTTAACCAAATATATAATTGATTTATCACAAAAAATTTATTAGATGATAGCGAAATGGCATTTTGAGTTCCTTAAAATGAAGGGAATGGGAAGCAAAAACCAGAGCACCAAAATCTACTATGTTCAAGAACTGAAAACCAGGCTCCACCAATAATCCAGAGTCACAATATCATATAATTAAAATGCATTAAATATTACGCGCCTACTATAAAACTAAAACATGCATAATAGATGGAGGTGTACAAGAACAGCCAATACTTCCTCGTTCGAAAGTCATCACATGCAAACTTATCCAGGCAAATGATATACATACAGCACATGGTTGTGGTTTCTAGCGCTGGTATTGAGCTATAAGAAGATAAAAAACATAACTGCAATGGCCAAAGTACAAGTCCGCATCCCAGAAAATAATTCAACATGCATTTGCGAAGATGCAGTGGTTTCCTTTAAAGTATCCCCAGTCAAAAGTCCAATATGATCTTTGTTTTAAGTATAAGCAGTGCAGTTCATGGAAATCCTCAAGATAATAATAATGAAGGTGTAAAGAGTAAAATCCCATCCAAACAAAAAGCAGCACAGCGTTTCCAGCATATTCAAGAATATGGGATGATGATGCAGACTATACCTTAAGCTCTAATATTAGAGACCAGGATCTTTCCTCAGAGTTTAGACTAAAAAATCGTTCAGCTTGTTCTAGCCACAACCTACAAGTGAAACGTGCAAATCCATCAGCTACAATTTGTCACTGATAATCAAGGAAAAAACTAAAAAAAAACACTAGAACATACACCTACATAACATTCTGATTTAACGCAATGCTAATACTGTCTACAGTTGAAAGAGAAAAAAACACATAACATGATTTCACTGTGTTACTTGCAATACTTGTGTTGTTTTGAGTTGGAGAAAGAAACACTTCTTAATATGTAAGATTGTTTTCTTACATTATGAAGCTCACAACGAGCCGACCACCCTGGCAGTGCAACGGGTGGTAGCGGCAAGGAAATCAAAGAATATGGTTAACATAGCCAAATCCATGATAAAAATAACCTTGTGTCTCTACTCTATATTTCCTATCGACAAAACAATAGCCTTCCAACTAATTGCTTTGTTATAGGAGTTGGTATTAAATATGAAAAGCAATATAAAACCAAAGGCCCAAGCAGCATTCCCAAGTTTCTAAATAAAAACTTGAGAAAATAAATTTCATGTAAGCTTGTACTTTTCTCCACTTAAACAATAGAAACTATGGAAAAAAATGAAAAGAAACATAAAAAAGGTCTCACCCAAACAAAGGATCATAATCATAATGGTGATGGCACAAGAAGAGTAGATCCAGTTAGTTGATAATCACACTGCCTTCTCTACTCACTAATTAACGTGATTTTCTCATTTTGAAACTATATGGATCTATCGAAGTACAAAAAGAAAATCATTCTAACAAAGTACGTGGATCTGACCAAGTAATGGTGACTTTCTAATCACAATAAAATGAACAAGTCAAACAACAGGAAGTCTAAGCTCAGAGTTTCAATATATAACAAATAATATAAGCTGTTTGTTTAAAGCTGAAAGTGTTAATACTGCTACATGAGCAACCCCCAATATGTGAAGAAATTAAAAATCATTGCACAGGGCGATAGCTAAAGAAAATCTTCCTATACAAGAGCACAAAATAATACACTAATGCAAAAGAGCATATTTAAGACAAGCACAGGAACAGCTAAACTCTCATCAAACAGAAACTTAAATCAAACAAGATTAGAAAACCAGAATTGATTTTTTGAATACATGATTTCATTTTTCATTCAGCTTAATTCAGCCAAAAAAGGTGCTTTATTTATATGCAAGACTTCATCTCAAAGATATTTTCATAGTTATGGTTCATATTGAAGTCCAAACATGCTATAAAACACCAACACCAGGACTGTCCCGGAGGGCAAATCATATGTTGGATTGCATATCTATCCAACACAAAATAAAAGGTTGGGTGAGGGAACTTCAGTATTATCCATTAACCTGAGGAAAAACTTCAGTTCAAGTGTCTGGGAAAACAAGAAGCATAGAATATTGCATACAAGAATAAGAAGACTCACTTGTGTTTATGAATGGCATTTACAAGTTGATTGACCATCAAAGGAAAGGAGATTTGTATACTCTGCAGTTGGAAAATCCTACGAGTAAGTTCTACAAGAACCAATAATTAATTGAACAACAACCAGAAGTTGTAGCTTCCATAGAGGCAAAGCAAGCAAACATAAACTTGAATACCTGAGATTCAGCAAGAACTACTTCGGCATCACTCAGCTTGAATCTTTCAAAATTGCCAGGCAAAGAAATTACTCCCAAGGCTTTCCTAAGCCATTTGACCCCATCAATTAATGCACTCCATAGGGTACCAGAGACACCGATAACAGAAAGGTTTTCTGCAGCCTCCATCAAACTCTCAACATCCTACATAAGAACAGAGAGAAAGCTTTTATAAATGAGTCAATGGGAAAAAAACTGAGGAAAGAAAGATTACCAAAATAAGCACAAGGTTAAAAATCGAACTAGCAAAAAAAGGGGGTGAAAGCCACATCAGGCATTCCCCCCTGATAGATGAGAAACAGGGAAATCGAGCACGTGAACACTAAAAGCCTAGCCACCAGATGTTTGAAGATGGAACCTGATTGATGAGACAGGCTACAGTAATACAAAATACCCAGGCTCATTTAAAATCCAAAGGTGAAGAAGCTTTTGCTAACCATGATGCGACAACTCAACATATCTTGTTCACTTAAAACAGAAGCTATAGGTAAACCAACCTCGCACAACTTGCTTCATTTTTAACCTTGTATTAAAAGAAATGCATACGAATCAAAGATTGAAATATCAAAAAAACAGATGGAAGGATTATAAAGATTAAGTACAACCTCCAAAGAAGGAGCACAGGTGCAGAAAGAAAGAGCTCTAGAGCACCATCGCAGCATTGAACATGCATTCTGGAGTTTTGGAATCTCAGCAAAGTCAAAATTCAGAGATAAACCAGCTTTAGTGATGGATTCCATTTTAGTAGCTAAATGTTCAACTTTTCCAAAAAGACAACCGTTCTTTCCATCATCAATATCATCTGTACTCAGAATGCACCTAGCATCCTGCAATGCAGAGTTGGCATCCTGCTGCCATTCATCACAGTTCTTCAGAACCATTTCAAGCATTCTTCGTTCATCCAAAGATATTTTTAGTAACTTCGAGTGTGAAACCAACTCCTGCATGACAAAAATTACATTTGCAAAATCATGGTTGATCAATATTTTCTGGATATAATATATTCTGCAGACAAGACAAACCTTTAGGACCTCGAGTTTGAGTGAAGAAACAGAGCCAGATACCATGGAACTAGAAGAAACCAAAAATGGCGCAGAATTCTCTAACCAGGACTTAGCCATTGCTACAGCATCTTTAATATCATCTAGCAAGGGTAGAAGCACAGGTATATCTGCTGAAGTCCTAAGAGATTACAACTCAACTGTTATGAACACAAAATATAACACATCAAGTCAAAACAAACAAGCTAAGCACACTTAAAACCTTATAATATCCTCAAAATCCAACATTTGAGCTTCCTGTGCAAGAAGTTTTGTGGCTCTTTCCTCCCAACACCTCACAGCTGCAATTACTCCAGACAAATCAACAAACAGTTTCTCTTTTTCAATCTGTAGCCTGAGAGGAAAAACCAACAGAATGAGCACTCAAAATCTAACACAAATATCTAGGTTACTGTAGCAGTGCATGAAAAACATACACAAAAGCCTCCATCATCAGTTCCTGAATGAAGTCCAAAGGCATTTTCATATCACGAGCCTGTAATGAGCAAAATAAATTTGTAAGAGATGCATAACCAATACAAGTTTTTTTTAATTGAATGCATCAATCATCAAGTGGACATAGCCCTTGTTATCTACAAAATTTAAACCATCATGTTTTGGGGAATGGGACAAGGAAGATTGTGACATTAAATCAAAACATATACTGTGACAAAACAGCCACTGGAAGAATATAGAAATAAGAGGATAGGGATAGATTACTTTCAGAACTTTTACTCTGCAACAAGCCTTCTTCAACTCTAACTCAACTAGAGGCAACTCATCAACTGTTCAAGGAAATGACTGGGCATTAAGAAAAATTTACACCAGCAAAGATAATGCCAACAGAGATGAACATTTACTATTTAACGAATCTGAACATTCCAAGAAAGAAACCTTGAATTCTCAAAGATGCTGCATCTTTTAATAGGCAATTTAATTCATTAACTACTTTATCTTGATCTTCCCGTTCATGAAGATTCACCAAAACATCATTACAGCGAGAAATCCATGAAACAGCATTGATGTGGCATTGCTTCAGAAGCATCAACTCCGGTATGTTAACAGTAAAATTCTTGAATTCTTGAAGCAACACTTCAACATTCTGCATCAGTAAACACTTCTAAAATTTAAGCTCCCAAGCTTCACAGAACACTCAAGGGAGAAAAATAAAATGATGATGATGTTAACCTTTAAACTAAATGGAGCTTTCAAGATTTCCTTGCACTGAGACTGACATGATTCAGCTTTCCTTACTAGATCCAAAAGCAATTCTGTTTCTGGAAGTTGAATTTGAAGCTCCGACATCTATTCAACAAACATTATAACAATTAGAATAAATTTGGAAATTGACAAGATGTTGTATAAGTTTTACAGGAAAAAGAAATTCAAATCACCTCTGACTTCAGCTTGTAGAGAATATCAATGTCAACTGCAGCTCTTTGTGTCTCTGATATGCATTTCTTTGCACTGTCTATCCAGATCTACAGGGCAATAAACTACATGAGCAACAGAATACAGAAAGGTACCTGCTAAAAAGATACAATACTAAGGAAATTGCTTATGCTGGTACGACTTTTGGCCAACAAAAAATGCACTATGAAAGAAAGTAGATCTGTTGAGAGCATTGGACATAAGGGATGTGGGTATGTTCAATAACATAAAATTATATAGAGTTATGACCTTTGCTTGGACAGCATTCTCATGAAAAAGTACAGTTTAAAGAGGATTGAAAGAAATTATCCTTTTTATCATGATTAAAAACACACTTATAGATATTAATTTAAACCAAACACCAATCCCTGAAAAGCAAGCATTTTTGAAGTAAATGAAAACATCGTCTAAGCTGGCATGAAATGGAAGAGAAAATAACATGTAATGTAAACAAATTCACAAAGAATCGTGTAAAAAATTAACCACCATCCAGGAAGAAAATCACATTCATGATGTGCAAAGAGTCAGAGGAAACAACAATCTGTCAGGACTACAATAACAAAATCCCTCTTTACCACCCAAACCTAAATGTTTTAGAACACAAATCTACCATTTAAAAAGATACATATACAAGTGAGTGACCATTCACAAATGCTTATATAAATGGTCAAGCAAATCAAATTGAATAAACCTGAATTAATAAGGTTCCTTCACTTCTTAGGTCACAGGAACCCAGGTTGCATACCTAGGTATCTATATGACAAATCAAGAAAATTACAGAGGAAAACTAAAATCTGAATGTGTCAACAAAAAATTTACCTTTGCTGATGAAAGTTTTTTCGACAGCTTCTTGCTTTCTTTAATATATATTGGCAAGTCACTAAATCTCGAGTACAGTGATTCCAGCACAGATATCTGGCATAACAATATGAAATTGAATGATATTCATTAAAATAATGAGAGCATCAAGAGATACTGGTATTAGAATTATCCATTAAAAGGCAACAGCACTTTAGAGCTTATCAAAACAAAGTTAATTATGAAATTAATGATTGCATGGAGTGCGAAGGTTGGATCGGAGATACTTCTGAGCATGATGACAGAGCAGAATCAATTTCCTGAGCCAAACACCATGCCTCATCTGCACGCTCCTGCATTAAATAAGTCAAATGGGCATGCTTTCCATTAGAAAACAATAAAGTGTGAAGAGGAAACTACTCATTTATGATAACAACCTTCAACATGAGATGCCCTGGCTCATTACATGGCATGGGATCATTATTCAGCAACTCAGCAATGTATTCCAAAGGCACTCTCTCCAAATCACAGCTGTGACCAGATGACCAGTTTTGAACTTTAAAAAGACAATCTCTTATGCCTCCTGCCCACATCTGAGCTGCATTCAAGCTCTTCACCATGTCTCGTACCTATATTTCAAAATGAAACAATCATTTTCCATGCACACAAAAGGGCAATGCAAGTATGAAATAGATGACAGCTAAAAACTCACAGGATCCATCTCAGAACCAGCCCAAAGAAATTGCTCAGCTTCCTTCAACAGGGTAGCACATGCATCACCCAAATATGGATGCTGAAAAAACTTTTTGGCACGCGAAAGCCATTGTTCAGCAAGTTCAGCCAGGCTGACATGCCCCCCCTTGACCTGCATGCAGAGCATGATCTCAGATGGGGAAAAAATGAATATCTTGTCCTATTGAAGCATTTATTAGCATAACACATGCATCATTATAGCTGAAGAACACTATACATTATCCAAGCACCATAATACTGGATGCTACAGCATGAAAACCCACCCCCCCCCTCCCCATGCTCAGCACATGCGAACAACTGTACATGAAAACCACAGTAACTGGCTTTTTATGGTATGCTAAAAGACCGTAGCAATACCTTCTTCGTTAACACATTCAGCTCATTGGAA
>Ga0307511_10005198_pt1 | contig 13257 bp, 13 predicted proteins | sample 13_EM_MG_FD_200266 | JGI IMG/M metagenome (GOLD analysis project Ga0307511, IMG submission 200266) | Populus trichocarpa ectomycorrhiza microbial communities from riparian zone in the Pacific Northwest, United States - 13_EM | ecosystem: Host-associated > Plants > Roots > Unclassified | place...
TGGAACAATAAAAAATATTTTATATAAAGTATTATTTATTTCATGATGTAATAGCAGTAGTTAGATCTACAATATTTAAATTAAAAAACATCAATATTAATATATATCTTTTTTATTATTTTATAACCTCAATTTGAAAAGTATTTTTAACCAAACACATTAAACTACTTTTTGTTCAATCTCAATTTCAACCACAATTTTAACCAAACATATATAAATACCAAACCAACCTCAATCAAAAATATTTTTTATAAAACAATTATTTTCAAACTATAATTATAAAAACTACCATAATAACAAACACAGTAAGTGGGTGACCAACAACATTTTAAACTGCGGTTGGCCGCACAAAACACATAGCAAAAAATATCTTTTGCAGTTAACCTTAGTGTAAAATGCAGTTGATTGTATAAACAAATACATATCATGTTTTTTGTGCGGTCAATTGCAACTTGAAATGCGGTTGATAATATAAATAAATATACACTTAATATAACACCCAATAATGAATTTCACCATCCGATATTCATTTGTGTTTTTTATGTTTTTGTTGTTTTTTTGACATTGCATTTTCAGTTATAAATTTGGGTTAAGGGTTTGAAATGTAACATCTTATAAATTTTTTCAGATGGAATTGAAATCTATATTGGAGGTTTACTGTTTTGTGGTTCAAAACAATTTGAGTTCATTGTATTAAAGATCATTCCACAGATCCTGCCTCAGATCATTCCACAGATTCTGCCTCAAATCAAATCACACAAGAATAGCCCAGAATCAAGGCTCACAACAGTTACAATCTTCACAGCCACAATTATAGCTAGTTTTCCTAAAACAGCTTCTCTAATTCTATGTATATATACAACTCTTCATTCATCTGTAATTTGTGTGGAAAATCAATATACTCATTCCATCAATACACTGTCTACATTTAAACTTTATCATGGTATCAAGAGAGTCACTCTCTAACGAGAACTCGATCCTCAGTTCATATAACCCCATCTCCACACCAACATCTCCAATTGAAATTCCCTTGATTGCCTTCAATATCTCTACCCAGATCAACGAAAAGCTTACTCCTTCCACCTTCTCTCAATGACGCGCTCAGTTTGAGGCTCTTCTTATTGGCTATGATCTCCTCGATTACGTTACTGGTGATCATCCATGCCTCTCATCCAACAACACTCCTACATCCACTCTTCACAAATCTCACTGGGTTAGGCAGGATAAACTTATCCTTAGTGCCATTTTGGCCTTCACCATTCCCACAATAACCCCTTTCATTTCGACTGCCAAAACCTCAAAGGATGCATGGCTAAAACTCCATACTATGTATGCCAGCAAGTCACGCACCCGAGCTCTGCAACTCAAAGTGGAGCTTACGTTGATTAAACGAGAAAATAAAACAGTTCAAGAATACCTTCATACTGTTAAGACTCTTGCAGATGAGATTGCCCTAATTGATCATCCTATTTCTGCTAATGATCTCACTCTCTACATTCTCAACGGCTTGGGACCTGATTTTCGTGAGGTTGCCGCCCCGATCCGTGCTCGTTAGAAATCTCTCACATTTGAGGAGCTTCACGATCAGCTTGCAAGCCATGAGGCATATCTCCGTCGTCTTGAAACCACCACTCAGCACCTAGTGGTAACGGCTAATTTTTCTAGCCGCTCTGGTGGGCATCGCTAGGGTATGGCTTCTTCACTTGGTCATCATGGCTATCGGGGCTTCAACAAATCTAATGGAAATAGGACTCCAAATGTGCCGCAACACAGAAATCCAATATCTAATGGATGAAAGTCCACGGGTCCACGCCATTACCAGCCCAAATGTCAGCTGTGTGACCAGCTGGGCCATGTCACCAAACAGTGTCCGAAAGTCCACTTTTCAGAGCCCACTGCCATTTGTGTTTCCACCTCTCACCAAAAGGATACCAAATGGTTAATTGATTTCGCTGCTTCTCATAACATTACAGGTGATTTGATAAATTTATCAGTCCACTCGGAATATAATGGCACCAATGAAGTTGTTATCGGTGATGGTTCAGGTTTGCGTGTCTCACACATTGGTTCTTTGGTTTTTCATTCCCCCACTCGTGATTTTCAATTAAATGATACACTTTGTGTTCCTAGTATTCGCAAGAATTTAGTTTCTGTCCATCACTTTACTACCCAAAATAACATTTTTATTGAATTTCACCCCTTCTACTTTCTTGTCAAGGATCAGATCACGGGGGCGATACTTCTCAAAGGTGCATGTGAGAATGGTGTGTTTCCGGACTCATTGGTGGGCTCCTCCTAAAAAATGGCTGCAAATGTGCATGAGAGGATGACGATTAATGGGTGGCACAAGTGACTTGGCCATCCCTCTTATAAAATTGTACACTCTTTTGGTCGTTCTTTTTCCCTTCCAATAAAAAAAGACTCTCAAACGTCAACACTTTGTACTCCCTATTCTATCAATAAAGCCCATCAACAACCTTTTCATTCCACAAGTCTTCAAAGTCGTGCACCTCTTGACCTTATTTACACCGATGTTTGGGGTCCTTCCCATATTATTGGTCTTGATGGGTCACGCTACTACTTAATTTTGGTTGATCACTTTACCAAATATATATGGGTTTATCCCATGGCTGCTAAGTCAAGCGTTAGTAGCATCTTCCCTCAATTTAAACATCTTGTTGAAACAAAGTTCCAAGCCAAAATAAAATCTGTTTACTCGAACAACGGTGGTGAGTTTGTGGCTCTTAAAAATTATTTTTCCATCCATGGAATTAGTCACTATACCACCGCTCCTCACACTCTCCTCAACAAAATAGGGTTGCCAAACGACGTCACCGTCACATAGTTGAAACAGGACTCACCCTTTTAAAGGATGCTGACTTACCATTTTTGTTTTGGCCTTACGCTTTTGAAACCGACGTTTACCTTATAAATCATCAACCAACCACTCTTTTACACCATAAATCCCCCTTTGAAAGTCTTTTCAACCAATCACCCAATTATCTAAAATTAAAAAAATGTGGTTGTTTGTGTTTTCCCCTAACCAGGCCTTACAATACTCATAAGCTACAACCCAAAGCATGTCTATGTGTATTTTTTTTGGGCTACTCCCAAACCCAAAGTGCATATCGGTGCATGGACTTACAAACCAAGAGGTTTTATCTCTCACGACATGTTCTTTTTCATGAAACACAGACGCCCATCTCTTCCTTCCCTGCAGCAACGTTTTTTAGTTCCTCTGCCTTGTCGTCGTTGCCCATCAAGTCGCTTCCATTGCCGCAACCACCACCAGTGCGTTTGGATGGTCCACCTGCTTCTGGATCACCTTCAAGTATTTCCCCTAATTCTTCACCCTTTGTTTTACCTAATTCCTCCTCCCCTGTTTTACCTAATTTTCAGAAATCCTCACTTGCCACATGCTCCACTGTTCCGCCCCCCTCCCCTTCGAAGCTCCAACCTCACCCAGTCAATCCACTTCTCTCCCTGCGCCCATAGCTCATCAACCCACAAATAACATATCTCATACACGCTCTTTGATCACACGCTCCATGAACAACATCTACAAGCCAAAGCAACTTCATTCCGTTTCAAAACACCCCATTCCACCCATCATCGAACCCACTTGTGTAACTCAAGCACTCCGCGACACGAAATGAAGACGTGTCATGTCTGCTGAGTTAACAGCTCTAATGCGCCATCACACGTGGGACTTGGTTCCACCACCCCTTCACTGCAACCCAGTGGGTTGCAAATGGGTGTTCCGGGTCAAAAGAAAATCGGATGGGTCTATTGATAGGTTCAAAGCGCGTCTTGTTGCCAAGGGTTTTCATCAACGCCCTGGGTTGGATTACAAAAAGACTTTCAGTCTGGTTGTCAAACCGGCCACAATCCGCACTGTTTTGATAATTTATGTGATGCAGGGGTGGTCCTTGCGCCAACTGGATGTAAACAATGCATTTTTACGTGGGAAATTGCATGAAATTGTGTATATGATTCAGCCCCCTGGCTTTAAATATTTGTCCTATCCTAATTATGTTTGCAGGTTACAAAAGACCATCTATGGTATGAAACAAGCTCCACGGGAATGGTATTCTGCTCTAAAGAAAAAAATTATGGCGCTTGGCTTTACAAATTCCAAAGCCGACAACTTTTTGTTTATCTACAAAACTGCCTTTGTTTTATGTTTCTTGTTGGTGTATGTATATGATCTGGTCATCACTGGCAATGACAATACGTTTGTGAGCTCCATCGTTGCTCAATTTGGCGTTGCTTTCTCTCTCAAAGACATGGGGCCTCTTCATTTTTTCCTCGGCATGGAAGTCATTCCAACCACAGATGGCCTTTTCTTGTCTCAGCACAAATACATACATGACATTCTCTGTAAGACAAACATGCTTGGTGCTAAAGAGGTGTCCACTCCATTGTCCACCACAACAGCTCTTCAACTCATTGATGGCACTTCCTCTGTGGACAACACAGAATTCAGGCGTGTCATTGGTGGCCTTCAGTACCTTTCTCTTACACGTCTTGACATATCATTTGCGGTCAATAAATGTCATAATTCATGCACAAACCCACTGCTACACACTGGACAGCGGCAAAGAGACTTCTACGTTATTTGAAGCATACCATTTATCATGGCATCCATATTCAAAAAAGTTCACACTTGCACCTCGTGACTTACACAGATGCTGATTGGGCCGACAACTATGATGATCACAGCTCAACATCTGCCTACATTTGCTTCCTTGGCTCCAATCCAATATCCTGGAGCTAAAAAAAACAGAGGGCTGTTGCAATATCATCCACCGAGGCGGAATATAGAGCCCTTGCAAATGCACCCTCTGCAACCATCTGGTTATTGTCCCTATTTCAGGAACTCGATCTATCTCTCTCTTCCCCACCAACATTGCTTTGTGACAACCTGGGTGCTACTCAACTCAGTCTCAATCCCATTCAACACTCTTGGATGAAGCATATTCAAATCGACTTGCACTTTGTTCGGGATATGGCTCAGAAAGGCATGCTACAAGTTCATCATGTCCACAACCAAGATCAGCTTGCCGACCTCCTCACCAAGCCCCTGTCCACTCACCGCACTGAACAACTCAGAACCAAGATTGGCCTTGCTGATGGCAGCCCTATCTTGCGGGGGCGTATTAAAGATCATTCCACAGATCCTGCCTCAGATCATTCCACAAATTCTGCCTCAAATCAAATCACACAAGAATAGCCCAGAATCAAGGCTCACAACAGTTACAATCTTCACAGCCACAATTATAGCTAGTTTTCCTAAAACAACTTCTCTAATTCTATGTGTATATATAACTCTTCATTCATCTGTAATTTGTGTGGAAAATCAATATACTCATTCCATCAATACACTGTCAACATTTAAACTTTATCACATTGAATAAAAGTATTAGTTCGAGAAAAAAATGATTAATGTAATTCTCATGACAACATGGGTATTCCATTATTATAAAAAATTGATATAATTTTTTTTTTATTAATGTGGGTGTTTGGACCAGCTTACGTGTACCTCGACTAATCCCATGGGTCTTGAAGTCAATGACCATGTAAGTTTTCAATGGCCATGAAAAGATTTGAACTCGTGACCATTAAGGAGCAAACTAAAAACTTGACTAGTTGAACTACCCTTCAAGTTGAAAAATTGACATAATTAGATGGTAAAGTGTTAAAATTCAATGTAAAGAGACCACATGATGAAAATGATGCAAAATTATTCAATTATTGTCCCTAAATATATTTTCTATATCACATTTAATTATAATTTATAAAAACTCTTAAAAGGAACCCAAATTCAAGGGCGAGGGTTCTGAGGATTAATGACTATATAACCTTTAATAATTCAAAGAGAATTCAAACTTGTAATTATTAAAAAATAAATTTAAAAACTGACTAATTAAAAAATTAACATAATTACACGGCAAAGTGTTAAAATTCAATGTAAAGAAAGTACTGTCACTCGGGGGATGTGGGGGTTGGGGTTCTTTGTACTTCAAATATGTTTTTTTATTTTTATTATTGAATAGCATTAACAGACTTAGTCAATATTCACATTTCAAAGTATCTAATTTTTTAGAATAAATATATAAATGAAATAAAAGCTTACAAAAACCATGGTCATATATGGTCCACTAAAATATGTTATACAAATATTATTTAGATTTTTTATCCACATCACAAACTATTATCACGAAAAACGTATTCAATTTTTTTTAATTTTGTTAAAACAGTAAATAAAAAAAATCAATTTTAAATTTAAAATGTTATCAATTAATTATTTAAACATCAACCTAATAACATAATAGGTGTTGCAATTGTTTTATATTAAGTAGAAATAACAATTTTACCTAATCTATCTATGTATTATCAAATATCAAATGTGTTATAAGATGTAATTGAATTAGATTTTTTTTTTGTCTAACTAAGATTTGATCGAGGTCAAATATTAAATTTTATGATTTCATAGTCACTGAAAACTTACATGATCGTTAACTTTAGGGTCCGTGAAAATGATCGTTAATTTTAGCTCGTGAGATTAGTTAAAATACATAAATGCTGATCCGGACACCCACATTAATAATAATAAAAAAAACCTTTAAGAAATGGTTCAATAACAAATAGATTTATTTACAACATTATCTTTTCATATTCAATTTTTTTTTTAAAAATGGTAAATAAATTTCTTATAAATGTAGATGGTCAACATGGAGGTACTCGTATAAAATCTTATTAAATATAAAATTTAATACCTAAAAGCTTTAAAATTAATCAAAACCAGAAATACAAAGGAGATGGCTTAGCCCACTGTTTACAAGGTCTTGTAGTACAAGTGGGTAGACCAGCCATACACTTTCATTATTCTTAAAATAAAGAAAAACTCTACACAAAAATTAAAATTAAAATTAAAATTGCACATAAAAACCCAACTAAATAAATAGTATTACACAAGTGATTTGCTTACCTTATAAATAACTTATAATATTATTTATATAAAAATTCTATTTGTGCTAGTAAGATTTTTTACATAATTATCCTGTTATTACTCATAAAAAATAATTATTATCTTCCATCAATAAAAAAAGATAAAAAAATATCTTCTTTCCAGAAAAATCAGAAATAATATTATAATTTTTAAAATGAAAATATCCCAGATTCAATAATATAATCACTTAATTAAGTGTAAAATTTAAAATATTCAAAACTAAATGAAGTAATAATAATAATTATTTTGCATTTAAACCTCCCTGAGCCCATTTTTTCTTCAGCATCCAGAGTCTAACCTTTCCATCTACCCGGATATAAACACAAAATTATTTCTCAAAAGACTTTTATTTATGGCAGCTGTGAAGAGTCAACTTACAAGAAATCACTTCGATATATCATCGCTCTCTCTCAAGATTTAGCCTTCATAGCCCAAAAGTTGATCTGCTTTTTTGCTCAGATTCTCACAAAGTTTCGATCTTTACTGCTTTTGGGATCCAAAGTCTCAATCTCTAACTCCATTTCTTTCAAGATTTTTCAAATCTCGAGATGGGTTGTTGCGGTAGCAAAGGAAATGCTCCAACACCAGATGTTAATGGTTATAGAGGACCAGCAACTGGATATCCTAGGCAAACCAATCAACAACAACAACCTCAATATCATCCAAGCCAACAGAAAGTCACAGTCCCTCAAATTCAGACACAAACCCCACCAACAAGACCTCAACAGACACAACAACAAACCCCAACAAGGCCAGCTCCTGATACTATACTTGGCAAGCCTTTTGAAGACATCAAGCAACACTATACTCTTGGAAAAGAATTGGGTAGAGGTCAGTTTGGTGTTACTTATTTGTGCACAGAGAATTCAACTAGTCATACTTATGCTTGCAAGTCAATATTGAAGAGGAAGTTAGTGAATAAGAATGATAAAGAGGATATGAAAAGAGAGGTTCATATCATGCAGGACTTGTCGGGGCAGCCAAATATTGTTGAATTTAGAGGGGCTTATGAGGATAGGCAATCTGTGCATCTTGTTATGGAGCTTTGTGCAGGGGGGGAGCTTTTCGATCGGATTATAGCAAAAGGGCATTATTCAGAGAGAGATGCTGCTAAGATTTGTAGGGAGATAGTGAATGTGGTACATGCTTGTCATTTTATGGGAGTGATGCATAGAGATCTCAAGCCTGAGAATTTCTTGCTGTCTAGCAAAGCTGAGGGTGCTAAACTGAAGGCAACTGATTTTGGGTTGTCTGTGTTCATTGAGGAAGGTTAATTTCTTAATGTTTTTTCCTTTTTGTTTCAGTTATTGGTTATATGATATATGTAATGTTGTATTATATGCTGAATTGTTCGAGGATCGTGTTAAAATCTGCTGTGTTGTGTAAGGTCTGAGCTTTAATTTTTAGTGAATTTCAGGATTTTTCTGCATTACATTTTTGGAATTGTTCAGATTTTAGTTCTGAATTTCTTCAAGAAGTAGAAAAGGAGTTGAAATTGGTATTAAGTGATGCAATTGGATTGGCTATTTGCTATTAGAATGAGCAACTGTGAAATAGAGAATAGGGGCCCGCTGTTCATATCCTATTTGCTGGATTATGTGCTAATTTTGATGTGGTTCTGCCTCTGACTATATTTATGTGTAAAAGCCTAGTGAGACAGTTTGATTATCCATAAAAAGGTGTTAGAAACAATGTCATCCAGGAAATGTCTTCGAATACTATAACAGCATCTTTTGTTTATTAGATTACACTTTGAGCTTGATGGTGATATTAGACAAATTAGCAAATGATATCGAGGCTATGGTGAAGTTTGATGATGAAGAAATACCAAGTGATCCTTTTCTTTTACTATTTTTGAATTCCTTGGGTTAAGCTATATTGAGGGGAATGTAACCCATATAAATAGAGCAGGATGGATAGATTTCAGGAAATGTGACACGCTGTTGCCTGCCAGCAGTTGACAACAAGTTATATCTGGTCTTCTGCTCAATTTACTTTTTTCAGCTGATTTCTAACAAGTAAAGAGTGGAAAACACTTGTTTTCCTGCTCTTTCTGTTTCATGTGGCTAGCAGTTAGGTTTTCAAGTCAGTTTATTTCTGGTAGATCTATCCGCTGCTGATTTTCTATATAAGAATAACAGATTCAACCTTATTCTGCATGTTAACTAACAAGAAAACACTTGTTAGTTATACCTGTTCTATCTAACTTCTGAAGGAAAAAGGAGTTAGAACTCTTTGTTTCTCAAGACAGTTACTAAGACACTATAATGGCATGTTTTGTCGATTAAGGATCTTTCTGAGGTTGGGATATCAAGTAAACTAAAGAGATTTTGGTGGACCTGGATGATCAAGAAATGCCTAATGATTCTTTTTCTTTTTTTGTTTTTGCCTTGTATGACTCATCTGAACTGAGGAGAATATAAGCTGTATAAATATAGCAAGGTGGATGAATTTGAAAAAAATGAGACAAGCTGTTGTGGCACTAGCAATTGACAAAAAGTCACATCAGGTGTTCCATTCATTTTACTTATTTGTATGATCTTTCTGTCTTCGTTCTCATCAAATTTCAACCTATGTTGCTCTTTTGAAATTCCATTCAAGCTGTAGGATTGTCTCAATTTGTTCTTAGAAATATTAAATCGACCTTGAATTATTATGTTAACTGAGATTTTCCAAAACCTTGCAGGTAAAGTTTACCGTGATATAGTGGGCAGTGCATATTATGTTGCTCCTGAAGTATTGCGCCGTAGTTATGGAAAGGAAATAGACATCTGGAGTGCAGGAGTTATTTTGTATATTCTACTCAGTGGAGTACCTCCCTTTTGGGCTGGTAAAGACAATTTTTTGCCAACTTTTTTTAGAAAAGCTCTCTTATAAATTACTATAGATTTCCTCTGGATTAATTTAATTGACTAAATTTGTGTTGTAGAAAATGAAAAGGGAATATTTGATGCCATTCTACAAGGAGACATTGACTTTGAAAGTGACCCATGGCCTTCAATATCTAACAGTGCAAAAGATCTTGTCAGGAGGATGTTGACTCAGGATCCTAAAAAGCGAATCACTTCTACACAAGTTCTTGGTAAGAAGCTTTAATTTTTGGTCAGTTTCTGGTATTCCATGACTTTTGCGTTGCACTGGCATGCTTTTTGTGCCTAAAATCAATGGTTGTGTGTGGTTAGAGCATCCATGGATTAAGGAAGGAGGTGCTGACAAGCCATTAGATAGTGCTGTTCTCTCTAGAATGAAACAATTCAGGGCAATGAATAAGCTTAAGAAGCTTGCTTTGAAGGTAAATTTTTAAATTATCTGATATGCCCTTATTGTTCTTGTAGTTCTTTTCTAAGTACTGTGTTTTGATTTGTGGTTATGCTCTAAATATTTGCGTATGTGTCTATAAGTCCTATGGTTGAATGATCTTTGCTGATTATGTATGGAAGTTATTTTGCAAAAACTATATAGATATATCAAGAAGAGTTATTGTAATTTATTGCATTTTATGTAGCAGGGTTTGGCATGTGTATATATTCATATATTCTGCTTCCATAGTTATTAACTACATATGGGCACAGCAGATGTCACTCAATGCCTTGTGCCTTCACATCTGATTTTCTGTTTAGAGATCAAAGAGTTCAGAGTTGGAGACCCTAGGCACAGGACATACTTTCTCACTCATAGGAGATTTATTGTTATGTTTCAATGGGATTGGATATATAACATATAAACTGTAGGTGGTGACCGTAATGGTAAAATGGAAGTTTCTAGTCCTTTTTCTGTCACTTGACATTAAATATTCTTATTGTATTTCCAATGTAAAAATGCATAGCAGCCATTCCCCAAGATGATGGACACATCTTATCTCTGGTGTGGATGCTAACAGAATACCATCCTGCAATTGTATGCTTTATGCACAAGAGTTCTTTGAACCAATTTCCTCTTACTGATAGATCCTTTGAAGTTTTAATAAGGCTTGGGATTTTTGTTCAATCAGCCATTAGATGTATTAAGGAAGCACGTAATTTCAACCTGTAGTTTCACTTTTCAAATATTGTTTAATAATATATCCTCAAGTGTCATTCTCGAAGTTGAAAAAAGTGTAAGGTGTATTTGCTTTATTAAAAGCAGTTGAAACTCTAAGGTATGTTTTCCAAGTTGAGTTATGAGAGTCTAGATGGGAATATTGGATTGCTTTTGGTCTTCTATTCATAACATTGTATACTTTGGAATCTCATAGGTTATTGCTGAAAATCTTTCTGAAGAAGAAATTAAAGGTCTTAAAACAATGTTCACAAACATGGACACTGACAAGAGTGGCACCATCACCTATGAAGAACTGAAGACAGGTTTGGCTCGACTCGGGTCAAAGCTCTCTGAAGCTGAAGTAAAGCAACTCATGGAAGCTGTAAGTAATACCAGGCTTTAACACAACTGAATTTTCTGATTATTTCGTGTATCTCATACTCATATTCTAGTAATGTATGCAATACATTTCAGGCTGATGTGGATGGAAATGGATCTATTGACTACATTGAGTTTATCTCTGCTACTATGCATAGATATAAGTTAGAAAGAGATGAACACCTATACAAAGCATTTCAGTACTTTGATAAGGACAGCAGTGGGTGAGTTCTCATTTTCCCCAATGGCCACATTTCTTGTTTGGAAATCCTTGACTTTATATATTTACCGTGTTTGATCAGTTTCAACTAGTAGAATGTGAAAGTGAATGTAATTTGTACTTTCTCCCTCATAGTTAGTTTACACGTAAAAGTGATTTCTGATCATACCATAGTAAGGAACTTTAGTAACTCTTATCAATTTATTATGACACGGGGCAAACTAGATTCTCCCAGGAAGAAAAGCTCATTTTTATAAATTTCATGACAGGTATATAACAAGGGATGAGTTAGAATCGGCAATGAAGGAATATGGAATGGGAGATGAAGCCACCATAAAGGAAATAATTGCCGAGGTGGATGCAGATAATGTAAGTGGTCGTACTTCTAGCTCTTGTGACTCCTATAATAATGACATTATTGGTTGCTAATAATATCTTCGGATTTAATAGGATGGGAAGATCAACTACGAAGAATTCTGTGCAATGATGAGAAGTGGAACTCAGCATGCAGGAAAGCTTTTTTAATTCCAAAGGTGAGTGCAGAACTATTACCTAAAAGAGTTTACAAGAACCAAAGCAATCTCACTGAGAACGCAGGGATACACTGTCCAGTCCCACATTTTGAATCTGAAAAATGGCACTTTGAGCACAAGTTTGGATTGCTTGGATTTGAGCTGTAATGTTTGTGCATATCTAGTATTTTGTTTGTTCTATTTTCTGGTTCCCTTTTAACTCACTCTGATTTTTTTTTTTCCAATGAGATATCGAATAATCTTTTGACAAATTATGGTGCATAATGAATAAGCTCTCGTGCTATTTTCTTTGGGAGTGCATCGGGGCTTTTTTCCTCGTTCCTCGGATAACAGCCTGAATTTTCTGTAATGTGGGTTTACAAACTCATTGGTGGCATTAATCAATCGCCACCAAGCCATCAGATTTCTGTGATTGATTAACACTTGATATCATGTGGGAAGAGAAACTATTTTTGTCCCTTCAGAACAGATGAGTACTGCTCTACAACTGGGGGCCAAGAAATCTCTGCAGTTTCCCCCTTTAGTGGCATGATTTGTGTGTTTCCAGCCAAATAAATTACAATTTGAGGTGCTGTTGACCTCTCGGATTTTCTTGGATTCACTGTACAAGAGGTTTGATTTTACTCGAAGAACCTGCACACTGGTGGACTTTTCCTGTCACCTTGCTTGCCAGCTAATTTAGGCAACGGTGGCATCTGTACCCAACACAGGAAAGATCAAATTGAATTTTGGCAACAAAAATAGACAACACTACCTTCGAAGCTTGTCTTTGTGGAAGCTGACAAGGCAACAATAATGAATTTTGGCAACCAAAATAGCCCTTTCTGTTTTTCTTGTTTTCGTTGAACTTTTTTTTTTTTTTCGTGTTTATTCTATTTAACAACAAAAATAACCGTGTGATTCATGGAACTAATGCATGATTCCCAAATTGCAATGAGAAAAATCATATCACCCACTGGGAATTTCTGCTGGTGTCGTTTATGACCAAAAACAATACAGAGGACTGTTGCTTCTATATTTGAAGCATTAGAATATTTTTTATTTTAATTTTTTTTTTGTCATTCGGTCTGGGATCTGAGCTAGAAAAGGGTCGT
>Ga0307511_10005200_pt1 | contig 13252 bp, 2 predicted proteins | sample 13_EM_MG_FD_200266 | JGI IMG/M metagenome (GOLD analysis project Ga0307511, IMG submission 200266) | Populus trichocarpa ectomycorrhiza microbial communities from riparian zone in the Pacific Northwest, United States - 13_EM | ecosystem: Host-associated > Plants > Roots > Unclassified | place...
GGATCAAACCCACTGTTGGACTTCCTTATGAGATTATTACAGATCAAGATGTTCTTTTTATGTCAGCACTATTTCAAGATTGGGCAAACTCAGTTGGAGTTAGGCATAAAGCCTCCTCTGCATACCATCCACAAACTGATGGAGCATCAGAAAGAAAGAACAAGACTATTATCCCTATGTTTGCTGCTAAAAAGTTGGAAGATAGTACAAATTGGGTACAGGCAACACCTTCTGTTCAAATAGAGGTGAATACTGCTGTTAGTGGACCCAGAGGAAAATCTCCCTGGCATATCCTCCTAGGCTTTGACCCAAAGCTAGGATCTACACCACTCCCCATACCAATACCCATCTTTTCCAACCCAGCCAAAAGATTCTATGAGGCTGCAGAAAACCTTACCAAAGCCAAGATCCAGCAAACACATCAAGCCAACAAAAAGAGAAGAGCATCCCCTGACTACCCTGTTGGATCCCAAGTCATGCTGTCAACAAAGAACCTCCCAGCCAGATACAACTCCTCCAAACTATCCCCTAAATGGATAGGACCCTTCAAAGTCACCAAAGAGTTAACATTCACCCAAAATGTTGAACTTGACCTTTCAGAAAACCCTGACCTCTCAAACATCAGTCCAGTCTTCCACACCTCCCTCATCAAACCCTATTTCCCAAACCCTATCAAATTCACAGATAGAGAAAAAACCAAGCTAGGACCTGTTGATGAAAAGGAAAATAGGTATGAGGTGGAAAGAGTGATGGAATATAGAAGCCAACCAGGTACTGGACTCCCCCAATACAAGGTTAGATGGAAAGGATATGACTACCACCAAGATGAATGGGTAAATAACAAAGACATTGACCACTCATTGAAAAAAGACTTCTGGCTAAATGGGAACAAAGGTACTACTTACAGTAAGAGACCTGTTAATAAGAAAATGTGGCAAAATGGTAAAGGAAAGAGCAGGGAAGAAACACTTAAGATGATTGCCACAGAAAGAAATAGGATCCTCAATCCCCCTGTTACTTCTCATGCTACCATTGTTAAAACCCCTGTTAAGAAACTTTTCTATATTGATAACACCCTTGGTTATGATCATGTTAAGAAAGCTTATGTCATGCACTAAGAAGATGGATTTCATTTTTAAGTAAGGAGGAATGTAAGGAAGTGATATTCTCAGTATACTGATCTATCACCACCTCACAACTTACCCTGAACCAACATCTACTATGTAATTTCTTACTAAGTTATACTAACCTGCCTTGTTAATTATGTTGGAAAGATTACATGTAATTCCTTTATTTTCACATGTTAATTACGAGTCACCAATGACTCAATACTCTCCTATGACTCATGTATGACTTTAAGGTTATGACTCACTTAATAAGTCAGAGATGGATTTCAAATCATATATGACTTACTACTTTGGCACAGCCACTATAGTGAGTCACAGTTAGTCTTGGCATGTAATACTTAAGGGCTGAAGGTCTGCATCCAGAGAAGGGGATCAGCCTGGAGAGGACAGACACAGAATAGCTAGATACAAATATAATAGTTCCACTGGTTAACCTTTTTTGGCCTAGTGCCTACCTTATGACTTATTTGTACTCTTATGGCCTACAAGACAAAGAGAAGTAACTATCACTCTCAACAAAGAAGGAATAGAATAAGATACTACAAAGTCAACATTAGACAACATAGAGTATACAGAACTAGGTGTGGAAAAATTGTACCTCATCTAGAACACAAGACAACCTAAGCCTTTAAAGTACTTAGTAGTTCTGGAATATTACTTCAGAGTAATATTCCACCTTAAATACTTTAGGCCCCCATTAACAATATTACTACAAATACGATGTTCGATGTTAATCCTAGTGGATAAGGTATATAGAAGCCTGTAAAACAGAAGCTCAATAACAGGAAAAATATTACTGCTTGAAGTATCTTTTCGATTTTGGAGCGGAGGGGTGATATTGCAATGGCAGTTTCTAACTTGATTTTTACCTGAATTCACAATGTAGTCTCTATTACCATTTGTACACTGGGATGCCGATCAACGAAGTCTGGATACTCAAACACCTAGCTATCTACCTACAATAACTACCCAGTGGCTCGATAGTACCCGTCAATCATACAAACAATAAGATCATGACATTTCAATATTGATCTAGAATAAACAATTATACCAACGCCAACTAATTCTGGACATCGATTTATGTTCATCCACAGCTTGACTTAAGACAGCCACAAGATCTGCAGGCTACAATCCTCAGTCAATTTTAACCACAAAACTAAGTTGGAGCTTTGCGCAGAGGCTGATAGTGTAATTTAACGTATATGTATTCGGTAGAGCTAATGGAGCCAGGGAAGAAAGGAGATATGTGTACATATAGTTTGGCACAATTTGTAGCACGAGTCTAGTAGGGAGTGTTGGAGATGCAAATTCAGTTTCTAATACCCATACAAATGCTCCCATCCATGGGATTGCCTTGCGGGTGCTGGAGAATACAACCGCTTAGCATTATTGCAGTTCTGCTTTGAGTATAGAGTACCGCTCCAGCACTAACTACCACCGATACAAAATACCGTCAATTCCTACTTCTGCGCTGTGGTAGGTCAATATGCACCAACAGCTGTCACCATGTCACCCAGTTCTCCCTCCGGCGAATGGTCGGAAAGCCACCACTCTCAAAATCTCCTTCCTGTTAAGCAGGTATCAGATCGATGTCACAAATCGCTTGCAACCCATTCTCCACTGGACTAGGATACCTCATTTCCGAAAGATACATACTTAGTCCTGGTATATTTTGATTAGCATCCCCTCGCTCCCCCATCCAATAGTTGAGGAGAAACATACTCACGGTATGAAAACCAATAATATACCCCAACAACAAATACAAACAATATATCAGAACTCTTTCACCATTTGTTGTGATGACAAAGTACATCCCTGCGCCGAGCGGAAGAAGGAAGTCGAGTATTTGAAGAATGTTGAAAATGCTACGGAGCTTACACGCCCGTACTGGTGAGGTTGTTTTTGCGAGCTGGGAGCTAATAGTTGGTTCATGGTATACGTAGATGAGGTAGTGATGCTGTGTAGGGTTTTATTAATGCTGAGGATAACTTTGTTGTCCACGTAGTAACATGTACATATCACGAGAGTAAGCTCTGTATTCTTTGATCAAGCACCCTGAAAAGCCTACAAAAAAAGCTAAATGTTAAAAATAATCAGCGGAAAGCTCCAAAACAGGCCTTATTCCTTCTAATCTCAAACCCTTCGCAGCTTCTTATACTGGTAAAACCAGTAGACTTTCCAAACTATGCAACCACATAGCAATCCGTCAATCTATGTCAGTGAGTGCGGAGAATCGAGAGACACCTAATCTATAAGAACAAGCCACTCGGAACAATGTTCTCCGGAGGTTACAAATAACTGGGGGGGTATGACATATGGACAAGGGTGCAGAAGCAGTGCTCCTCACAAGAACGACTTTTACGGCAGTCGAGGCTATTTTTCGATAGAAATTAGCGTTATTGACCATACGATACAAGACGTGGTTAAATTAAAACACGACAAAAAAATTTTTTTACAAAGAACTATTTCTCCCTTGCAGAGTTATTAGCCACCGAAGAGCTCTCCTCGTGTATAGCGTTGTGTGTTAATATGAACCCTGAGGATGTACTCTATGAAGCAATATTAATAGATATAACTACGATGAAAATTTGATACCATCTATCATTAGGCGGGGACTGTCATATATATTCACATATTGAATGGCAAAGCTTAATATTTTCCTAATGCCAGTGTTGAACTAGGGTTATACTTGACATACTGGCATTTAAAGTGCACCTTTATAGATTTGTACAAATGTCATACTTTGTGCTCAACACACAAACAAACCAAACCCACTGTACTCCTGACATGGACTGAAATGCTAAACACAAAGTTGAAAGGATAAGAGTTGAAACTACTAGAGTGAGCGCTACATCAATGTAACGCCTCAACCAGTGATCTTCTCCAGTATCGCAATTGGTCATATGATTACCCTGATGCTTTTGAGCTATTTGCCACCTTTATTTGATATGCGTTATCTCAATAGTTGCCTTCTTTCAAGCAGGACCCGATAGCACCGAGGCACCCAATTCTTGTTACATATGATGCATATGGATCGCGAACCTATCGAAACATGTTCAACGATATTTTGGGAACGAGTAGAGAGAGAGACATCGTAGGAGACTTGCGTCTACTACGTGGAGAATAGTAATATGGGAACGTCCTTGATTCTTCTAGTAGTAGTGGAAATGGGTGTGATTAAACACAAGGACCTCAACAAGTATGTAAGCAAACTATGACACTGATAATAGAGGAAAATATAATAGTAGCGCCTATGCGATATGCATGGTGGACTGAAATTCGAATTGATTCCCGGAGTACATGTAGTAAGCTGACAATCTGAAAACTACATGTTATGACAAGGAAATCTTGTTCTCTTGCTCTCTGTCCAATTCGTCGAAAATACCAAGGGAATTGAGTCAACAAGAGATATTACCACTAGATGCATTCCTCTGTTTTCCGATATATACAACACTACATGCAGTCCAGTTCGGAAAGTGTGCGAGCCACACAAAAATTGGTGTTGTTAGACTAGTCTGCATACAGGTAGGCGCCGCGATTGTGAATACATTATAGCTGGCTACTGAGAGCAGAACTGATGTTTTAAGTCAAGATTCCTCCGCTCAATAACCTCGTAAGGTTTACACTGCCAATATGATACAACTTCATGATGCGGGGAGGAAAAAACCTCGAGATCCTGGAGATTTATGAAAAAGTACGTTTACAAAGCAAACTTTCGGAGGCATGGACCTCAGCAGACTCCTTCTACTCTTTAACAGCTATTCGCGGGCACTCTACCAACCCTCTATCATCCTCCAAAGTCTGTTTTTAGGTCCCGCATCGATCTTACGATTTCCGTCTTTCTATGGATGGAAGGATATAAGCATATTTACTCCAGTTCTGCCGATATGCCTGTAACTGGTGTTTACTATACTTTTATTTTTTTTTGGTAAATCAGTACTCGTATTCATACTATGGTATATGACGAGGGCATTGGTGTTTACTATACCACCGGACCTTCAAAAGCTAACATACAACTGCACTCGCTCAGAGACTTCTAGGACTTCATTCAGTCTCTCCTCACACACTGTCTAAATTTAATTGCTAATTCAAATCTTCCTCAACTCCTGCTACCCCAGAACGCTCATATTCCATGAGTCCTGACTCAGCCTGCACTAATACCGATTCCACCCCTCACTTATCTTTGTCTATTCTTTGACTAGTTGTTGCTCCAGATGTTGAGATCCACTCTGAATGACCTATCCTCAACCTGTCTCTTTCACATCCCGATCAATATCTTCCTCCAGTTGCTAGAGCTCGTCAATTTCGTCTCACCTTCTAAGCAGCTTATCAAGCTTGTGCATCGACTTGTATCCTTTCGGCCTTGTCAAGAACTCTCTCCCGCCTCCTTGGGGAACAGACAATGGCACAACTTTTGTAAATGCATCTCCGGTCCTGAAGCGTTGTTTATGACTCGCCTGTAAGTTATGGAGTACCTAGTTAATTTACAAGACAGTTGGCTGCCTAGAAGAGATTGGTGTGTGTTGGTGACATGGCTCACCGGGGTACTGGCAGTGAAGTAGCGCATGACTTGCATAGGGTTGCATTTCAGCCCACTGTGAATCTTAAGATAATGATAGGGATAGCCATAGCTGGCGGATTCTGGATTCTTGGGGTTGGTAACTTACAAGATTCTAGTACATGATACTAGGCGTGTGTTGGAATACGGGTAATACGCCGAGGCACCATATTGGGGATACGACTGTATCGGAAATAGATCGGCAATTGATAAGAAGGATATCATGGTTTCTTACTTTCGGGTTATTGAGGGACTAGACGTATAAGTACTTTCTTCTGTTATATAGATGAGCGAGTGGTATGGTATATAAGGTGGTGGATTTCCTTACTTTGTGTTGTATCATCAAGCAAGGAGCTTCTTCTATAGTATAACGAATATACTCTCTATTATCTCGCGAATGAGACCAGGCCTGGAGAACGATTTCTACAACCTACATGATACTTAACCCAGCCATCTTAGCTAACTGGACAATCGAAAAACAGTCCACATCATTCTACGCTGAATGTCAATATGTCGGGAAGTTTTCTGTTGCGGGGGCGGAGAGGCGGGGGATCACATAACAAGGAGAGACAACTGAAAAACGGTTGTTCCCGCACTTGCTTTGTATGACCTACAAACACCGTTTAGATCCCAAGAACCACTATGAGAGGTTGGCCTATGAACAGCAATATTGCTACCAGACCGGTATTGTAGTTGGATATTCTTGTCATCACACTTGTAGATTTTATTTGCTGCCGTGGCATTCCTTCTGTACTTATTTATCCCCTCTGACCCCCACCTACTTCTTAGTACCCACCTAATCCAGATCGCGACTTCACACCACCGAAAATAGCCAAAGCAGTAATAGTAACTACAATCCTAGACTCACCCACCTTGGAAAAACATATTCAGGGACTTCCGACCTGGTGCCAACAGTCAACCACGGTTGCATTTGCGGTAATTCAGATTAAATAGGTCAAGTCTCACTGGAATTAATCTTGCTATTATCTGTAAGAAAACGGGATGTACACATTTCGGACATGGCCTTCCCACCTGCCAAACATGGAAAGGGCTTTACAGCTTTGTACCTATAGTTTTCCAACAACTTCCCCGGAAAAGTAAAGTAACGTATTTACTCTTTTTTATAGCAGGGATTCGGTCGAATTTTCTCATTCTGAACCCGGTATATGTTCTGACCCATATGACAATACGGCCCACCCATCAATCTGACGACCACAATAATATTTTAATATAATTATCTCATAGGGAACTATAGAGAAATACGGGACTATGGAGCACTACGGATAAATAGAAAAATATAAGGTAGAAATAAATGAAATTTCGAGAAAATCAAGTTCTCCAGAGATATATAAATAAAATATACTAGATCAAGCCCTCTTCCATAGCACTCGAGTATTTAATGTATTATTCATATCAGTAATTATATTAAAAATTATTCTGGCCATCAGATTGATGGGCGGGCTGGGCTCATTGATGAATGGGCCATATTGATGTATGGGTCAAAACATTTCGACTCCAATGTGCCCGCTCAACACCATGGGTTGAAGTATCATGAACTCTCGGCAGCCGTGAAATATTAGGTTGTAAAGTTGCGAAATATAATGCCGACCTTTATCATAGAAAAGCTGTCGGTAGCCACGCGCATCACATACTCCATACTAAGCTCATAGTAAAGACTGGTGATGCTGACTTTGCACATTAACTACGCCACAGAGACTAATAAGCTTTTGGGTGAGCGGGGAGTCAGGATACGAGTATATCTTGCTGCATTATAGGGCCCGCTTCAAGCAGAACACGCTAAAACCCTCACCATCCTATAAAGGAAGACAGTTGCTTAGATATCTTCTGATGCGGAAAGGGGACTCGTCATGACGGGGTTTAACTGCGTTTCCTTTTAGTTATAGGATGGTGAGACTTTGAGCTTAGCGCTTCCCAAAATTTCCATTCATTTGTACACCAAAAGACTAATCCCCGGCGGAGACTACATTGTGACTGCGATAATTCAAGCATAGCGAGGAGGTCTCAACATTCTCCCCGAAATGGTACAGGAGTGTTTCATCCCCTAGGTTCTGAGGCAGTCATGCGCATATGTAAGACTGTATAGGAACCCGGCACACATGCATTGGATGGTCCAGACTAGCGATCAAGGTATGTATATACAAAATCATCACCAACATGGGCCACAAGGCTGTGAAGGCATAAAATAAGACGGGTGGCGGACCCGAACTCTGTTTGTGGTGGATAGATGGCGAAAAATGTGGCACACCAACTACAACCCTGGGCCGGAAGAAGGGTAAGTTGCGCAATATATGCAGGGGCTTTCTCGGGGAAAGGAATCAGACATAACCTGGTTCCTAGTAAGAAATAATATTCAAGGCGACATAGGAGCAAGGGGTGGTATCTTTAGTTTCACATATACTACTTGGTGGCAAAAGGCTTGAAACACTTGCATATTTGGGGATTTTGTATGGTAAGGCAATTGTTGCAAGGTATCAAACTTTTGCCCACCAAGCTTATGTCTTAGCTAGTCGGAACATTCATTATTTACAATTTACGGAGTACTCTCACGCTATCGCACAGCCGAACGAAGATCCTCCACTGTGGAAGGCCGATACTTGTTTACTTTTTGGCTGGTACATGCAGGAGTAGGTACAATGACCCCCCTATATTTAGAGATCTTCCAAGCCAGACCACCTCAATACCGCTGTGATTTTGATCAGAATATCTATACGTTTGGTCTAATTTGTAGTTTCTCAGTCTCGCTGGACTCTATCAAGCTATTGATCTACTAAGTCAGTCCAGACCTCTGGAAATCCTGAATGCAAGATCTTTAAATATAGGGGAGCCGTTATAGCTGAGTATGGGGTGTTGATTGCCAATTTCTAGGTACGGTACATACAGTGTCATTCAGAAACTGACCGTCATGCAGGCCAAGCGTGGTTCTGCAAATGGCTAAGAAATCTGGTAATGTGAGTAAGTACCGGTAGTCTGGTTGGACAGTTTGTGTAGCAGAATAGCCAGGGGAAGCCTGCATACAACCTTTAACAACACCTATTTTTATGCATCACCGACCCTCTCTGAATGGCATTGTACATATGTATTATGGATAAGCAAAAGGTATTGCTAGTGCTGTGGAATGACAGCGGTTGCGGCTGCATATCTACCGTACACTGAGGAATTTGTATAGAAACAACTCTTGTCCAGCTGAAAATCCCACCAGGCCTGCAATCATGGTATGACACATGAGGCAGCATACAATGCTAAGCCTTAGGCTACGAATCAGGCCACAGCGCGGCCAACTAAGCCCTATGTAGTACGTACTTGGTTGCAATATGGGCTAGATTGCCGCTTATTGAAGAAGATAAGCAGTACCTAATTGTTCTCATATTTTGTGCAATGATCTCGTTCTGGTTAGCGAGCTACAAGCATCGCTATTTTCCGTACACTTCTTTTTATGTACCTACTGCTGCTTTTTATGTACTGCTGCATGCCCTAACAGAAATAGCGGGCGCTTGGGCTTACGCTGCATATTTCATGAGTGTGCGGAAACTTTTGCCCATGTACTATGTATACATATGTCCCTATCGGGATGCGAATCACACCTAATCCGTATCAGTTGGTGCCAACTATGTACCTTGGAGTTCACATCGTTATGGTTATTGCTGCTTACTGCAGTTATATTTCAGCGTAACATCACCTCTGGAATAACTCAACACCACACTCAACACAAAACACCCACCAGATTCCAGAATGGTGATCAGAGATAATTCGTAATCAAGTTATACAGCGGCATGTTGTAATCCTCATAAACTGTGTGGCAGAACTTTTAACTTCGAGCAGCGCAAGGGCTTCCTGGCTAACCTTCTAACATTATCTACAGCTTTGTTCGTACTTAAAGCTTCCTTTAGGGTCTAAAACTTTCTCTTCCCTGACTTCAGGACATCGTGAAGCGGTATAATATTGGTAGTCCCCTTGGTTTGAAGAGAGATCCGGGTCAGAACATGCCTGCCATTGTGGTATATAATTTATCTCGGCTGTATGTCGTGGTTGGCAGGGATCAACGCACCATCACGGATCGGGTCTAGGTCACAAAGTGGGTATTGTTGAGAACAATAGGCTACATACTGAACAATAGACATTCGTGCACCAGTGAAGGACTAAACTTGGGCAGTCTATTTACTTGGGCAGTTTGTTCCGGATGAGGTAAGCTTATCGATAAGAAACACACTGTCGGAGTTAGGAACTAACCGCAACCCTTCCTATACTACGCTTCCTATCCCCTCCTATTGCGCTGATTCCATCGCTACGAACCGGCTATCGATCAGAGTCTCGCACATCTATCTGAAATCTATTCGGCTTCTTAAACGTGTCCTGTTCTACATATACCACAACGACAGGCATGTTCTGGCCCGGATCTGTCCTCCAACAAAGGCAACTGCCAATATTATACAGCTTCACGATGCCCTGAAGCGGGGAGGAGAAATTTTAAGACTCTAAAAACTCGCTAAAAAGAATATGTGCAAAGAACCCCCCTCAACCGCCTCTTTCAGCGATTCAATGGCCATCCGATGCCCCTCTGAAGCATCTGAATTGACGTCCGAAACCCTCTATCATTCCTTCCACAGTCTGTTTATACGTCCCGCATCTCTCTTATGACTTCCGTCTTTCTTTCAGTAGTAAGAAATATTCTATATAAGCAGAATTGCACCAGTCCTGGCGATATGCTTGTAAACAGAGTTTATTGTACTGCTGGATCTTCACAGGCTAACATACAACTCGATTCGCTTAGAGACTTCTAAATTTCCTTCAGCCCCTTCCCACGTACCGTCTGAGTTTACCTCCTAGCTCAACTCTCCCTCAACTCCTCCTGTCCCAGAACACTCCTCTTCCAAGAGTCCTGATTCTGTCCGGACCTATTACCGACTCTACCTCACTCTTCTTTATCTATTCTAGGACTGGTTATCCCTCCAGACGTGTGAATGACCTATCCTCCGCTGCTTCCTCCTTCACAACCCAATCAACAACTTCCTCCAGTTGCTAGAGCTCGTCAATTTTGTCTTACTTTTTAAACACCTTATCGCTTCGACTTGAATCCTTTCAGCTTCACTTGTCAAGATCTCAGCTCTCTCTACCCTCCTTAAAGGAAAGACGATATTACGACTTCTATAAGTCCACCTCAGGTCCTAGTTACTGTACACCACTCGCCTGTATGCTATAGTGAACCTAGCAAACGTATAACACTGTTCGCTGCCTAGAACCGATTGGTGGGGTTTGTGAGATGGCTTATTTGGGTACTGGCAGTGGGGTGGGGCATGACTTCAATCGCTGCACTTTAGTCAGACGTGGACCGCGAGGTAATGTTAGGGACGGTGACAGAGGGCGGATTATGCATTCTTGGAGTTGGTAAGATCCCAGGACATGATACTTAACTCAACCATTAGTGCTAACTGAACAAACACGAAACAGTTCATATCATTCTATAATGGATACCAATAAGTCAGAAGTTCTCCTGTTGTGGGGGAAGAGAGGTAGGGGGGCATAGAGGCGGGGAGGTGGAGGAAGACACAACAAGGAGTGAGGGGGGGGGGGGGAGAACACAACCAAAAAACATTTGAGCTTCACAGTAGAGAACAAGATTGGAAAAATTTGCCCAAAATCAGAACGCTTGTTCCTGCACTTCTTTTTGGTGATTCACACAAAGTGTTTACATCCCCAATGCCACTATGAGAGGTTTGCATCTGGACAAGAACATTGCTACCAGACCGGTATCTTAATTGGAAATTCTTTTGATCACAGCTAGATTTCTTTTGATGTAATGTCATTCTAGGCTTCTCTACACCTACTTATTGATTCTGGCCCCCACTTGGGTCTCAGTACCCACCCAAGCAGACTGCGGCTCCATACAACCGAAAATAGCCACTACAATAACTGTACCTATAATCCTACACTCACCCGCCCTGGAAAGCCATATCCAGGGAGTCCCAACCCGGAATCAACAGACAGCCACGGCTGTATGTCCAGTGAATCGGATTGTGTGTCAGGTCTCACGGAATTTATTTTGCAATAATCGTGTAAGAAAAATGGTATGTTCACATTTCAGACATATGCCTCCTCAGCTGTCTAATATGGAAAGGGTTTTACAGCTTTGTCCCTACAGTTTTTCAACAGCCTCCCCAGAAAGGTAAACTAACTTAATTACCCTTGTACTGGCCCCTTTAGCGTAGTTTATAATTAGACTTTTCTCATTCTTGACCTTGTAGACTTTATTTTTCCGTTCCATGGTATTGGTATTATGAGTTTACCAAAAGACCCTTGGTGGAGTTTGGCTGTCCCTCTTGGAATTCTAATCTCCTTACTCTCGCTTACATACCTTTAGTCTACCGTATATTTTGTTCTTTGCCTGCCTGAAGGTTCGAGCCTCACCTCCGGGTTAATCGCACTGTAGGCTGCCTATAGCCACCGTCACCACTGAGGTACCCCCCAAAATAACCAAGGGTACGTTTTACCTTAGATTGTTAATTATTCTATATCCATGGACAAGTATGGAGGAGCCCATTACCATGAATATTATATATGGCTGTATCTAGGTAGCTGGTCGCCGTGATTCGAGAAGTTCATGTGTTTGGAGTTTCAATACAGCGACTACAATCATCGTCATACTTAGCTTCTTTTTGATAATATTTAAGTATTGTAACTACTTAGCTAGTCGAAAATTCTTTTTCAAATGACAGAAAACTCATTAATCATGTACAGCCCAATATATTGTGAAACCCGTGTGGATTCAGTAAGTACATGCAAATTTAGAGAATTTGGTAAAGGGATTATCCTTCATCCGCCACTATTGATAAAATTATATACAGCAAATTTGTGATCCTCCGAGTATAGTCTCTTTTATCTGAGTGCTCAATATATGTATTTAACTGATGTTCCGTAATCCAATCCTGCCATAGTTCTGTCACGTGAGTCATGGTATAATAAGAGTAAAGTCTCAGCTATTGGGAAGCGATAGTCCCTGTTACAGCGGATGCTCCATGCATATAGAGTCAGGGTTTTTTTTTTTTTTTTTTTGGAGTCTATACGCCTGATCAGCCTAAGGCTATGCGGCGCCCCCGTTCCCTCCCCTTAAAAGGTTTGGTACAGGCACGGGAAAACGGGCTACATAAACGTCCTGCCTTCCGAGCCAAGGAAATGTCTAATGGAAAACCCCTCTTCCACCGCCACATCCACTGCCGGTCCGTCCCCAATAGAAGTATGCCTCCACCCCCACGCCCCTTCCGGCCATCCCCATACAGAACCAATCGAACAGACAAATCTCAACACAAACTAGGAAATCAGCGCAAGTCAATTTTAGAGAAAAACGTCTCCACCAAATCGACCGTGTAAAATCCCTTCTCGTCCTTTTCCTTCCTGGCCCACCTTGCCCTATCGTCCATATCTTCCCATGTACTCCACATCCGCCCTATATCCTCTCCATGCGTACAGACCAAGGCTACGTGCTTGCCTGTCTCCGCATATTTTCCGCACTTCCGGCATTCAGGGTCGTCTGCTTTTCCGATCTTGTGGCGCT
>Ga0307511_10005201_pt1 | contig 13250 bp, 12 predicted proteins | sample 13_EM_MG_FD_200266 | JGI IMG/M metagenome (GOLD analysis project Ga0307511, IMG submission 200266) | Populus trichocarpa ectomycorrhiza microbial communities from riparian zone in the Pacific Northwest, United States - 13_EM | ecosystem: Host-associated > Plants > Roots > Unclassified | place...
GTGAGTGGATGTTTAGCGACGAGGCTCAAGGTGCAAAGGGCGCATCCGTGTTGCATGAGCTTCGAAAGGAGTCCAGGTTTGCTCAATACCCGAATGATCACAAATATGGCCGGCGGGTAGTACTGCCCAGTACCTCCTAAGGGAGGGAGATCATCATGCAACTGGTACGAGGTGCTAGTTGAGCGGCCTCGGAGCTGGGGCCAAGAAGGAAAAGGACGAGAAGGGATTTTACACGGTGGATCTGGTGGAGACGTTTTTCTCTAAGATTGACCTGCTTTGGTTTCCTGTTTTGTGTACTAGATTGTTAGGGGAGGGCCGGAAGGGGCGTGGTGGAGGAAGCATACATTTATTCGGGGATGGACCGGAAGAGAGTGTGGAGGTGGAGGAGGGGTATTTCATTAGATATTTCTTTGGTTCGGAAGGCTGGACGTTTATGTAGCCCGTTTTCCCGTGGGTACACCCCCGACCCGAAGGGGAGGGGGGGGAACGGGGGCGCCGCATAGCCTTAGGCTGATTAGGCGTATAGACTCCAAAAAAAAAAAAAAACTGTGGTGGGTGCAGAAGTATCCCATGCACCATTATAGCCGTATGTAGAAAAGCCAACGATATGTAGGTTGGCACCCTGCTGGCACAGTTTGAATGCATTCCAAAAGGAGTCAGCTTCATGATTTGGCAGTGTTTGAGAATCATCACTAGGCAAATAAAGCATCTAAGATGTACTAACATTAGAACTTATAGTTAGGCTTAAAAAAAGGAAGGATTTCATATCTGGGCCTCATCTACAATAAGCACTGTCTTTATGTAAGTACACTCTTCTCGGAATTTTATCCAAGTTACCCCCATAAGTAGGTGAAACTTCTCCTCAAATGTCCAGGATTCACTCGGAAAGCCCATCCATAACACAGAAATGCGAAAGACTCGAATTCCAAGATTTTTAATAAGGTGTTCCTCTAACAGTTGGGATAGGGAAGTTTTCCCAGACATAGGGGGTGATCGGGCAAGTAGAGCCCCCACACGGTATACCTTTTCTTCCAGTCTTTCGATTGTCCGTTCACGGAGGCAGATGTCGGAGCTCAAAAGGTCGATTCCTTCATAAGCAATCCCTCTTAGGCCGGGCCCCCTGAAATAGGTTCCACCAATACCTCCTACAAGAAAAATGTTTGTTAGGTAGCTCAAAATGAAAACAAATATCGAGTAACCATACCGTGTCTACGTGTAGATAGGTCAGCTTCCTTGGGCTCCAGGTGTTTGAGGGTATTATTGCCTTTCCGTTTAAAAGTTGGAAACCCCACATGTTAGCAAATTTATCTGCTTGTCGGTATCAAGAGAAGAAGATTTTGGTGTGCGTCCTCATGCCGTGAAGGAAAGAAAGGCATAGGGGGGGTAAGGCTTCCTTGGAGGTAAATAAGTGTTACTTACCAGCACCAGTCGCTTTAACGACGACAGTACATTAGCAAATATGCGTAGTTAAGAAGGAAATGAGTCACACTTACCAGGCTCAGGAGTCTTAATGATGATATGTGTGCATCCTAGTACGAGAGTATCGCCATTGAAAACGTCGCTAATTGTCTTTCTTGGATCGAGTGCCTTCCAGTCATCTAGGTCTGAGTCCTCGACCTCGTCCGATGACTTATTCCATTTCCAGAGATTAAGATCAGGGGCACGCAAGTCCCTTAAACTGCTTGGCCCTTCGATGATAATGAGCTTCTTCAAAGCCGCAACAGGTTCCTGTCTTTCGATTTTAACTATAAAAACTCCATTGAATGAATCCCCATGAACCAGACAGAAAAAAGAGACGAGATTGGACATTGTGTTACAGGGTAGCAGAAGAGTTGGATGCAAACTTGGGTTTTGGATGTTTGCGGTGAGTGGGGAGTTGGGGGAGAGGGGTGATGGGGAGATAGAGTAAGGCTTGTCACAAGCTGAACGCCATATGCGGGAGGAACATCCATTAGTATTACATAATGCTAAGCACTCCGTCCAGATTACATAAGGCTATTGTTAGGGGCATGGCAATGTTGTCGGAACATGGGGAATTGGGAGAATTGGAGCGAGCGATATCACGGTCACCAAACTCGGGCCTAACTGACTACACGTATGGGTGCGGGTTGAACTTAGAACATTGCCTGAAGAGCCAGCAACTAGATACAGGATATGTGTGTATATATAGGAAGCGGGGTTGCTAGGCCCCCGCATGACACCTGACACTGATGAAATCGGCCACACACTCAGCCTTGCGCCGTAACAGCTACTGGCTGGTGACTGTAGTGTGACTAATATGATTCTAGCGAATGAATCTGTCACATGATTGTTTTATTTTATTTTGAATTTACTGTTACCAAAAGTAGATATCATGAAACGACTGCCGATACACATTGTGAGGTTTTGCCTCCTCCCTTTCACTCTCGACCCGAACATCTTTCTTCTCTGTGTTCGTCTTCAGATCTCAAGCTCCGGAAATAAAAACAAAGCCTCGAGCTCGGAAAACAAAACCAATGAGTCAAGTCTCTCACAGCCCAGTGCTTCCACCGTTAGTCCCTCCTAGTCCATACCAAAATCACTGGTGCTCACAAGGCGGTGGGTAGTATATGCAGCTGGTCCTGTTCTAACAAACAGTTGTTTGCCAAACCCTTGCTCCCTCCAGCCTACAACTGTTCCCCCAAAGCCCCACATAGACTCATTGTCATCCAGAAGCCTCCCGGGGCCCAGGTTAAATCTATATTCTCTCAAAATCAATTATCTCCCTTGGGTTATCGGCGGTCAGATCAATAATTTCAATTGGATTCTGCTTGGAGGCGAGTGGTGGTAGGGGCGGGCCGAGGCTAGCGCTCGAGGGCTGTATACCCTCATCTTCATACGTTCCATAGTGTTTGTGGAACGCAGGTGCGCCACCAGCGGCGCTGAATGCAAAGACTCCTGACATGGAGGTGAAATTTCATGTGAATACGGGATAATGCTATTTTTATTGCTCCTAGCGGAGGGGTAGTACAGTAAATATACTGATGCTCTTCTAGGCTTCGCACTGAGACCTGTTTCAACTCGCCGTAACATAGTAAAAAGTGAAAAAAAAAATGAAAAAAAACCTAGTCATCCCCTTGCCCAGCCATCATCCCCGCGGCAACCAGGGTTTTCAGATTACCTATGCGGATCAAATTCCCCGGACTCTTCGCGAGATAGGCGTATTGGAAAGGAAAAAGGCCAGAGAGGCGTCGTTGCCCTGCGCCGCCCAACAGGTACCGTGTTCTACGCCAGTTTGTAATGTTGACCCCACCAGGCGTGGTGATACGCATATCCACATCATAAAAACTTCTCCGATCAACGCCATTGGCCGTGTACGATGTGACTACGCCACTTTGCTGTAGCAGGCCCGCTGGGTCGATCGCCGTCACGTCGGACGGGCGGCCTAATGGAAGCGTCGCCCCACAATCTAACAAAAAAGAATACATTTGGGCATTTGCCTCAGCAGCATCATTGGGACTCTTGACAATGGGAAACATTAGTTACGTAATGTGCACAATATTACAGATGCACCCCTTCTATACCTTAATTCTTTGGACAATCTGGAAATGAGTGAGTATATTTTCCGTTAATCAATTTGACGTGAACAAAAGATCTGCCACGGAACTGTTTATCATACATTCCAATGCCCAGCCGCCCCAGCAATTAAGTCCATATCCGCAAGTTCGTTGATGACAAATGTGAGTGGCTGGGGTAGTTAGTAGTTGGAATAACCGTCGAACATGAGGGAGAAATTACCAGTTCCTGCCAGACTTGGACTTCATTGCTATCCACCCCGAGAAACTCCGCCAACTCATCTCTATAACTCCCAAGTGTCTCTTGCTCACCCCGGAGAGCAGCGACCTGGCGGCCCTGGTAGAAACAAATGGAAAAATCCCGATTGGGGTCCGTGATGATAGGATCGTACGCTCTCAGAAGGTGCAGTGCTGCATTGATATTTGCATGGGCCGCTGGCGGGAGCGGCGTTTCGAGATATTCCTGAAGGGTTTGCATATGAGTTTTGTAGAGGCTAGTAGTTCCCCAAAGATATTAGTTCAGAACATGTGAAGAAGGTTCCAAGTCATTGATTCTCCAACAAACAATGTTGTACTTTGTAATTGTGATCCTCTCCAAATCCTTCTCTGCGACGTAGAGGCGCCGCTTTAACTCTGGGACCGAAGCCCTGTCAGCATCCCCAATCAATCCCTTCAGTTTTTTGATAAGTTCTTCCGCTTCGCCCAGGGCATCTCTTCTGTAAAATATGTCAAATAGTACCCGACAGGTTTAAGTCCGTGTATGGAATAACACTTACCCTAATGCATTCTTCTCGTAGAGTTCCGCGATTTTCCTACCCCTAGCTTGGGAGTCAGCTTCATACAAATATGCGTCTTCAGGGACTGTTAAGGTTAATGCACCATTCCTCCCGAGAAACGACTTCTACAGCCTGTAGAACCTCTCCATTTGCAAAGCCCAACTTGTGAATCTGTTCCGCGCATACTGCCGCATCTGTCTCGTTGAAGATAATGAGATAGCAAAGACCCTTCGAGCTCCTACTACCCGATACTAATTTGATATCTGCATGAATAGAAATTGACAGCAGACACTCTTGGAGCGCGGCTACAATAGCCTCTCTGTTATCCGTCGTGTCCTCGTTGGCACCGAACGCGAGGGTAAGCTCCAGGGGAAGAACCCAGACATTGTCTATAGTAAGCGTGCACGTATCTCCCTCCCCCAGGTATCGAGGAAACCTGGACCTGAGTACTTTCTCCAAGCTCATTGTGCGATCAGTGTACTGCTTTTCGGGGTGGCTCCGATGGGTTGACGTTGCAAAGCCAAGTGTAGACTAAGCCAAGACTAAAGCAAATGCTGGGATTAAGTTTGCGCAAAGAAGATTAGTAATCCTAAATAAACCATTTCTCAAAGCTAGAGTGGGCAAGTGAGATAGCTTACTCAGCAGCAGCGTGCATATATGTAGCGAGAGATTGCATAGGATACACTTAGAGAAGACATGCATTTTCCTGTGACATGTTTATGCCCACATTTTGGCACCCAGCATGAGGAACGAAAGTGAGAAGATTTTTCAGTGATAGAGTTCACATGGTTCTTTTTTCACACAGGTTTCGTTCTCTATACAGTCAGTCTAGATTCTCAAGTTCCAATTAAATCCCTACAGTGCTCCCTTGACGGACCTGTGTGGGTACTACAACAAAGAGGAGGACTGTGTCAAAGGTAGTATCAGTGGATAGTGACGTTGAGGAGACTCCCACATAGACAGTGAGGCCTAAGCCAAAGGTGTTAGAGCCCTCTTCAGGAGAGAAGTCAATCATACAGTCAGCTTCTAGATTAATGTTCCGGGCCTGCCATGAGAAATTCAGACTTGCAAGAGGCCTGGGCCCCCCGTGAGTAAGGAAAAAACTAACAAAGTATTGCGGATACTTAGTAGGCAGCAGAAGTGGTACTAGCTATGCAGATAGGTGTGTACTAGGTCTGCACACTGGTCAGTGTATAGTGATAAAGTATATAGTAGTCTAGAGTGTGAATACAGTGTGCATAATAACGTGTAGTGTGGATCATGAGTGAAGGCTTGCTAAGTTAAACGGAAGAAGCGTTGTTTTGCTAATTAACGATTGCAAAGTTCAGGGTAACTAGCGAGCAGGGATCCGTATTTCCAGCCAATGAGAATTAAGACAAATGGGGCGACAACGGTGGCAACATCAGAACAGTGGCAATGACAACGCCGAAATTAGTGCCAACTGAACACTGGAATTAAGAAAATAGCTGAATAGCGGAATCAAGAAATAGCTGAGCGGCGGAATCAAGAAATAGCTGAGCGGCGGAATTGAGGAAAGAGCTGAACAGCAGAATTATGGAAATAGCTGAATAGCGGAATCAAGAAATAGCTGAGCGGCGGAGTTGAGAAATAGGTAGAAATATGTTTAGAAAACTTTATAAAGACATCAACTCTGCATGAGTCTGAACGTTCATTATCAACCAGTCTAAAGATATCAAATACAGATACAATGTCATCTCCTGATCCCTTATATGAAGCTCCATCCCCAAGTGGAGGTCCATTTGATTCCAATCTTTGCATTGCCTTTGAGGAACATATTACCAAATCCGAAACCCCTTGTCTTCGCCTAACTCTAGATCGCTGGAGGGAAATCAGGCAAACAATACTAAATTCTGATTCTTTGGGAAATTTGGACAAGCAAGGAAAGCGGCGGAAATGGACAGTATTAAACGGGTATTTTCTGAAAAATAGAACTTTGTTTAAGCGGCCTACAGTGGCTCAAAAGCAAGCTGGAATGGTGGACCAACAAGTTATTCTAGACCATGAGCTATATGATACTATTGTTACTACACATTCTAGGCTGTTGCATGCTGGTAAGAATAAAACCTATGATGCAGTTAATAATCAATATTATGGAATTGCATGAGAGGAGGTAAGTAATAATCTAGTATTTTGATATTAGTTATGGCAATGCTAATAGAGTTGCTTAAGTCTGCTGGATTCTACAACATTGTTCAATTTGTACGAAAAGCAAGCCTCGGACAACAAAAGCACCATTACAACCTCTTGTTGTATCGGAGTTGTGGGAACGCATTCAAATTGATTTTATTGATATGAGAGGGAACCCCGATGGACGATACTGCTGGATCCTACATATCAAAGACTGTTTCAGTAAGTTTTCTATAGCATATCCTTTGCGTAGCAAGTGATGTCACGAGGTTGCCAATGCTCTCTTACAATGGATTAGTATATTTGGACCCCCTCAGATTCTACAATGTGACAATGGTAAGGAGTTTTAAGGAGCAGTTATAATGGTTGTTAAACTTCACGGGATTAATCTTATTAATGGACAACCACGACATCCTGAAACACAAGGACTTATAGAACAAGCAAATTGAGTTCTCAAAAGCAAGCTTTATGCTTGGAAAGAGGAGGTAAAAACTAATAAATGGCGGAAGGGACTACCAATTGTTGTATTGGCTATGAATGCACAAGTATGTTTCCCATTTAAACTCATTCAATTAACTGTCTATGCCATACGAATATTGCAAGAAGATACACGGAACAACTGGATATACTCCATATGAGGTAGTATTTAAATGCCAGGTCCGCACACTACCGCTACCAGCATCACAGCGAACTCAGGCCACTTTATATACTGAAAGTTGCAAGAATGTGCAACTTCCTCATATTAGCAAAGGGCCGATGGTCAACCTGTGTTTAAATCGATTACCTACATCTACACTCCCAGAAACCGCATGTAAATGCAAGGGAAAATGCGAAACTCGGCGCTGTTCCTATAAACGTTTAACTTTGGAATGTACCACCCGGTTTTTTTTCTCCCAGGAGATTCATCTATTTCCAGGTTCGATTAAGATTCTCCTCTAGCAGTCCAATTTTGCGTTCGTTCAGCAAGAGCTGAAAAGTTACCCTAGTCATTATCTACTTACACTTTTTGCATGTGAATAAATTGCGCATTTCAGATTCTTCTTAAAGCATTAGGCATCGACGATTAGCACGGGGGCTTTTTGTAGCTGAGAACAGAAACATGAGTACCTGGTTGGGGATGCCCGCCGGGCAGCATTGGCTAATGTAATTGTGGTTGGCCGAGTGGTCCGAGTATCTGGAATGTCATTCTCCAAACCCATAATAATAACGTGGGTTGCTTTGGTTGTTCTAAACTTTACTGAATTTTATATAGTATAAATATTTAGCACAAGATAGTCTGGCCTGTTTGTATACGCGGATTTCTATGACAGCTATAAACTCAGCTTCCTTCTGTCTATCATTAGAAATGAAGATAATAAGTTATAAAAATCATCTGCATGTTTTCTATCATTTAAGGAGCTTGAGGCAATCATTTCTGGAATTTCCCCCTTGTTCAATGTCTGCTATCTTCCTACTGATTAAGAAAGAGTATATAATATAGATAGGGTCTATCAAAAATAATAATTTTATAGGGTGTTTTTGAGTGGTTTTGTTCAATTGATATTTACCAGTAATTACATAAATTGCCGGCAAGTGGCTCAGGGGATATACATCGTAAAGAGTACTTTCATGTCATGCTGAAATGAATTGATTATTCAGGTACTTGCGAACCAGGCTGGTCTTGATTTGGCTCCTACCAAACGAAGCTACCGTTACGGTAATTTAGCTAGTCCTATCTTGGTAGTCTCGGCATCACATCAACATAAGTCTGCACCAACATAAACCACCGATTTGCAGGCAGCTTGATGCAGACTGAGGCCTCCGGATGGCATGAATTGCTAAATTTCGGAATAGACCATGCAAACTTTGATGTCTAACTTAGATCCCAAGATACTAGCTGTTAGAGGTTGTCAGACCTATCTATATGTGTATGGTCATGTGCCTCCTCGCTGAACCGAAGGGCTGGTTGATTCCTATGTTGCCGACATGCCTGTAGTAGCAACATCAGACCAGACTCCTCCCACAACGGCCTTGACCATCATAATCAATCACCCGCTCGATAACAGTACTCAAGCTCGCCGTGACAGGAGCATGATAGCTGGTTATCAGCCGCTCCAAGCCTTCCTGACAATTCAAGGCGTCTCCATTCCGAAGAGGGCTTACCAGGAGGAGCATACTGTGTAAGGTCCAGAGTATTGAGGAGATATTTGAAACCAATTTTGCTACACGTTATACATGACCGAGATAAAATATACAACAGACCTTAGGTCAGATCAACGTATAGTCTTTAAAAGAAACAAAAAACGTGCCAATTTCTTTTTTGCATGCCATGAACAGCAATCACCAGAGACATATTTTGAATATCTAGCGCTCACAGGTCTGGATCTTGTTTCCTTCATAGTCAAGCATCACTGAGAATGTTGTCAGATCGATGCTCGTCACAGAATCCCAGGAACCTGCCAACTTGAGGTACAAGGGTGTAGGGAGTTCTGTAATAGGCTGCATGCGAGAGCTTGTACGGGGTGGGATCTGTGGTTCCACGAGCTTCTCTTTCGACAGATTAGGTCGTTTTTCCGTCTGTAATACCCGCCTCAGCTCCTCCGCTGAAACATCCGCATCCTCAGCGGCGGCGACGATATACATGTCCGGGAGGAGGTACCCAGCAGGCGCCATGCGCAAGGACTTTACTCGAAATTCGCTCAGTACCCAATTGTATCGCCCAAACTCGTATTTCTGGGGTCTAGTAAAGGTCCCAAACGGTCGAAATGAGGGATTGATTCTCGCCACCACCCTCCCCGCCCACAAGTTTTGTCTGTATCTCCAGAGGAGAGCTGCCCAGTACCTTTCAGCATCCTCATCCGTTATAGTACCAATCATCAGCCGATGGCGTGGTGCACAAATTGGCATGTCTTCTGGGCAACCGCTTTGTAGTGTACCAGACATTTGCTGGTAAATAGCTTCACTACTTTCCAGCCACGAAAATTTCTTAAACCCCTCCCTCAGTGACGCTGCTGCTTGGCCTTGCCGTTGTCTCCTCAGTGTTGATACCCCAAGGGCTATTGTCGTAAATTTATCCTCCGTTGCTAGGCTCTTTATCCCCTCCACTTTCCACAGCAATGCTTGTGGATCATCCATCCCTAGTACCTCTGCCGCTGATTTCCGCCCCTTGCCCTGGGCGAGATATGTGCTCGGCTTTGCCTTGTTTGTTCCGTGCCTAACTGGCCATTTGGTGACCGAGTGCCGTAATCTAGCACAGAAAGACGCAATGGAACCTGATTGGCCCGCGAGAGGAACGGCCGTTCTTGTGAGATCGCCTAGGGATATTGCTCGGATCAGGGGTAGGGGTCTGATATTTTCACTGGATATACATGCAGCAGTTCCCAGTGTACGGTTCGGTTGAACTCGTTTGTTTGCTAGAGTTTCGAATTGGTTAGATACTGCTGCGACATGAAAGGAACCACGGTTGCGACCAGATCCCGACTTTGGGAAGGACCAGTTCATTTCGGTGGCTTCCGTTGCTGCTAGGACCGTTGGTTGTGTGTGTAATGCCTCAAAGGGTACGGCCCACAAACCGGAATAACAAGCAGTAGTCAAGATCGTAACTTCCACTCCGTCCTTTGCAGGCGCCAGTACAGCCTCCACCTCCTCTCTGGTAAGCACCTCGTCGTCGCTTAAGCTTTCACTAACCGTTCCAATGCCAACCTCCCCTGATGAATTTCCATGCCCAACAATGATAATCATGATTCGCTCACCGTCGTCAGCTTTAGCTGCGATACCTGTAATCGCGTCCAAGAACCTCTGCTTGAGTTGGTGGGGCACAGCATGTGTCATGAAATTTGGCTCATCCTTGCTAAAAACAACTCTGCGGTTCGCCCCACCATACCCGTGAAGAATTCCTTTTCCAGTGCTAGTAACAAGCTGATGAAGGTCGATGTGAGAAGACCCCAGCCATGTTTCCTCGGATGCTACTCCCCCAAGGATTTTGTGTAAAAGGCAGAAGTCGGAAATCAGCCAATCATTAGATACTGCGTCCGGAACTCCCAAGACTGCAATTAACCGAGTGCAAGAGTTCGGAGTGTAGAATAAATGAGCATCAAATCGGAAATGCTCGCACAGCGCTTCCCCTAAGTGTCTCAGAACTACCGAGATCTCTAAGCCCTCTGGCTCTAATGATTGTATACTTGCAAGCGCACCAGCTTGATCTTCTTCGTTGATTGACACCCGCGAGACAGGATGGATATTGACGCTGTATTTTCGAGGATAATTGACGACTCCTGAGAATTTTTTTCACCATTAGCGGGGGACAGCCTGTATACCAGTGCCCGTGTAGACACACCTTGAAACACGACCCTCAGAACCAGCACCTGGTTGGAGAGTGTTGACCGGGAAAATATCACATCAAGGGCTTCTGAAGCTCCCGGGGCTGGTCGGATCTCTAGGAAAGATTGCCGTATTAGCAATATTTCGGATGAACCACACAGAAATAGACGAATACATACGCAAGCACGGATGAATCTGTGCCCCTTGCGATATCGCTTTACGCAAGTGCTTGCTGAAGGATGTGGAAGGCATGGACGATTCTGAACCTGGTATTGGTCAGAGGAGGTGGTGTAGATGGTATAGGATATGAAGCAATCTCACCAATGTTATAGGGTGAGAGGTGGAAGTACTATGGATACTGAAACCGTGTCCGCTTGTCTTGCACAGTGGTCTATCAGACTGCCCTTGTGCTATTATATAAGCGTAACTTTATAGAATGAAACTCTAGTCTGGTTCTTTTGACCCTCCCTAGATTGGGCCATATGACATTTATTACAAGGGCTCTCGGCCCCCATGCACTCCAACAGGCCGCTGCAGCGAGCCCTGCCAGACCCTCAAAGCAGTCAACATGAGCCGTGAGAGTTTGGAGTAGCCCCACCAACTTTGATCCCAAGACTCCGGCTGTCAGGGTTGTCAGACCTATATAGGTAGTAGGTACGGCCATTTGCCTCCTCGCTGAAGACCCAGTATCAGGGCGCCCGTGGAAACTGCAATGCTACCGAAGTCGACAAGTTCCTTGAGCGCATCAAGGCACGCCACTTGCGTGGTGGGGGCCCTGACAGTCGAAGGCTGTAGTTGGTCGAAATGCACCTGGGGCGAGCATGTAAGCAAGGGCAGAGGCAGCAACTCGTCGTAGAGAGCACTCCAAGTCATACAGAAATTGAATGGATGTTTAGCGACAGGGCTTAAGGTGCAAAGGGCACGTTCACTCGTATTAGGCACGAAAGTACTATACTAGGTCGCTCAAAACCTGAATTATCACAAGATGAGCCGGCGCATACCTGCTACGCGTCTGGGGGGGGCAGGGAGATAATAATGTGGGTGATACCGGCGGCAGCGAAAGGTTGCCGTTGTCGCCGGGGTTGGAGCCCTAGCGAAAACCAGGAGCGCATCGGCGCCAGGACCAGACGGGGTATCGTGGAGACTGCTGAAGGCGTTGAAAGACACGAGGCTAGGCAGAGCGGTGCTAGAGGATGTAGGCCAGATGGCGGATCTGGGGAAGAAGTACTACGGGGAAGAGGAGTGGAGAGGGATGACGATGGTGATGATACCAAAACCGGGGAAGGATCACAGCAAAGTCAAAGGCTGGAGACCGATAGTCCTCCTGAACACCATTGGGAAGCTGGCGGACAAGGTGGTGGCGGAGCAGATGATGAAGAGGAGGGATCTTTTCCATGAGAGAGCTTTCGCGGGGAGGAAGGGGAGGGGAACGGTCGACTCGGTGATGCTCATGGATGTCCTACGAAAGGAGACGGGAGGGGATGTATACGGAAGAGACATCAGGTCGGCCTTCAACTCTTTAGACAGGGAGGTCATGAGGGAGGTCCTTCAAAAACATGAAGATTTGAGAGACTGGGTGGGCTACTTCCTCAGACCAAGGACGTTAGACATCAAGGTGGACGGAAGAGTGACAGGAAGGGGAACGATGGTGGGAGGGACGCCATAGGGATCCCCCTTATCCCCGACTCTGTTCACAGCGTACATGTCGGCAATGGTTTGGGAGGCGGAGGGGAAACTCAGAAGAAAAGAAGAGGGCCGAAAACATGGGATGACTACCAGGGGAGCTGGCGCGGAGGCGGGGAGAAGAAATGGGAGGGCCCGGGGACCTGCGCCACGAGAACCGGAACCTTTATCCCACTATCCTACATAGATGACGTCAACTCAGTAAGGACGGGGAAGCCAGGCCCGATGGATGAAACTTTGGAGGCCGTTGCGACCAGGTTCAGGCTTAAGTGGGGCAGAACGAAGGACTGGAAGAACGGGGTGCACTTGGGAGTGGATTTCAACGAGCGGAGACACTGGAAGTTCAGAACGGGGAGGGCGGTGGCAGCCTTCAACATGGTCAAAAGACTGACAAGGCTACCCCCGAGGGAAAAAAGGAAGGTAGTGATAAGCCAACTCTTGCCGATTCTCACATACGGCTCGGAGCTGCATTGCACCCCGCCGGAAGAGAGCTCGAGGGCCGCAGCCACTTTCTCGAGATGGGTGGCCATGGGATACCAAGGCAGTAGCAGGGGGAAGATAGAAGACATTACGGGGATCAGACAGCTGGAGGTCCTGACTCGGAGAAAAAGACTGAGGTGGGCAGCAAGCGTGCTAGCGAGGAACGAACCGGAGCTGAGACCAAGGGCGGAGAGAATCCTGAGAGAGGAGTTAGGTGGACCGGAGGATGTGGTCCTCACCTGGATGAGAGAAGTGACAGCAGAGCCGGGGAGGAACCCTGGGGCAGCAGGGGGGGCGGAGGGAGGAGGACCAGGATCAGTGGAGGAGGGGA
>Ga0307511_10005202_pt1 | contig 13238 bp, 17 predicted proteins | sample 13_EM_MG_FD_200266 | JGI IMG/M metagenome (GOLD analysis project Ga0307511, IMG submission 200266) | Populus trichocarpa ectomycorrhiza microbial communities from riparian zone in the Pacific Northwest, United States - 13_EM | ecosystem: Host-associated > Plants > Roots > Unclassified | place...
CCTTGCCTATTTTGAATGGACCATGCGCTACCAAGCATGGAGATCCCCGAGTCATGTTTCCCAACTGTATCCTTTCACGTCCTCCGGCGCGTTGGCACGCTTCATCCCGCGAAGGCGCCAATCGGTACGTGAAAGAGACGCGTTGGCAGTTTGGCGCCGACTTTGTATGACGAAGGTGTTTGGGCAAAATTTGCATTATCGTTGGATCTTCCCCCTCGATTGCCGTGCCCGGCCTAGTACGTGTGCGGAAGTCACGCTTGTGCAGGACGTGCACCCTGGACCAGACGTTTCGCCATGGCGTACTCGGCATGCACTTGATCAGGCCCTGGGGTGCCCATGGACGGAGGATACTGTATAAAGGACGCAGACCATGTCAAGTGGACACCACCCATCTCCAAATCTCTCTATCCACCCTCTAGTTTATCCATATCACCACCCAATCAGTCCGATTGTGTTTATGGATCCATTTCTATCGACAGATACGCTTGCGGATTGGTTGAAACTCATCCTGATCGGCAATTTCCTCAATACCCATGTACTTTCGTCGGTCATCAGTTATGTGTGGGGGGCGTTGATGCGCCGTTTCTACACGACGGTCGAGTTCGATGAATTTGACTCCACCTTCTGTGAGTAAGATCCAACGGACTTTGGAAGGGTTTGGGCTAAATCTCTGGATGCCGTTTAGCCTGGATCAATATTTGGCTGGCTCAGCGACCGGAGTGGTGCACTGCTCGAGACCTTTCCATCACGACTCGATCTTTCGGTCTCGAGACTGGGTCCAGACAGTACGGAGAGTATCGCGATGGGAGCCACTCCTCCGAGGACCTCAGAGTCAGGAAGCAACCATCGTTCTTTGTCACAACCTCCCTCTGGTACAAAAGTCACTACCTACGTGCGACGAGGACGAGGGCACAGGGCACCGCACATGTCGGACTCCAGACGCTCAAGATCCAGTGGGTGTTTAGCACATAACATGACCCAATTTACCTTGCTGATACGATTGTAGAATCTACGGTCACAACCCTAGAATCGTCGACGAGCTTCTTGCGGATGCTGAGCGTTGCTGGAAGGAGGCGAAGACGGAACACGTCACAATTTACTCCTCTACATCAATGAACCAGTGGCACCAGGTCGCTTCGCGCCCTAAACGGCCACTGGATTCTATCGTCCTTGACCAGGGTGTCAAGGAGGATCTCCTGTCCGATGCTCGCACCTTCCTTGGGAGCAGATCTTGGTACTCCGAACGTGGCATCCCTTTCCGAAGAGGTTATCTTCTCGTGAGTTACATGCAGTGCGGTCCAGGCTCGCCCTTTGCTCATTCACTTCCAAGTATGGTGTCCCAGGGTCTGGAAAGACATCACTCATCCACAGCCTCGCAGGAGAACTGGGCCTCGATGTTTACATGATTTCGCTTTCACGGGCCGGGTTGGACGATGCCACCTTGCAAGAGCTAATCTCCTTCCTGCCCGAGAAATGTATCGCGTTGATGGAGGACATCGACGCTGCCTTCCGCCACGATATCAACAGAGAACCAGCTTCCACGGATACCTCTCACCCCGCATTCCCCGGGGTCACCACTGGGAGTCAGTCTCGAGGGGTGACTTTGAGTGGACTCCTAAACGCCATCGATGGAGTCGCTGCCCATGAGGGGAGGCTTCTGTTCGCAACCACAAATCACTACGAATCGTTGGATCCAGCCCTCCGTAGGCCTGGTCGTATGGATCGTCACATCGAATTCAGGTTGGCGAGCCGAAACCAGGTTGCAGAGATGTTCCAACGATTCTATGCTCCCACCACTACCGGCTCCCTTCCCCCTTTCTCGGAGAAGCCATCACCTCTTCATCTGGACGAGGGCGAACAGAGCGGTGCGGGAGAATGCCGTTCTGGCTCCCCAGACTCCGCTGCCATTACCCTCGTTGATATCGACACAGAAGGCCCGATTTCGAGGACAGTCTCATCGGAATCTTCGAGTCATGAATTTATGAGCACAAAGCCGGATCAGCAGAGGGTGTGGCAAGACGCCGCTCTGGACGATCAGGCTCGAAAATTCGCCAGCCTCGTTCCGGAACGGTTAATATCCATGGCTGAGCTGCAGGGTTATCTGATGCTTCACAGGCGTGGCCCAGTATCCGCTATCTCATGTGTTCACAGGTTTATTGCGGATAAGGAGAACCGAGGAGGGTCGATCGGTCCTCGAGCGACTTTGAAAGGTTGAATGAATGAATGTTATCCTATACACCGGAGACCTTTGTTTTGCGGTATTTAACTCGGATAGTCTATTGTTTATCATATGGTATATGAGTTGTTCGGAGGCATATGCCGGTGCCAATCCCGTGGTGCGGCTCCGCCGCTTCCTTGCCTGGACGACCTCAGGCTCACTCGCGACTAAAGGGTTCGTCCGGACATTCGCCCTCCCTCATCAGGCAACTGTCTCGCGCCCGGTTTTCCATGAACTACATCCGCGGTGCTGTCTACGCCATCAGTGCTCCGTACCAATACTACAAGGAACTCGCGCCGCTGAACCCTTCCACCCTCACCGGTGCCATCGATGTCATAGTTGTCAGGCGTCCAACCGAAGACGGAACCGATGTAGAACTCACTAGCTCCCCTTTCCACGTTCGCTTCGGCAAATGGCAAGTCCTCCGGCCGGCGGACAAGAAGGTACGTGCCCTCCAGACAACTCCGAACCTCTAGATCCGCCCGCCGATATCCCCCTTAGGTTAACCTCACTGTCAATGGGAAGCACATCCCGTTCAACATGAAAATCGGAGAGGCCGGAGAGGCTTTCTTTATCTTTGAGACCGCCGGAGATGTCCCTGACGAACTCATAACAAGTCCCCTACTTGAAGCTACCCGTTCACCGGACATCCATGGGCAAGATGTGCAGACCGGTCCGTTTGAAACCAACGGAGGGAAAGACCAGGATTTAGAGAACTTGGGACAGTCGGCACAATCCGAACCAGACTTTCTTGACCTCAACGCTCCACCTTCGCCTCCCGCTTCGGGTCAGACCGAGCCAACATCTGTTCCACAAGCGGATGGGGAACATGAAGGGGATGCGGCTAGCCCCTCGTCCCTGTTTGACCGTGTCACAGCCACCGGCGCGTCCATTGGTAACGCTATCCTTGAGAAAGAACGCGACGAGTATCTGAAAGCGAAGGAGAGGGCCAAGGCCATCTACCGAACTGCTCAAGACGTTGCTCATCATAGAACGACCGATCCCGACGATGACCCCCCTTCGCAACGGCCCGAGAGCATGCCTGCTGAACCGATATATAACGATGGTGTGCAAAATATGTCCCGTATCTCACTATCGACCTCTAACTTCCGGTAAAGATGCGGTTCTTGACATGGAGGGCTACCACTCTCGTCATAAGAAGGAACAATCCGACCAAACTGTAACTGCCTCGAGCGAAAGGGGAGACACCACGTCACCCTCCAGCCCAGATCTGACCCCGGGACCATCTAGTATGCATTACAATTTCCCTGATGCTTAACCGCGCCTCTCATCTTGGAGATAACCTAGGATCAGCTACCCCACCTCCCTATGGACCCAGTTCTTCTTCTCCGACAATACACAATGTCGGCCTCCCCTTCCCCTCTCTACGCGCCACCTCAGAGCCACCTCCGGATATGGACGACGAAAACAAACACCCTTCTTCAATTCCCGGTCACACCCGACATTTATCCCGCCCTTTGAATATCCCTACGTTATCTGGAGATGAATACCTCTGGGAGTGGGGTGGCTTCCCGCAAAAAACTCCACTCAATACCACATTTGGTCCTCCAGGGATCTCCGAGCCACTCAATTCTGGGTGGGACGGGGAGAAGTCGACCACCCTTCCTTATGGCTTCAATTCGCCGTCCGAGGGCAGCACTGGAGCCAATGCATTTGAGGAAGAGGGTGGGTATGGCACTGGTGGTCGGTTGCGACCTGATCGCAACGAGCCATACAGGTTCATCTTGTTAATCGAGAGAAAGACCACCTATTTTGAGCTGGCGCTTTTCCCAAAGGATGAATCGAGGAGAAAGTTTGGGAGGAATGAGGTGGACGACGCCCAGATTTTCAATGAACGAAGGATAGAGTACAAGGTCTTTTTGGATAACGAGTCCATTTACCAGGAAGGTGATCTGGTAATCCGGTGGGCCGGTGACAGGGAGGTTTATTCACTTTCAACGGAGGATGGTTTCGAGAGTCTAACGGTAGACTGTTCCCAGATATATCACCCGTTCCGATGGATCTCCCCTTATGGACGCTTTGTCAAAGTGGCGACAATCGACGCTCCAGCACCGGAACCAAGGGACAGTTTCGCGTTCACCGTCCCCTGCTGCAAGTGCAAAGAGTGACGAGGAAGAGCCCTTATCATCTGGAGACGAAGGCACGAAGGGTGTTCCGCAGGTCCAAAATGCAAGAACAACTTCGGTGTCGTGGATAAGGTGGTGGAATCGCAGCAAGCGGACTCGGGGATCGTCAGAGCAACGCACGGCTGAATCACGTCCAGCCATCGCCGGGCGAAGTTCCGAACCTATCGACGCAAAACAGGTAGAGTCGCATCCGGACCTACCTTATTCATATCCTGACAGTTATCCAGACAACAGATGATTCCACCACAATGTCACGAACGACTTCCACCGCCTCTGCTCCTCCCGTCATCTCTACAAGTGTCCCCACTCCGGAGGCGACGAAAACACAGGAAAAGAAGAGGAAGAAGTACGCAAAGACGCTGAGGCTGACTTCGGATCAGCTGAAGCAACTTGACCTTAAGCCCGGCGCAAACGCCGTCACGTTCTCCCTGTCTGCCTCCGGTGTCGTAGCATGTACAGCAAGGATATTTGTCTGGGACCATACAGATTCGATTGTCGTTTCTGACATCGATGGGACCATCACTAAGTATAGGCTCGATCTCTTCCGGTGTTACAATAATGGCTCACGTTTCCCCCTGCATAAAGGTCTGATGCCCTCGGGCACGTGTTTGCCATGGTCGGTCGAGATTGGACGCATCTTGGTGTGGCGAAACTGTACACCGACATATGCCGTAACGGCTACAAGATCATGTACCTCACGTCGAGAGCCATTGGCCAGGCCGATTGGACAAGATACTATCTCAAAGGAATTAAACAGAACGACTACCAGCTGCCCGAGGGCCCCGTCGTCATGAGTCCCGACCGATTGATGGCATCTCTTCATAGGTGAGACTTGTTTGCTCCGCGCTCTTCCCGAGTTATGACATATTTTCGTCGCTTTCTGAACACAGGGAAGTGATCATGCGCAAACCTGAAGTATTCAAGATGGCCTGTTTGAGGGACATTCGTAGACTTTTTGGGAAGACCTCTGTGAATCCATTCTACGCCGGCTTTGGCAACCGTATCACGGACGCTCTATCTTACCGCAGCGTTGACGTTCCAAGTTCGAGGATCTTCACAATCGACTCGGCTGGTGAGGTTAAGATGGAACTTCTCGAATTGGCTGGTTACAAGTCTTCGTACGTAATGAAGCTGTATATCTCCTCGCCGTTTCTCATCGTGTATCCCTTCGCGTTCACGCGTGTCAGGTATATCCATATGACGGACCTGGTGGACCAGATGTTCCCACCCATCCACCGTCATATGGACGCCCATTTCACCGATTTCAATTTCTGGCGGCCATCGATGGATGAGGACGACTTGCCCGAACTGACCCCACCTTCACCCGCGTTGAGCGCGCGATCGGACACGTCGAACCGGAGCACGCTCGCTCGTTTGAAGAACATGAGCCTGAGGGGAAATAGGGCGAGCCACCAGAAACAATTTTCCCTTCCCCCACCAACGACGGAATCTACTAAGGGAACATCGAAAGAAGACGACAAAGGGGACGAAGGGCCTGGGACCAGGAATTCACACCTAAGGCAGATGTCAAGCTTTGAGAGGTTGAGCAACACCCTCTCGAATTTCGTCCCCTCCACATCACCCAACACCGCGAGTCGCATCCCATCGTCCTCGGTTCTGGATTCTGGAGACGAGGATGAGGAGTTGGACTTGGAGGGACAAACGAGAGGGAGGATTAGGGTTCGCCGAAACAGCATGCCAGGATCATTACCGGGAAATTCGGACGACGAAAAGGACGAGCACGACCATGGCGATGAAGAGGGGGAGGATGAAGCGGAGGACGATTACGGTTACGACGCAGAACACGAGGAACAGACGTTTGATGACGACATTTTCGCGACTGGAGAGATGGAGAATGTGCCTTTCTTATAAGGCTGGCACGTATCATTCTGGTTGAGACCTAGTGGGACGGACAGCAGAGCACCCCCTCCCAATTCACTAATATACGGCGGCACGAATTAATGTGTAAGGTTGTACACGTACAAATAAGCACGTTTTACCCTTGGGGCCTCGTGGGACTGATGCTCATGGCCTCAAGTGAGACACCCAAGGTGTCTGCCAGAGGATCGGGAGCAGTTCTGGCGATGGTCACCCCGATCCTGGCAGAGCCGACGTCTTCACCCTCATCCTCGTCCTCATCTTCGTCTTCGTCGTCATCATCGCCAATGGCCACCACAGACCACTCTCGATACACCCCATCGATGTAACGGCTGGACTTTGGAAGTTTGTACGGATCGAAGGGGAAGAAAGTGGTTAACTCCGTGTCGGTCTGGGGGGGCACAAAGGTCTGGCGGGCGGGGGTGCGTTGAGAGGGGTCGCCATCGGAATTTCGCTTGTTGGCCTCCAGAATCGGGAAACAATAGATAAAATCTGTAGCATGAGCCACCCGCGCGAATTGCATGACCACATTCGGGGCGCAGTGCTGTAGAAGACCATGAGGCAAGTCACAATGATAAGCAGCCCACGGATCTACCTTGAGGGGATTTAACAAAGACGACACTGCCCTCTCCAGCACGTACAGCCTTGGTAGCCACTTCTTTCCTGGTCTGCCCACATGGGGCTCCGCCAACTCGTCTACGTCCTCAATCTGATCCTCGATCAAGTCCCTCCAGCGGAAACAGAATATCAGGAAGATTGCTTGACAGACGGCATAAAACATCCCACAGTACGTTCCGGTTAGCTCACCGCCCGTGCTGAGAGTGTGATCGAGTGCGTCCATTCTACTGGCCAGGAAATCACAGAGGACAGAGACGACGTTTCGCGCGCTCTCTTTGTCGACGAAGGTTGCGCGGCTGACGAAACTGGAGATATAACTTGACGCGGCTATTCGGGTGACCATGGGTAGGTTTTCATCTAACAATGCCTTCTCAACGAGCATCCCCTGGAAGAGGTCACTGAATTCAGGATCGAGTGAGGAGTACCAAAATATCAGGAATTGTGTGTAACGCGATTTAAAGGTTCGGATGATCGCGCGGTCGAATACGGAAAGGAGTGCGTGGAATTGGGAACGGCGGGCCGCCTTCTCGAGTTCTGGGTCTAACACCATTACGCTGGGTAGTTGCGTGGAGGGTTGGTTCCCGGACACGAGTGGTGTTGGCGGCGGCGATTCTGAAGGCGGTGAACCGGCGGATAGTGTGGGTTTGACAGCAATGGGGGGTTGATTGAGGTGGTTGAAGACAAGCGTGAGGATTGTGTCCAGCTTATTGACCATGTCTTTGATATGGTGGAAGTCGGTGGTAAATTCGCCAGGGTCATTGACGGGTTCCTCGGGATCTTCGGCCTCAGACGATAAGTCACTGAAGCCATCTAGGTCTTCTTCTGGTGCTTGCTCTTCTTGTTCAACATCCTCTTGTCCGAAAACAGTATCGAATGGATCAAGTTCAAAAACCTCTTCAAGCCCGGCGCCGTCCAAATTTTCCTCGATTTCCTCAATCTCAACCTGGACCTCAACCTAGAGATGGTAAGGCGAGTGTTTGGCGCACCGCGTGGGCTGATTTACTTACGTCTATTTGTATCACACGATCCACGATGGTGGCAAGGATTCCGTCAGCTAGTTCGGGGCAGTATTCTGCTATGCGTAGGGTGTTCCGAATGTAGGTGACTTGTGCGGCAAGTGGCAACCGCTTGTGTGGGAAGTGTCGTATCAGGTGATTTTGAAGGGTGGATGGCAAGGTTGGTATGAGGACAAGCAGATGTCGTAGTAAGTAGTGTAGCCGGTCATAGATCACTCGTCTTGTAAGTGGTGCAGATGAAGATTCCGGCATAGCAAAGTTAAGGGTATTCATTCCAGAATCTTTAGAAAGTCAGTCAAGGGATCCAGGTGAAATATCGAGCAGTCGCACGCACAATAAGTAAGTCCTTGGACGATCTTTTCGAGCACGATGGAAAGGTATTCTGGTCGTGCACTGACAAGCATGCCAATAAACGAGGTGTATGACTTGACGAATTGATTGTCCATCGTCGTCCAGGGCATCGAGATGATTGCCTCGGGAAGGGCAGAATGTATCCGCTCCAAGCGAGAGACGACATGGGAGAGTGCGGAGATCCACAACCTCAGCTGAGGACCCGGTGCGGGTGTCTCGCCGGGCAGACCCTTGAAATTGAACTGGCGGACCAACTCGTCAAAATCTTCAGAATTTCCCTTTGATCGAGTGTTAGCTAGTGTACCAGAAGAGATGAGGGGAGAAACTCGCACCTGGGACTTGCCTTCAAGCGCATTGTCGATGAACGCGAGGTGCATGTCTCTGTGCAGTTTTTGATTTCTTTTCACCCTTGAATTTGTAGCAATCGGCCGGGCAACGAGGAGCAAACTCGAGGTGTCAAACTGCTGCTTATGTGGTACAGCCTGTTTCTTCTTGTCCGTGAGTAGCGTCCGGGCATTCTGGGCGGGTGGTCCAGCCTTTGGAGGGCGATGGTTGTACTGGGAGAGACGGGAATGGGGATCCATTGCTTTCTGCAAGGACGGAGGAGGTAAGGTGACTTATGTAATCCCGCCCCTAGCTCACCGTCTGCCATGTCCTCGTTCTCGACCGCGCATAGACTCTACGTCAAGTCTCTCTACAGACGTTTCCTCACAAACGAACTCGACTGGGCCGTCAACAGGCATGAATGGAGGGCCAGGGCAATGAGCGTCAGGGCAGAGTTTGAACGCAACAGGTTCGCACCCCCAACCGTGGATGAAACCGGCTCGAGCGTCCTCACCGTTCGGACAGAAACGTTCACGACCCTAGGGCTTTGGCTACAATTCTTGAGAAGGCTGAGGCCTACCTCGCCGAGCACCGTCACCCAGATCGTTACATTCGTCAGTTCATCCTCGCCCTCTATCCAAGCCGAACCTTGACAGATTTTCGCGTTTCTTCCAGCTCCGTCGATGCCGGATGGTACAAAGTGGTCAGTACCCCCCGCAACACCATGTCGTGCGTCAATTCTAACCTCAGCTTTGTACAGGGAACGTAATGTGCCCGTGCGTCCGAACTACTTGCGTTGCCTCGGTAGTATGCTCACCCTCTCCCCCATCAGCCTCCCATTGAACCAATCTTTGACCACGAAGCCCACGGTCACCATTGAATACCTTTGCCATAATAATCAATCAATCCCTTCCACCATCCTTTGTCCTACGCGTGAATGCCGATGATTGAGATCGCGGACCCATTCCATATCAGGTCGTCAATGTAACAACAACCGTTCGCCGGTGATCGACTCCTCCCAACCTTTCTTTCCCTCATTCCACACTCTCATGTCTGAGGATAAGCTACGACACGTCTGGCTTGACGTTGACCCAGTAAGTGCACCCCAACGAAGCTGCTGTCACGTCATCATCTATCTTGATAATTCGAGGGACACGATGATGCCACCGCGATAATGTTAGCACTAAGCGCACCGGAGTACGTCGACCTCCTTGGTGTCTCAACGGTATGTGTTCTATTTTGTCAGCACTGGGTCCGGGCCAACCACGCCATCCTTAGGTCCACGGGAACAGCGACCTGCTCTGTACCACAAAGAATGCCGCCCGTTGTCTCTACGCCTTCTGCGCAGACAAGGGTCAGAAAGTCCATATGGGTGCGGCCAAACCTCTGATAAGAAACGCGAGACACGACCCAGAAATCCACGGTGCTGACGGTCTGGGTGGCGTCAGAGGATTGCCTGACGCGAATTCGAATATCGTCAAGTCCATTGTCTCCCCGATAAAGGCAATTGACGGTATGGCGGCCTCTATGAAGTTCGTTATGGATGAACTCCGGGAGAAGGTTTCCATTGTGTCCTGTGGTCCAATGACAAATGTCGCTCTCTTTATTTCTGTATATCCGGAACTCCTTTACTGCGTGGAAGAGATCGTTTTCATGGGTGGAGGAGTCGGAATCGGTAATCGGGGCGCGGTTGCGGGTCGGTACCCTTCTTTCAGTCCAGACTTGCCCCCCTGCTCACTTTGGCGAACGGGCAGAATTTAACGTCCTTTGTGACCCCGAAGCGGCTCAGATCGTGCTCAATGCCCCGGTGAAGAAAACGATGATTCCAATCAACGTCACCCACACCGCTATCGTCACTCACGATATACATTCCAAGATCCTTGGCGGCTCAACTTATAATGGGTTTTCGGTCCCGCCTCCGATCAGCAGCCTCCGATACACACTCTCGACCCTCATCACCTTCTTCGCCGATACCTACAAACACACGTTCGGTTTCAACACCGGCCCACCTCTACACGACGCCCTCACCATCGCGTACATTGCTCATCCAGAGTTCTTCGCGTGCAGGAGGTACCGCGTTGACGTGGAACTCTCGGGGGCTCATTCACTTGGACAAACGGTTGTGGACATCTGGAACTACAGTGGGGCCACGGAGGATTGCTGGGGTCTAGAAGGAAGGAACTGTTTGGTCGCAGAGTCGCTGGACGTAAGGCGCCCTATCCTTCGAGCCTCAATCGCTCGGGTTCCCTGACCACAACTTTTACCCTCAGGTCCCCAGGTTCTTCCAGTTCTTCCTGGAGTGCATTAGCTATTGTGACACCAAGTCGCCTCTAAACAGGCGAGCACTAGCACCGAGGGGAAGCGGGGGCCTCCAGCCCCCCCCTCTTGACCTATTACCGAGTCCCATTGTCACCCCTGTAGAAACCCCCAAGTAGCGTTCCAACCGAGGTATCTCACGTAGGCGTGTATAGATAGATATTCCAACATTTTCAAGGAAGGCACAGAGACCCCATCGACAGTGACAATCTCAGTTACAGGTGCTCTTCTACCGATGAGTTGCCCGCTACACGACGGATGACACTTCCGTCTCAAATTACGGGTTTCATACACGATATCTATCGAGTGAACATGTAACAACAAACGGAAAACAGGGAGTAACACGAGGACGGGTAAACGTGAAATTGGTAATAGAGGAAATGGAGGTAAAAGATCGTAAAATATGAGTTCGTAAAGGTCGTAAGATTACAATTACTCGATGGCCCGACTCTGCCTCGACCCATCGACGAAAATTCTGCTGAGGGGGCGGTGGTTCTCGCGCCGTCTACGTTGGGTACCATCCAACATACCACGGATGGCCTGATCAAAATCGCCTCGCTGGATCGTGTTTCCACCTGCACGGCCGTAGGTCCTCGCAGTTGGGGGGAGGACACCATCCCCTTGCGGTGGAGGCGCAAGCCCATTCGTGGTCGGTGTATGTACCAGCTTCGCAGTGTCTTCCTTTATCGTTGGAGTAGGGGTTTCGGACACGATCACCTTCGGTGTAGCAGCCTCTTGCTTCTCTTGAGCTTTGTACACCTCGAGAGCAGATTTCTGTTACGATGTGAGTGTAGGATCTAGAACCTCTGTCCGACCCGCGCTCACCTGGAGGGATGTTGAGAATGACAGGATCATCCCAAAGAAATCCTCGGCTTTCATCCCCTCTGCGGTTTCTGTGGACTCCCCGTAGTACAAGAACAGTGAGCGTAGCTCCAGTTCCAGCGCGGATGCCATATTCTTGAGAGCGTCGACGTTCCTACGGGCATCTTGCAAGAAAGGCTGGGTGGGAGGCAGTGATCAGTTGCTGGGGTCTTGTTCAGACACCATAGGTCCAGCCCACACCTTCATGACAAAAATGAATCTATCTCCGGAGGGCACGCCATTCTTCTTCAGCACTCGCACTTCGTCTTCAATTTGTTCGAGTCCCGAGACAAGAGACTTGGCTGACGCCAGCAGAGTCTGCACAGAGACTGCACCGAATTCAGTTCCATAATAAGGATAGGGGTGGGCAAGTAGGTACTTCGTGCGGCAGCTTCTACGCTCCTCATCTCGTTGATGAAGTTGACAAGTTCTGGATCCGTCCTCAACAACACACGGCAAAGGTAGTGAAGTAGTGTCGGACAGTCTGGACCGCCTTTCGCCGTTTTGGTCTCTTTCAGCTAGATTCGGATCTGGTCAGCCATCAGAGAAAATCCAGACCACGCAGTGGGATACCTTGATCAAGGCTTCCAACTGGAAGCCCTGCGCATTGCCCCGGAAGGTCGATCCATTGAGCGCGTTTCCGACTGCAAGCACAACCTTTTGAGTGGAGTGAGTACCCTTCTGCTGAAGAGGGGATCCAACAGACCTGTAGAACCACCTTGAATCTCTCCGAGCTTCGCAGGTCCTTACACGCATCCCGGACGGTTTGCATATCAGGCCGGATCTCCTCAACCTCCAACTCTAGTTTCCGTCGGTAGAGCATGCACTCTAGGCGCTGAGGGAGGCGCGGGATTGTGCTTATCTGAGCTGACAGTGAGCCAATGCTAAAGCAGGTACACAGAAAGCCCCTACATGGCTAAAGTATTGGTCTGATTTGGCTAGTTTCCCAACGTCCTCAAAGTCCTTAATGCGGGTGATCTGAAGAGTTTTCAGAGAGAGTATTGTGTAAAGGATACATACTGCTTACCTCTTCCGACGTCGGCAGCTGCCTCGAGATGGACCGCAAGTCGTCCGGGCTGAGTTTGCCGTCGTCCACATCAAGCAATGCTCTCCTGATCTCCTCAAGGTCGAGTTTGATCCTCGAGAGCATGATGGCTACAAGGGCTGATCAGGACACAGGACAGGAAGAAGACTGTCTGCTTACCAATATTATTTGCACGAGTAATGTCCAACAGTGTAATCACCGCCTGTCTCTTGGGATTCGTTATTGCCGAAGCCGTGGCTGGTGTAGAAGTGTTCTCCAGTGAGAACGTATCTTCGAGATCGTCCAGACTGAACGACGTCGACGAGGACACTTCGCACCACACGGTAGATCCAACGTTGGACGCTCCAAGTTTATTCCAGAAGAACGGCTTGAGTCGTTTGGCTGGCCGAACGATCTTGGGCCTCCCAAATCTGAAGCCGCTTGGAAGAGGAGGGCCAGGTGGTGGGGGGATCCCTGGCGGTGGG
>Ga0307511_10005205_pt1 | contig 13235 bp, 16 predicted proteins | sample 13_EM_MG_FD_200266 | JGI IMG/M metagenome (GOLD analysis project Ga0307511, IMG submission 200266) | Populus trichocarpa ectomycorrhiza microbial communities from riparian zone in the Pacific Northwest, United States - 13_EM | ecosystem: Host-associated > Plants > Roots > Unclassified | place...
CCCCCACCTCACTATTCCGCATCCACCTATCCCCCTTTTGCAACCTGACCTTCCCAAACCCCGACCCTCTCACCAGCTTCTCCACGCCCTCTTCCCTCTGCCTACCGGGTATTGGGTGGGGCAGGTCTCCTGTTAGTTGTCGAGGAGGCCCAAGTGGTGGCAGAGATGTGCACTGCCTTCTTCACCTGAATTTGTTTCGTAGTCTATCGACTAGGTACTCACTTCAACTTCCACTACATGATCCTGTCCGTGTTTTCCTGCCAAGTATTTTGCCATCAGCAGCAACTCGGAAGCCCGAATGGATTCAAGGTGTACCGAGGTAGTTTGGCCCTCCCACGGGATATAATCAGTGCAAGTATCCAGAATGCCAACGCAAAACGTGCAATGATCAACAGTGACTTAAAGAAACTGAATGTTCACAAGTGACCTAATGCAATTCGTTAGACCTCTTCCACCCCACCTTCCAGGCCTGGGCTAAGAGCAGTTGATTGTGATGGAAAATGAAAAGAGGCTTCAATCATATCGTATATCTCCTGATCCTCATGCCTCCAGTCCACTGCGTCGAGCTCTTCCCATGTTTTCTTAGCCTATAAAGAGTCCTGGCGTTTTTGAATCTTGGGTAGGTGAACTTGATGTGGTAACCATCTTGGGTGTGGTGCCCGCATTAGCAGGTCAGTGACTGCCTCGGTTCGTGTGTTGCCCGGTGTATGTGGAGAGAGCTTCCTTGCCGAAGCGTTCCGTCCTGCGGGCGTCACAGCCAGAGGACTGCCTAGTGTTAGAATGCAGTGCATGTAATTCCGCCAATACCTAGCTATACAGTCATTACCTTGCGATCCGCCTTGAGCATATTCACCTAGCCTCTCACGTTGAGTTGCATGTACTACCATGTGCACTCATGTGAACCTTCATGTGCACATTCACCTGAATGCTCGTTCATGTATATATAGCTCCTCTATTGCCTGCTACTTCTATATATTCACATCACATCAGTTCACTTCATTATAGTAGCTAGGTCTATACAAGCTTCTACCTTACTCTCATTCGCTCTCGGATAGCACGTCCTTCACTGGATTCACGACCGACCGCTCGCCATGTTCAAACACCTAGCACCTTGTCTAGTCGCTCGTGAGACTCCTCTTACCCAAATATCTACACGAGTAGGCAGGCAAGGTAGAGGTGCGGAAGGTACTTGCCGAGTGATGTGAACCCCGTTGAAGAGGTGATGGTGGGGTAGTGGGTCGGAGGGCATGCATGTGCCGGGGGCGGGGGTAGAAACAATGGTACATAATTCTATAGAAGAGTCTGACTCAACATCCGTAGTATTCAAGTCCTCAATTGACATGAAAGAATCTTCACTACTAGCTACAGTAACAGGACTAGCAAATTGATGGAGATTTCTTACCTTTGGGGGTTGATGGTTGCTTCGCAACCTTCCCTGCAGCCTTTTGCGCAGGGACCTCCCGCTCCCGATATAACTTTGCCAGAACCGCTCCATCCAAAACGACACCCAAATCAGTCCCAAGCTCTCAACGATCTGACTGTGCTTGCATCCTTTGTGCCTCTTTCCACTTCCGAGTGGTATCCTACTCAAGCTGGAGATCTGTATCTTTTGAAATTGCAAATCGCTACAAAGAGTCAATGAGATCAAGAAGTTGGGTGCCTGGCACCTCCATTGATGGGTTGAGAAGCAGCTTGGGTTGTTGCACTTATCTATGTACATCTAAAGTATCCTGTGGTATTGGTGGCGGACCTGGTGTCGGTGGCGTAAAAGTTGTGCCTGTCTTTTCTCACCAGGCTCTTGTGGAAGCTTACTAAGCACATGACGGGAATTCAATGGTATCAATCCTGCCCCACGCCATACTCAACTGATGTTAGATAGAGTGTATGTTTGGCGTCATGCTTCTACCAATATTGGGAGAAAGTTCACCTTTGTAACCGATATATTCCTGAATTGTGTAATTTGATCCACATGTTTACCAGAGTATTTCTGGAATGTACTGTACAAGGCAACATCAAGTGATTGTGGGAGATGTATTGAGTTGGAAGGTAGATAGTAGACAATAATATTCGTAGTAAGATAGAATTCAATAAAATCAATATTAACATGGGAGTCATAACCATCCCATCTCCAATAAGTAATCGATACTGTTTCCTTTGCTTGCTTAACCGTATATGCATAGAAGTGCTTTATCCATTCCAATCCCAACACGCAGTTAGTCCAGCCGGATGAAGTCTAAGCAAACCTAAAATCTCCAACAATCTCTAAGTCCAGATGGTGATACCATCACTTGTAATGAGCAGCACCCTTCAAAATAATCACCGGAGGTAGTACTCGTCTATCACGGAAAATACACTCAATAACTGCAATCAGCTCTCACTTGCCATCCGTTGCTATCTTTGCTGTCATGCCTCTTTCCCTATATCTGGCAATAACCTTTACATGGTCTGATATTCCTTGCCTAAACCTTTCTCATCAATATTATAGGTATTGCCTGGCAGAATAGAATGTTCCGCAATTCCTGAATTTTGTTAAAATGATCTGTGATGATTGTAGGGTTGCTCATCTTCAAGCGTTTCTTATCCATCTGGCTACTTAATTTGAGGACGAGATCAGGGTGTCTATTGAGAAAGTTCATGATCCAGTTCTTCCCTGCTTCATCTTTTTCATCCCATTCTTTGGACTTTAATAATGCATCAGCCTCTTTCAGAGGCTGGATCCTCGGAGGAAGCCCCCACTCCTCTAATTGATATAGCCATCACATGACAACTTTTTCCTCTGCAGCTGTGAGGATTTGTTGATATGCATGTGCTTCACTACATGTAGTACTACCTGCAAGTTGCCTGCGTAACATTGTAAAGGGTATATCATATCCTTCAGCCAGGTGCCTAAGGCTTAGGAAATCACTTGAGCGGCAAATTGGCTCAAAAGATTCCCTTTATCTCCCAGATTCACTTAATTCATTGAGTTCTTGAGGTTTCCTCAGCAATATCACGTTGTGTCACTAGATTATATAGGCTCAAGTCATAGGTTCTGTATGCTCTTTGAGGCTGTAAACTTGTCCCTTTGCTTCACACTATGTGGATAGACAAGGGAATATACAAAGACCCCCCTTATTGTATGGTTTGGAGTTCACTCCTAGCTAGATATGGAAATATTGGGCATAACATATATCAGGGTAACGCTATTGGCTCCGTAAGCCAGGGCTCTTGGGCAGTTTTGAAATGATTCTATGGACTCGCACGTCCCTCTTGAGCAACCTACTATCCGGATCTGATGAAAACGTCTTGGGCTTGAGCCTTTACCCACTATGTTGCCGTTCGCCCCGTACGCCCTACTTTGAGTGCATGCCCATGTATTATCCATCATACCCTGAGGTGTGCACTTGACTTAATGGTTTTTGCACTATGCTAAAGGGGCAGGAAATGTACCCAGACGCTGCTCAAGCACATTATTCCAAATTAATACCCGCTCATATGTCCACATCACGCAATTCATGTATTAGCCATATATCAATATACCCTCCTTGACCCCGTGATCCAGGGCTCTTAGGCACTTCAAATATTATTCTCCGAACTCGTAGGCAGCTTTTGAGCCCCCTACCGTCCAATTCTACTAAAAACAAATTGAGTTCTACTCTACAGCTGTTTTGTTGCATATCCCGGTCGTGTTGCACTACCCCGTCGTATGCTGTACCGATTCTGTCCTGGCTTATATCATCTCAGGGGCGAGCCAGTGAAAAGGCAATATCTATCGCAACATGGGTATTTGGACGATATCATGGCTGGGGCCTAACTGGTTGCACGTCCGGGTGCGGAAGTGATAATTCTGAAGTAAAGATAATATTGATCAGAGTGACAAAAGACAGTAGTATTCCAGTAAGACAAGAGTGCGACCAGAGAGACAAGACTTCGCTCGAGTCTTCAAAAACATATCTAAGTACAGGAGGTGTGCATATATATAGGAAAGCAGAGTCAGAGTCACGCCTCCCACCATCACCTGCCAGTATGAACCTCCCGGTCTGCAGCTCAGCCGTAACATATTAGCTCTATGCAACAGGGGTTGACGAACGCTCGAAACGTCCCTGTCCCAGTACTACCAATAGTACCTCTTGTTCAACCGGTTCAACCTCCAAGACCTCCAACGCCAGCCCAAGTACATGCCCCTTCCAGCTCCCCGAAAATATAGAAATGTTCTCCGCCACGCCCTTCACCGGCCCCGCACCTTTCCCCTCGGCTCTCACACTCTCTCCTCTTCTCCGCCACTCTTCGACGGAACCTGTCTCGGGCATGGGCTGGCTCCACGTCACCTAACCAGCGAGGGACTGGAGGAAAATCGTTGCAGATTTTGGCGGTGTCAATAGTGGGGTGGCGGCCCTACCTCCCTCAGTTCTGTTCTCGTCCCCCATCCTATGATTCGAAGTATAGGTAATCGAAGAAGGCCTCGATGGCGTCGTAGGGAGGGTCGTCCCCTTCCTTCCGCCAGTCTGGGTTGTCTATATCTGCCCATGTCTTTTCCCCCCTCAGAAGGCGGCTTCTTTGGTTGGTATGGAGTGGACACTGGAATGTAATGTGTTCGCTAGTTTGTTCTCGGTGGCCGCAAGGGCAGGAGGGCCCCTCTGCTTTTCCTATCTTGTGTTGCCATGCCTTCTGGGGCCCTTTCTCGGTTCGGTACCAAGTGTAGGCGCTGAGGGTGTGTCGGTGCCAGTCGGGTCTCCGGGTTCCAAACCCGGTCTGTGTGCGGGCGGTTTTCTGTAGGCTCTGGGAGCAGATCGTAGGCCTTCATGGGTGGCTGTTCTCTTATGCAAGAAGCCCTCCCGTAGATGTGAGTCATGGAGTCCTTGAGAATGGAGACTTTGTTATCTGCGGGAGCTTAGTTGATGGCCAGCGCGAGTTCCGTCTCTCACCGTCCGCTACTGAGGCTAGGTCTCCGAGGAAGGCTCCTGCTTCCCTGTGGTCATGGATGTAAGCTCCTACTACAACCTGTGAGCCCCTTCCCGTGCCGTCGGAGAAGGCGAGAGTCCGCTGATCCTGAGTGAACTGTGCGAGCATGGCCGCCCAGTACCCTTTCTCTTTCGACCTGGGGTCTTCTGGCGATAGCAGTTCGATCTTGAGGAGATCCCCTTTCCGGTGGTCCATGCTGTTTCCCCAGCTGATTTCTTCGGGGATGGACATGGCGGTGAGGTAGAACGCAGCTGCTATGGGTGTTTCATCTTCGAATTGGGGCCCTCTCGTGCCGTCGTGCCAAGGTGTGGAACCTGTGGGTGTGTCGGAGAGGATGTCTCGGATAAGGGGGTCCCCAGTTCGAATACTGGGTCCCCTTGGCCGAGTGGTTTGTACTCGGGCCTTGTGTTGTTCTCTTTGGAGGAAAGCCCTAGTTCGAGTCGCAGCCGCACCGCCAAGTTATGTATTTCGTTTGTCGGAGTTAGTGATTTACTCCTGATTACGGGTTATGTAATCCGCTGCGGATAGGGCTTACCACAAAGTTATCGTAGCGTAATAAATCCACAATCATCACAAACAGTGGAAAGTATCGGAGATACCTCTACCGACACAACCACGCTACCACACTCTCCTCCCGCTAGATACCTGCACTCATCATAACCACAATTACACAAAACAGTAATTCAGCAATCTCACAACACCAATCTCGTATAGCATCAATCTCGCCTACATGCCTGCCCAGCGCCTGCCTTCCGATGTCCGAGCTGCCATTGCCACTCTGGTAGACTTCGTTGATGGTGATTTGGAGCGGTACACACGAGTGTTAGGCGGGTTCAATGCATCTGTCTTTCGTACCATCGATATGTCGGATAGTGAGGATTCTGAACCGGATTCTGAGGAGGCTCATCCGATCAGGTAAGATAGACATCTAAATAGTCCCTAATACCTGCTAATTGTTCCTGTAGTATCCAGATATCTGATCGGTCGTCCGAGCTGTCGTCTGTTCCTCCATCCGAGGCAGGATCCGACTCTCCTGCTGCTACATCGTCCGATCTATTCGTCCAGCCTGCTATACTGGCTGTTCGATCCGTTGCCCCTCCCGATTCGTCTATTCCAAATTTCGGCTCCTTCGACCAAGTCCCTTCTGGAGCAATTCCAGATGCTGTTAGCAAGGGAGGCAAGCCTTATTTGTCGAAACAGGTAGCCAAGGGTTTGTGGGCGAATAGGCAGATTCGGATCGGAGGCCATATGGCGATTACGATCCCACGACCAGCCGGAAGGTGCCAATACTGTGTGGGGACGGGTCGGATCGATTGTCGAACCTTAATGCGATCGGAAGAGAATCGACGGCTATATTTCAGCAGCTTGTGTAATCACTGCATTCGAGCAGGGCAAGTATGTAAATCAGTTGGATCGAATTATGAGTAGTTGGTGGTTCGTTTGATTGGGTATTTCGTTCGTTCGGTGCTTGGTTTGGTTTGGTGGTGGTTCGTTCGGTTGTTAAGAAATAAAACAATATACAAGCATAGATAAGGAACATTAATACATAGGAAACAGAGAGTATCTGTTAGCGAAATTGTTTTCGCTTCGGTTGGACGCGGAGCCTATACGGACCTATATTCCGATTGTTCATTGATATGTCCGGATCTGGTGTGCTTACTGGTAGGGCCACTTCGCCAGCTTGCGATCGTTCGATATCTTGATGATTCTCCGTATGTACTGCAGATGGTACGGGTTCGATAGATGAATCCACACGATCGTTTCGAACGATATCATCTCTGTCAGTTACATCATCAATTTCTGTAACCCGCTCGATTGGTTCGGTATTCGTATCGAGCCTCATTGAGCTTGGTATTTCCTCGATCGGAAGTATACGGTCCGATATATCTTCAACGGGGTTTGGTCTATGCAGTGCCTACTGCCAACTATGCTGACCCTCTCCTCCCCCTAGTTCCTGACTAGGCTGCTGAGGAGCTTGCTGCTGCTGCCGAACTTGTGCTTTATATCTTCTTTTTCATCCTACGGTGCTCAGTTGCTAGCTCATGATACCTGGGTGGGATAAGATCTTCAGCATCCAGAATCTCACGGATCTCTGGAGTTGGTGGCTCGATTACCAGATTTTGCCTTCGAGGCTGACCCTTCATAATGGAGAGGACCATAAGTCCTGAACTGTACCTCCAATTATGTTAGTTTTGACCAAGCGCTGACCATTAATGAGGTTCCGAAGCGGTCGCTCTTGTAAGTCGACTAATTGATTCGTTCACTTGGGTTCGAGCAGTAACTAGATCTCGAATTCGCTCTTCATGGTGTTCATCGATGTCAACTGGGCGGATATCTGGTTCATCGGAATGTAGAATCTGATGTCGTCCATATAAGAGCTAGAAAGGACTATACTTCCTAGTACTATGTGTTCGAATGCAACATGCAAAGAATGCTTGAGATAGGTACAGATCTCAATGCTCAGTGGGTTGGTTGAGCAAATACTTGGTAAGGATTGGTCCAAGTAATCTGTTAAAGCGTTCGACCTTTCCTTTCGTTCGAGAATGGTATGGTGTTGTAGTCCGATGTCGAGTTCCAAGCTTGCGTAGATAGTGTTCTACTGCTGCTGCTAATAGATTTGCACCCCTATCACTTAATAGCTTCTTCGGTGCTCAATACGGTAGGAATATCTTATTATGTATAAACTGTTTGAATGAGGCGAGCGGTGAGTCGTGAATCCAGTGAAGGACGTGCTATATATGAGAAGAGGTAGAAGCTTTGTATTGATCTAGCTACTGTAATGGAGTGAACTGATGTGATGTACAAGAGGTAGCAGGCAATACAAGAGCTATATATACATGAACAGGACGTTCACATGAACGTTCACATGAGTGCACATGGTAACACATGCAACTCAACGTGTGAGGCTAGGTGAATAGGCTCAAGGCGGGTTGCAAGGTAATGACGGTATAGCTAGGTATGGGCGGAATGACATTCTAACATAAACTCTGCAATTGTAACCTGATCAGGAACAGCAATAGTTTTAGTAATAGGCCAACCGGTAGCATAATCGACTGCTGTAATGACCCATCAAGTACCATTCAGGGTAGTTAGAAGTTGTCTGATTAGATCAATATACCATCGGTGAAAGGGAAGAATTGATCGAGATACCAGATGTTGGTGAGGTTCGCGCTCGAGGTTCTGCTGCGATTGTTTAGCTGTCTGGCATAAAGGGCAATATTGTGCAAATTTTCGGATATCTCGATTCATAAAAGGCCACCATCCACATGATCCGGTTACTCCTTCAAGCCCAGGCCAGCCAAGATGTCCATATTCGGAATGCATGAAATTCAAGAAATGATATCCTTCGGATTGTCGAATATAAGGAGCAGTTGTATTAGTATCCAGATCGGTAATATGAACTAATTAATCATCTTCAATCCGAAATTTGTCTCCTTCGGACTTCAGCATAACATGAACTTTGTAGTTATCAGGCAGGGTATTTGACTGTAGAAACTCTACCATGTATTTGGACCAAGTTGTGTTCGCTCAATCAGTCATGAAGTTTAAGAAGTCCGGTCGACGGCTAATGCTATCTGGTGCGATTGCCTCAGATCTTGGTCGATATCGAATATCAGGGGAGTATTTTTTGAACTGATCGATCCATCGTACTAGGCGCGGAGAAGGTCTTTTAAGTGTCTGCAGGTATTTCAGTGATTCATGATCGGTTAGGAATATTTTTGTATAACTGTTCCCGATGTATTGATACCAAGTTCGTAAGGAGTGCTTAATAGCAAGTAACTCGTTCCCTTGTACAGCATAGTTTTGTTCCGTAGGGGACAACTTCGGACCAACATATGGAACAGGATGCATTCGTTTCGTAATTGGATCCTCTTGTAGCAAACTGAGGCCAATAGTAAAATAGCTAGCATCCGTTTCAATTGTAAATGGTCGAGTTGTATCTGGCTGTCGTAGGAGTGCATTGTTGCATAGTTTCTTCTTGAGAAGCTCGAAGGCTACTTGACATTGTTTTGTCCAAACAATCGGTCAGTGTCGGTTTTTTCGAATGACTGCATGTTCTTCCTTGATGAGATCGTATACTAGTCCTAGGATGCGAGCAAAGTTCTGTGCGAAGCCTCCATAGTATGCAGCAAGACCAAGGAACTGTGGGCCTTCGTGAACATTAGTAGGGGCTGGCCAGTCCTGAATGCTTGTATTTTTGACTGGGATAGTTGTAAATTTCCATTACCAACAATATACCTACAGAATTCGAGTTCGGATTGTGCAAACATGCACTTCGAAGGCTTTGCGTACAGTCGTTCGGATCGCAAAGCATTTAAAACTCTTCGAACGTGTTCCCGATGTTCTCCCAAGCTATCCGAATAGGTAAATATATCATCTAAGTAGACAATAATAAACTTATGAAGGTACGAACGAAGGATGGAGTTCATCAATGTCTGGAACCTTGCAGGTACATTTGTCAGTTCGAATGGCATAACAATGAGCTTCAATTTTCCGATAAGTGTATTGAACGGTGCCAACCAGACTATATTGAAGGCTGTCTTTGAGATATCCTTCAGATTAATTCCTGCTTGGAAGTATCCGGAGGTCAAGTCTATCTTGGTAAGGTACTTTGCTTTTCCGATATGGTCGAGGCAATCTTGAATGCGAGGAAGTGGGTATGCATGGTATTCGGTTACTGCATTCAGAGCTCGGTAATCGATAACTATACGCTAGGTGTCAACTTTTTTCTTTACAAACTAAACAGGTCCTCTACCTGGTGAGTTTGACACTTTGAGTAGGCCTGTAGAGCATAATTCCTTGACTTGTCGAACTTGCTCCATTTCTGGTACCATCAATAGGGGATAAGTATTCTGATTGACTGGTTTAGCATCGTTCGTATCGATAGAGTGAGTAATTGGCTGCTTAGAAGGTGGGCCATCTGGTAGTTCAGCTCGGAACATATCTTGGAATTCGGTAACGATATTGTGTAAGGGATTTGTATTCAAGGCGGTATCGTTAGTGTTCATATCTGAGATAGTATACATGCTACTCAACATGTCCATCTGATAACTGAATTTTAAAGTCCAATATTCTTCAATCAATCTAACGGTTCTCTCTTCTCAACTAGGGAATACCTAAAAGAACATCATATTCCTCCGAAGGTAAAACCAAAGCATCTCAATTAGTGATTTTAGTTTCGGATACGAATCGTAAAGAAGATTTGTCTGATAACATTAATGTGAGAACCGTTGAGTATCTGGACCAATTGCTTATGTGTAGGAAATTGCTCAAACGGAAGTGCAAAACATTCCACAAATGAAAGAGAAACATATTTCGCAGAGGCACAACAATCGATTAGTATATCGGCAGGTGCTAGATTCTCAACTCCATCCAAGTGACAGAGCTTATTTTCAGAGGTATATAGGGAATTCAATTGTAAAGGAATGTATGTAGAATCAGGCAGTCTTTACCACTGGCTCATCTTCTACCTTAGAGGGACTTAGCTCCTTATTTGGAGGTTAGCAATCGGTCGTATCCTCCGTTACGAGAAACTGGGTCCGTTTCCCTTGTTAGATCTTGACATATCGGATGTAAATATTCTCAGGTTATTCCTAAAATCGGTCGGTCGGTTCCGATTTGATTGTCTTTCACCTCGACTGCGACACTCGTTTCTATTATGACCAGTCCTTCAACATTCCAGACATCGATTATCTTTATAGCACCATTTCTTCCATTCTGATGTATTTTTGGCTGGCTATTGTGAGTGATTGGACGGGAGAGCATTGAATGTATAGGTTCGATTTTGAGAGACTCGGTAGTCATAGAGCTTCTTATCGATCCGATGGCGGAATATAAAGAACTCTTGTAAATCAGTAGGAGGGTAAAATACATGAACCAGTTCTGCACGAATCCATTCCTGCAATGCGTGGTTAAATCTCTCTAACATTTGATGCTCTGACAGTCTCGGATTGAGTTGGTCAGCTAGAGTAACAGTTAGGTTCCGTATGCCGCAACGGATCGTTTCTGTCGATAGTTCATGTAATACCCCCGCAATTGGTCCAGTTCGTTCCAGTTCGTATTTGGTCGTCGAATATGGTCAAAGAATCATTCCAGACTGTTAATCTTTCGAGCATCGGTATCGGATACTGTTTGAGAGTATTGTTTTGCAATACTCTAGTGGAGCTTGGCTTCTCCTGAGACAGCCAAGTCGATTCTCTCAGATTCAGTTCAAAAAGCACCTCGGAGATTACTTGATTGGATATATGCCTGCATATACTGCACCCACATTTCAAGTTCGCCTGTCGTCGTTTGCTTTGCGAAATGCTTCGGAGCAGCCATACGGACCGAAGACAGAACAAGTGCTTGGGTTGATTGAATGTCTTCGATGCGGTGAGGCGGAGGGGCGCTAGTTGATTATTTGTACTTAATGATTTCCGCGCGCGTAGGGCCCCCAGATTAACTTAGGTCGCCTTGAAACCTATCAGAGTTCTGGTAGGCTCGATGCAGCCCTCTTACAGGGCTGCATACGAGTAATGGGTTTTTTTAGGGAGGGGAGTTGGAGTGGTTGGAGTTGGAGTTGGAGGTGGAGAAGGCCAGAGAGAGGGCGTGGCGGCGGAAGAACCCAGGGGAGGGCTGATAGAGAGGGCGTGGCGGAGGATGAGATATAGCTGAATTCGGGGGCCGGATGGAGGGCTGCGGCGGAGGGGCGCGAGCTATTTGTTTGACAAGCGTTGGTTTTGTACTTAGATCGTGCACGGCCTCCCAGATTAACTTGGGTTGCCTTGAAACCTACCGGGCTTCCGGTAGGCTCGTCATAACCCTCCTACAGGGTGGCATACGAGTAATGAGTTTTTAAAAAAAAAACAAAAAACTACACCTGTGATGAGCCGCATGCCAGTGATGTATGGTATCTCCTCCAAACCGGCACTCATCAACTTTACGTCTTCTGCTACCCCGAGAGCCGCGTTTTACCCCTGTCGCTTCCCCTCGCAGAGTTGCTCGTAATAATCCCTGGCTATTTGCAGCTTTTGGCCTTGCCTTCAGCCTCGGAATCCACCTTTGGCGGTGGTCGCTGCGGCTCTATGGACGTGCTCCGGTGGCCTTGGATTTGAGTGGCCTTCTTCCAATTCCGTGAGGGTAACATTAGGCTTCCTCATCTTCAGTGTGGCAGTTATCCCAACTGCTAGTAGAGTGTGCGTAGACTAATGCCCATTGTGTAGAACTTTGTGTAAGAACGGAGAAGGAGAAGTGAACGAAAGAGAAGAAAAGCTTCCGCAGAGGGGGAAGGGGTCGCCACCGAGGTCTCTGTAGATTTTCTTTTTCTGGGTGACGAGGGTAATCTCATGGGTCGCCCATCAACCAGTAGTTATGCTGCTTGTAGGAACCCGCTGAAGTATACTAAGCAAGTCCACCCCCGGTAAACGCATACAGGGGAAGTATTGCCTCTCTCATTAAACATCATTCGCTTGCGAGATATGAGACACGGGTATATTCGTATACTATAAGAGAAGCCGCTTGCTCAATAATAAAATGGAAGAACGTAACGCAATCCTTCACCCTTGTGTACCCGTATTCCAAATTACACGACATAATAATTATAGCGCCATTTGTTCGCCCCCAGTAGCTACCGTGAGCACATCCCCCCATCAGCTGCCATCAGCTTATCTTACTCCAATGCGCTCTTGCGGTCATCCTGCAGTTATTCATGGGTCATCCTATAATCCAATCCCACAGACCCCTTAGGGAAACCCGGCGCATCTAAACAGCACCCTGAAGAAGGTGAAATATACCTTAGACAAAGCAACGGCGGTACGTACCAACCAGTGACCCGCACGAATCCCAGTCAGCATCTTCGGAGATATATAGTGCCTCTTGCGAAATTCGTTTAAAGATCAGATATAAGAGGACACAGCCTTCAAAGGACTCAATGGCAAAGGTTATGAGAAATCCACTGAACCATACCCAGCACCGCAGATGCACACAGTTGAAGTATTGTCCTTTGGGGAGACCCAGATTGGCTGCCAAAAGCCTGTCGGTGAAGGCATTTACTACAACGCGGCTACCTTACAGGATTGGGCTGATCGGGCTATGGACTTCAAAATGAACAAGAACCAAAGAAAGACAGTTCAACGCGGAGTCTGGCCCCATGTCCTTGCTTCATCTATCACTTGGGTAGCACAATTCTCACGATCTAGATCCAGATTGGTGGCACAAATGGAGCACTCTGGGATTGAAGCTGAGGCGCGGAGGGAGTGTGTTAGGAAGGCGGGGCAGGGGGCGGTGGTTTTTGTTGATAATGATGCGGATGAGGA
>Ga0307511_10005207_pt1 | contig 13234 bp, 6 predicted proteins | sample 13_EM_MG_FD_200266 | JGI IMG/M metagenome (GOLD analysis project Ga0307511, IMG submission 200266) | Populus trichocarpa ectomycorrhiza microbial communities from riparian zone in the Pacific Northwest, United States - 13_EM | ecosystem: Host-associated > Plants > Roots > Unclassified | place...
CGTTGATTTTTGTATTTTAGGGAAGTCATTATCAATGCAGTTAATTGATTTTCTTACAAAATACAAGAGCTAATCCATTTCATTCTGATTTTGACATGTTTCTTCGCTCAAGTTCTATCCGTTTTTATTTTTAATTAATTTACTCTTCTAATTTATCCTGCTAAGTATTGCTTTTACTATATTAATGTCAAATTAAACTTCTTTATATTAATTAACCACTGTATGTTTATAATTTCTTAGATAGTTTGTTTTTTTTTTATTTTGCTTATAGACTGATCAGTTTAAGTTGCTTAATCTCACGTTAATTGTACAAGCTTGAGTAACAGACGAGTCATCCAAACCTAGCGACTTGGGAATCTAATAAAACTAGAAAACCTAGCAAGAACAAATGACCGTTGAATTCTCCATTGCTTTTGCAAGTAATTAATGTGTTCTAAGCAAAGTAGTTACGACTGGGTCCATTGGCTTAAAAAATACGAGGATTGAGTTTTTACTAGGCGGGTTTTTTTCTTAAAAAAAACCTACATGGGCAAGGATTGCGGGGAAATGCTGATCAATAGCTACGACTGGGGGATAATTTAAAGATTTTCAGACACCACGTTCACAGTTGTTTCATCAATCACATCATCGAATGACTCGGATTCGTAGCAACTACGGCATTGACTATTTGAACGATGCCAGAATTTCGGTCGAATAAAAGAGTGTTATTCGTCAATTTAATTACATGGTTTAATTTGGTCAGCTTATCTGTCTTTTTATTTCATGTTCAACTTGCTGTCCGCTATTTTCTCTCGCCTTGTAATTTTTAAATGGTAGGTGAAAGAAATCGATGCCATTTAGTTTCAAAATATTGAAGGAGGGCCTTCCTGTCTTCCGAAATTAATTAATTTATAAATGTCTCGGACACAAACGCAAATTCAGCATTAATTAACAAGTTGTCCGCCCAGTAAAAACCTAGTCAAAACACGTTGAAGTTTGCAAAATCATGATGATACCCCAGTGCCTTACTACATCAATTGACCATTAGTAAATTAAATTACTGATTAAACCTTCAGTATCTTTTAAAATTAATTTTTTTGTTTCCTATTGTTATGACTTCCTGACAAAAAGCAATGTGATTGATTCATTTATTTGACACAAACTTCAAAGCAACCTACTTTAATATTTTTCTAATTAATACTTGGTTTGGTTTAGAAAGTTCAAAGTTTGTATATGTATAAATAATTTTTTATTATTTAATTTGGTTAGTTTTTAAATTTTGCATAAAAAAATTTATTTGTCAGGAGACTAACAACGATATTGCTAGGAGAGTATGAGAGAATCACAACATCATTAGATAAGATTGAATTCAGAATGTGATATTTAAAAAAATAATTGTTCAAATTTTATTTTTCTTTATCTTAACTAATAATATTTTTCTTTATCTTAACTAATAATATTTTTCTATGAACGAGGTTGCGTGATTTATGGTATGAGGCGTAAAAAAATCAAAGAAATATGCAAAAGAAAGTGATCTTTTAGGCTTATTTTAATTTTATTTTTTTTAAAAAAAAATATTAAATAGAATACTCAAGGAATCACTGACAAACTTTACATCATCGACGAACTAAGTTCATCGGAGAGTTCTAGAAAATTGAAAATAAAATACAGGACTTTACCATTAATAATTATAGTTGGAATTACTAACAGATTAAATCTATCAAAAAGTTATCTTATAGTTTAATTCTGTCAGTAATATACATATAATTATCAATAAATTACCAATAATTTATTTTATTGAGAACATGTTATATTCATTGATAAATTTATAAACCGAATAGATGCCAATAATATCAAGTTTTGCAAAGTCCACGGGTTGATAAATACTGTACCTTATTATAATTCCCTTGCAGTTTTTCTTCGGTGGCTGTTATAAATAAACGAGATCCAAAAGGGAAGGAAGGAAACAATTAATTTAATTAATTATTAATATTTTGTTATAGTGTTTGGTGGTTCGAGTTACTATATAAATCAATGCTTGGAAGGCAGACTACGAACAGGAGTGTAAATCAACCGTCGACCTTTCTTTCAAGTAAAGTTTCTCTCTCTTTCACTCTCCATAGTCTCTAAAGTTTTCGTTAGTGCATAATGCACACTTCACAAGTTTTCACATATGTATAATTTTCCTGTGCATTTACTTACTGAGCATGCATGCTAGCTTGCTGATATTGGTTTTCTTCACCGGCATCAAGAGTTTCCGGCCGTTAAACCATTCGGATATATTGCCAATTCAGTTCGTTACAATAATACAAGTACTCTTCCACTTTCCTTTTAACTACTAATTATTATATCATTAACTCTTTAATTGTTTAATCATTGATTGTGGGCGGCAATAATACCACGTACTATATATATACTGCAAAAGAAGAAGAAGAAGAAGAAGGGTTTACGTGCAGTTCCCATTAATGTGGACGGCAATAACAATACTTAAAAGAAAGGATTTGAATATATAAATAGTTTAAAGATTGATAGAATATTAAATTCCCTCTTCCTCTAAACTTGCGTTTATCCTATGCAGACAAGTATCGAAGCTTGAGCTCCTTTCGATATATAATAAGTAATATATATTGTTTTCCTCGCTCAATTTAAGGAGCTAGCTAGCTATATATTCAAACTATTAAAAAGGTGCTATCAGAGGTCGAACTTCGAAATTAAGCTATGAGAATTCATATTCTCATGAATTTCTTAATCATGGAGTGAATAGCTAGCTAGCCTGCCTTCTAGTATATGAAAGGTGGTTTAATCTCAATGTCTATGAAGATTGATCGTAGAACACACCCAACCGAAAAATCAATTAAAAGATTTTGTTTTACTCTTTATTCTTAGTCACTTTATAAAAGGCTATGATTTCAGCACTGTCCATTGAAAATTTAAGTTGTCTGCTGTTTTTCTATTCATAAATGAAAAGTCATGAGCTGATTCTCTAGTAGTATATTCATTATGAGCCTGTTTTTTTTTTTTTTTGTATTTGATTAAAAGTATTTATAAAAAAATTTGATTTTTTTTTCATTTTAAATTATTTTTTCTTTGATGTTTTCCTCATTTTTAAATATATAAACTTTATTTGTTTTAAAATATTTTTAGGTTTCAATGTGTTTTAGGAAACACAAAAGGCCAAACAAGCTATATGTATATATGTTTATATACACACGCCATAATTTTTTGCAGTCAAACAAATCATCCAATCACCGCCGTTAGATTCTCAACTGGTTGCTGTCGGCAAATTAAATTTCCCCGATCTCCCCTATAAATAGTCTCCTCCATTACAGAAATCCTCTTTCTTAAGATTAATTTCAAACACAACATCTCCTATATATTTATATCTACTTGTGCAGGTTGAAAGAACGTACGTATACATAAACACTTTATTTCATGGCAACCAAATTCTTGGCATTAGCATGCATTCGCAAAGAGAGTACCTATGGGGATTTATCACCAAGGCCAAGGTATCCTTCGATGCCGAAGTACCCGAAAGGGGTTTCAGTTCGAGAAACGAACGTGGAAGGATCAGAGGCAAAGGCAGTGTTTTCTGTGATGGGAATGACATGTTCTGCTTGTGCTGGATCTGTTGAGAAAGCTGTCAAGAGGCTTCCTGGGATTAGAGAGGCTGTTGTTGATGTCTTGAATAACAAGGCTCAAGTTCTGTTCTACCCCAGTTTCGTTAACGTAAGTTATTAATCTTTTCTTGATCCAACTTTTTTATTTTGTATTATGCGTGAAGGAAAAGCAACTGGAATTCTTTATTAATGTTCTTAGTTTGAAATTAAGAAAAGCGAGAGGCAGAAGGAACTTTTATCATTTGCTCTTCTTCTTTTGAATCTTACACTAATTTGTAACTAATTTGTTTGTAATTTTAGATATTAAGTTCCTTATTTTTAGTTAATGCCACCTGAGAGTTCTTGTTTTTGTGAAATAGGAGAGAGTTATTTAAGGTTGAGACCATGTCATGTTCCCAACACCCAACCTTCAAATATGTAGATAATAACAAAGTATGCTCAGTTCCTTATCATTAGCTAGCTATAGATGGAATACAAACATGTCTAGTGCTCCTTCTAAGTTGCAAAATCTGACATTGCATTTCACTAACCTATATTGCCATGTCAATTTGCCCGAGCTGATAGTTTATAGCAGTACACCACTCACTAACTGTCTTAAGGTGTATTCCCACTTCCATCAATTTGTTGACATATTAATCGGATAATGATAGGAAGAGACCATTCGTGAGACTATTGAAGATGCTGGATTTGAGGCTACATTGATTCAAGAAGGGACCAGTGATAGATCCACTCAAGTATGCCGAATTCGTATTAATGGAATGACTTGCACTTCTTGCTCCTCTACTGTTGAACAAGCTTTGCAAGCAATTCCAGGTGTGCAGAAAGCTCAAGTAGCCTTAGCAACTGAAGAAGCAGAAGTTCATTATGATCCAAATATCCTGAGCTACAATCAGATATTAGAAGCAATAAACGATACAGGATTTGAAGCCATACTACTTAGTACTGGCGTAGACATGAGCAAGATAGGGCTCAAAATTGTTGGAGTAAGAACACAGAATTCAATGAGAATAATTGAAAATTCTCTTCAAGCTCTCCCTGGTGTTCAAAGTGTAGACATAGATCCTGAAGTCAACAAAATTTCCCTTTCTTACAAACCGGATGTAACTGGTCCCAGAAATTTTATCAATGTGATTGAATCAACTGGGACGTCAGGGCGATTCAAGGCAACGATATTTCCTGAAGGAGGAGGAAGAGAAAGCCATAGACAAGAGGAAATTAAACAATATTACCGATCTTTCCTATGGAGTTTGGTTTTCACAGTTCCAGTGTTTTTAATATCCATGATTTTTATGTACATTCCTGGAATTAAGCATGCATTAGACACCAAAATAGTCAATATGCTGTCTATAGGAGCAATCTTGAGGTGGGTGCTATCTACTCCAGTTCAGTTCATCATAGGCCGTCGATTTTATACAGGTTCTTATAAAGCTTTGAGGAACGGTTCTCCTAACATGGATGTGTTGATCGCCTTAGGAACAAATGCAGCCTACTTTTATTCAGTCTATTCGGTGTTGAGATCCGCTACCTCTCCAAGTTTTGAGTCCGCAGATTTCTTTGAGACTAGCTCAATGCTTATCTCATTCATTCTTCTCGGGAAGTATCTTGAGGTTCTGGCTAAGGGAAAGACATCCGAAGCCATTGCCAAGCTTATGGACTTGGCACCAGGCACTGCAATATTGTTGACTTTGGATGATCAAGGAAATGTGAGCAGCGAAGAAGAAATTGATAGTCGGTTGATACAAAGGAATGATGTGATTAAAATCATACCTGGTGCCAAAATAGCTTCAGATGGTTTTGTTATTTGGGGGCAGAGTCACGTGAATGAGAGCATGATAACAGGAGAAGCACGGCCAGTTGCAAAGAGGAAAGGTGACACAGTGATTGGAGGGACTGTGAATGAGAATGGGGTGTTGCATATTAAGGCAACGAGGGTTGGATCGGAGAGTGCTCTTTCACAGATTGTTCGACTTGTTGAGTCAGCTCAGATGGCTAAAGCTCCTGTCCAGAAGTTTGCTGATCGTATCTCCAGATACTTTGTTCCTCTTGTAAGTATTTAATACACGAACAGTTCGAATTAACCATTAATTTCATAAGTTGATTTGAACTTCTGTCACCAGTACTTCGCATAAGCATTCTACTTTGTTAATTTCTGGTCAACGTTTGCAGGTCATTATTCTTTCCTTTTCAACCTGGCTTGCGTGGTTTTTAGCTGGAAAGTTCCATGGATATCCAGGCTCTTGGATACCAAAGTCCATGGATAGCTTTCAGCTTGCTCTCCAATTCGGAATCTCTGTTATGGTCATAGCCTGCCCTTGCGCTCTTGGATTAGCAACTCCAACTGCTGTCATGGTTGGTACTGGAGTCGGTGCATCTCAAGGTGTTCTAATCAAAGGTGGCCAAGCATTAGAAAGTGCACATAAGGTTAGCAAGAAATTTCAAATTTCTATTTCTACAGAACCATGAAATTATAAGGCATTGTCCTGACGAATTCACGTAATACTTCAAGATCATTTCTGGCAATCTGAGAAACTGAAATATGTTCTAGTTATTTAACTTTTTTTCAGTCCTAAGAAATTCTGTACACGAGGCACGAGCCTTTCAGGGACTCCTTTTCTGATAAATGATTTTTCAGGTGAATTGCATTGTCTTTGACAAGACAGGAACTCTTACGATTGGAAAGCCTTTGGTTGTTAGCACAAGACTCTTGAAAAATTTGGCACTGAGGGATTTTTATGAGCTCGTAGCTGCAGCTGAGGTAAGCTTTTCTCTTTATATGAACTCACTGTTAGAGTGTCTGCTTACCAATACAATCTAAATCTTTGGCCATTCTAGTGTCTCTACTGAAGCATAGAGAATCTGGGTTAAAGTATCTGCTTAATGTTTATTGTGTGATGAACATTGATATAAAGTTGGTGTTGCGCAACCACCTCAGGTGAACAGTGAGCACCCATTGGCCAAGGCCATTGTAGAGTATGCCAAGAAATTCAGAGAAGATGAAGAGAGCCCTAAGTGGCCAGAAGCACAAGATTTTGAGTCCATTACCGGACACGGAGTGAAGGCTATCGTCAGAAACAAGGAAGTGATAGTGGGAAATAAGAGTTTGATGTTGGAAAACAACATCCCCATTTCAATTGACGCAGAAGAGATCCTCGCAGAAACTGAAGGGATGGCTCAAACTGGGATTTTAGTATCTATTGATAGGGAAGTGACTGGAGTTCTAGCAATATCAGATCCATTGAAACCGGGTGCTCATGAAGTCATTTCCATTCTCAAGTCCATGAAAGTTAGGAGCATCATGGTGACAGGTGACAACTGGGGAACTGCACATTCCATTGCCAGGGAAGTTGGGATTGAAACTGTTATTGCAGAAGCTAAGCCTGAGCATAAAGCTGAGAAAGTGAAGGAATTACAGGTACATAATTAAACTTTGTTTTTCTTTTTCTCCATTAATTTACTAGTTAAGAAGATTTTTTCTGTACTTCAATTTTTTTTTCATTCATAGGCTGCAGGCTATATAGTGGCAATGGTAGGTGATGGTATAAATGATTCACCAGCACTTGTAGTCGCAGATGTTGGTATGGCAATTGGTGCAGGCACAGATATTGCTATAGAGGCAGCTGATATAGTTCTAATGAAGAGTAACCTGGAGGATGTGATTACTGCCATAGACCTCTCCCGGAAAACCTTCTTCCGAATTCGCCTGAACTACATTTGGGCTTTGGGCTATAACCTCCTGGGCATTCCAATAGCTGCCGGGGCCCTTTTTCCAGGCACTGGATTTCGCTTACCACCCTGGATTGCTGGAGCTGCAATGGCAGCCTCTTCAGTCAGCGTTGTTGTGTGCTCACTCTTGTTGAAGAATTATAAAAGGCCCAAGAAGCTGGAAAATCTAGATATCGGTGGAATAATGATCGAGTGATCAATAATTACACTGGTTTTGATTCGGGTTTCTTTTTTTTCTTTTTTTTTCCTGTGAAGGAGTGGAATTTGCCTTGTGATAAACTTAAGCATGTGTTCCTTGAGCAGTGTAGATAGTCTGTACAAAGTTGTTGATGCTTGTTAATTTTTTTTCTGTATAAATACATTTGCTAGTGGTAACATGCACCGTCGATTCTTCTTAAATGTCAATGCAAGTATTAAGTATCAAATGAAGGCCTTTAGGAAGATCAGCAACCAAAAAAACCTTTTCTGATGCATGTAATAACTTATTCAGTTTGCTGTTTTTTTTTTTTTTTTTGATAATCATCCCAGCAAGACTGATGTAAACCTGCAATTTCCTTCGTAGTTTTTGCTGATGAAAATATATATAGTTGTCATCGACAAATGGCTGTAACCGAAAGCAAGACAAACACTAAAATCTGTGGCAAGTCAAAGCGTCCATGCATGCTGCAATTGTTAGGTTGAGCAGCAGGTGATGATCAGAAATGTTGATAAACAGAAGGGAGTCCTGTGGGGTTAGCGAAAAGTTCATTCAGACGCATTGCTAGACATTTTGCGCTCATGCATTATATGGAATAGAGTCTTTATCCGTGACCTAACGATTCCATGTGGTGTGGAGGTTTCGCATTCTCATCGTCATCTTTTCTTATTCTAAAAAAGAGAGAAATTTTTAATGAGCAATAGATGATAGAAACATCGACGAAGTGGCATCCACTTGCTTGCTGTGAAAATCTTGAATATAAAATCAAACCTGGATTTCGTTTTCCTAACCACACACTCAGAACTATATATGCGAAAACATTCTAGAATATTATTGCTCAGCATTTTCCATTCCTATATCAACATGGGGAGAAAGTCCAAACTCCGAATATTTCCTTCTTTAATATTCATTGTAAACATTAGGGCAGAAAGGCTTAAAACCTTCCTTTTCCCAAATCAAGAAATAAATTATTCTTGTTAGGTATAGACATGACTCGTGAGGCAATTAAAACCATTATCGGTATATCCACTACCAAACCATAGTGGCCTGCTGGGCTACTTTCATAAGTTGCCATTTTCTTAGAAGTAGCTAATCCCGGTTGTACTCATTGGCTTGTGTCTGGTATGCTAGATAATGATGTATTAGATAAGATAATTTTTTTGTTTGTTTTGTTTGGTGTATTTGTGTTCCACTAAAAGGATAGGACAAGCTTGTCTAATTTTTTGTACAATGGTTACTCTAGATGATCCGAGAATGTAAAGATAAAAATAATTGTTTTTGTAGTTTTAAAACTCGACTAGAAGTAAACACGAGGCAAGAACCGGGTCATGGGTCGGGTTGACCATTGACCCAGATCAACATAAAAATAAAAAAAAGTTATTATCATAATTTTAAAAACCTGACTCGGAAGTCAAACCAGTGTTAGACTCGGGTTGCGGGTTGAGTTGAATATTGACTCAGGATAACGTAAGAATAAAAGTGATTATTATTATAGTTTTAAAACTCAACTCAAGGCTAGGCCCAAGTCACGGGTCAGGTTGACAATTGACCTAAAGTCAACGTAAAGATAAAAATAATTATTATTATAGTTTTAAAACTCACCTCGAGAGTTGACCCGTGGCCAGGGTCGAGTCACAGGCTTGGTTGACCATTAACCAAGGTTGATATAAGAATAAAAATAGTTATTATCATAATTTTAAAACCCTACTCGAGGGTACTTGACCTGGGGTAAGACCTGGACCACAAGTCGGGATGGTCAACCCGGGTTGATCGAAAGCGACATAAAAATAAAAATAATTATTATCATAATTTTAAAACCTGACTTGGGGGTCAACTTGGGGTAAAGTTCGAGTCACGGTTTTGGAGGGTCAACCCAATTAAAAACAAATCATAGCAATCTCATTTTGACATAAAAACTATAAACAAATCAATGGATTTTTTACTCGTGTTTTGTCTTGGGTTGACCAGGTCAGAGGTTGACCTAAGTTTTTTACCGGGTTAGGTCAGATTAATCCTTTCTTTATTTTTTTAACTTGGAATGGTCTAGATCTTAGGTCGGCCAAGTCTCGTCTAATGTCTAACAAACACAAAATAAAATAGATTGTCTAGTCCAATCCAAAGCGTATGCACCTAATACAAGACAAAATATAAAATTATTGTTTTTATTTTTTAGTTTTTAGTTTTTGTTTTCTTTTATGGTTTTTCTTCTCCAGTGAAAAAATGGGAAAACGTTTTTATTTGTTGAAAACCCAAACAAAATTTTAATACATCAAGATTATAATTATTTTTCACAAAAAAACAAAACTATAATTTATAAAAAAAAATACCTTAATATTTTATATTTATAATAATATAATGTAGAAAATTAATTTTATTTTATTCAATTTCAACCAAGTAGTGAATTGATGGATCAAGTTCGGATAATAATGTCTCCAATTTCAACAAATTAGCCCAAGAAAATATAATTTTCAAATATATATTTGAAAATTAATGTGTTAGGTTCTACCCTACTCGATAAATATTAGACTTCTTGCTTCGCAAGTAATTAATTTATGTGTGCTTGTGCGTGTGTGTTTATAATATCGAATTAATAGAAATATTTACTTTATTACACCGTGAATCTGCTTCTGTCCGTTCCCCTTGTTTGTGGTGTTCTTGCCACGTAGGGGGTAAGATTTTCCCGAGTCAACCTGCAGGATTGACTTCCAGAATTGGCACGTAATTGATAATTTGCTGATTGAAAACCAGCAAAGCAAGTGGCATCTCCTGACTTGTCTATTTGTGTCTGTTGTAATGGTGGGTTGCACGTGTGTCGATTGGCCCAATGTTCGGCATTTTTCAGCCCATTAACAATTTGGTTTCTCTGCCACTCAGTTTTCAACACTAAAGGTATTTTTGTTTCGTGAAAAGTAATTTCAAATTTTTATATGTTTGTTTTTATTAGAAAAATTGATTAATAAAAAATACTTTTTGGTCTATGGAAAACACTTTCCTGTTAAAAAAAAATTTGGTTTGATTTCCAGTAAAGTGTTTTCCTTTTATTTTGGCGGAAAAAACTTTTCAGAAGTTGTGAAAAATTTAGAAATATCATATTATTTGCTGATTATATAAAATTTGGTTCTCAAACTTTTGATTGCTATATATTTTGTTTGAATATTTTTTTTTCAATTTCATCTCTTAAAATTTGATTTTTATATTAACTTTGATCCTTATTTTTATGAATGTTATTTACTTTTCTCTTATCATTTTTTTTATTGAAATTTTTTTCTATCAAATTTGGTCATCATTCTTTTGATTTTTACTTATTTTATTTAAAATAATTTATGAAATTGTAATTATTATTATTTTAATTTCATCATCTTTCAATTTTTTTTATCTATTAGATTTGATCTCTATTATTTTGATTATTATTTATTTTATTTGAGATAATTTATGAAATTAAATTTTTTTCAATTCCATTCTCATTCAACTTTTTAATTTGTAAGATTTGTTCCTTATTATTTTAATAAACTTGAAAAAAAATAAAACATTAATAAACTATTTTCCAGCTCATTTTCCATAACATAACCAAACACTGGAAAATATTTTCCAACTTATTTTTCATGACACTACCAAACATCAAAAAATAATTTATTTTCATGGAATTCACTTTCTAAAAAAACCAATTTCTAAAAAAAAACCATTTTCCTACAAACAAACAGGGCTTAAATGAAAACATTGTAGAACATTGCTCATCCATTTCTCATGAAAATTTAATCCTATTCATTGAAGTGATTGGTTTCTTTCTCAATAGTTGTATCTTTTTATGGAGTTTTTAGTGTTGAGAACTCATGAATGAATCCATTTGTAATATATATTTTTAATATATTTCTCTATGAATTATTTTTAAAAAAGATGTATTATCACAACATCTATTTGATGAAAATTTTTATTTTTACACTTCACACATTAACATCTAATTCTACCTCTAATAATATTTTTTGGATTATAAAGTATAAAATTAATAAAACCCTCGTTCTCTTTACAATAATCTTCCATGAACAACCCTTTTAATGAATCTTGATACATTCAAGAATGATCATCCATTACTTATGAAATCTATATAGAATATTGATGACAACATTTATTAATAATGTAACCATCAACTCAAAATTCCACATTGGTAATTAACAATAAATTTACAATTTAATAATCAATTATCATTTGTACACAAATTCAATGTTGCGTCAAAATATGAACTAAGCAATTAATCAAATTATCTGTCATTTATTCAATTCAAACTTATTCAATTTAAATTAATACCCTTTAATTATTATCAATCCCATAAATATTTAATTTTCCCTAAATTTTCAACTTAACAATAAAATTGATATAATGTGATTGGTACTTATGAAATAACTCATCATTTCTTTCGGTATAATACACCTAAGTTACAAAACCAAACTCAATTTCATCCAATGACAAACAAATTCAATTTCCCCTAAATCTCAAACAAACTCTATCTTACAATTCATACTTTAATACAATAAGATTCTCTAAGAAAAAGTTGTGAAGCACTTAAATATATAAGCAAACTACAAATACTACACCAATAAATTAACCTGAAACATAAATGTGTATGTCTGCTTACTTCATGTAGAGAACATTTAGAAAAAATTAAACCAAGACAATGATGCTAACACTATTAAATGTTGAGATGGCCGAATTTATGAGGATGAGAGCTAGATTGTGGCAAGATAGGGGGAAGAATTGTTTTTTTCCGTATTGAAGAAAAAGAGGAGGAAAAAGAAGATATGATGAGGGGACGAGGTTGTCGTCGATTGCAATATTTTTAAGTTTACCGACATAACTTCTGATGAGAATTGGTGACAAAATATTTTCATCGGTAATTTTATCTACAAACATGTCATATTATTGACAAAATTCTGACAAAATATTTATTAATTTATTAATTATTTTTATTTTGTTGGTAATTTTGTTAGTAATTACCAATGAAAGTAATTATTGATGATATATATTCCATCGCTAATTATATCAATAGTATCCTAGTAGTGATAATGTTATCAAATGTTCTACCTTGATTGCATTTAATTAATTTTGAAAATCATAAATGATAAATGCATAATTTTTACTTTCGATACTACCTTCGTAGAACCAAATAGTTCCATGTCATGAAAGGAAACATCAATAACAGTTCTATTACAACTTAGAAAATGGTGGACCTTATAAATTAAATTTGCTCAAGAATCATAACAAGCAGGGGCGGAGTTAGGATTATTTGTTAGGAGGGGCCAAAATTAATATAATAAGATATAATATTTATTTTAATTTATTGTACATGAGTTGTAAAAAAAACCTATATAATTTAGTTTTATTCAAATAACTTACTGCAAATATATAATGACCTTTGTATAAGGTAAAATATTCGAAACAATACCAAATTAAATCAAAGCAACGAAGTTAATTTCATTTTCATAATATATTCATCACTTTAATGTTGTTGGTCTTTATACCTATCAAATATAAATATACAAAGTATATAAGAAACATTAGCTAAAGCGAAGCATTATTTATATTCGATAAACTTTGAAATAAAGCAAAAAATAATAAAGAATGATTCTCACTAATCAACACGGATTCTTTGTAAACTAAAGCGCATTGGAGTTGCTCAACCATAACTTTAACATTACACATTAGAGTTGGTTCACTAGGCTGCGAG
>Ga0307511_10005208_pt1 | contig 13232 bp, 14 predicted proteins | sample 13_EM_MG_FD_200266 | JGI IMG/M metagenome (GOLD analysis project Ga0307511, IMG submission 200266) | Populus trichocarpa ectomycorrhiza microbial communities from riparian zone in the Pacific Northwest, United States - 13_EM | ecosystem: Host-associated > Plants > Roots > Unclassified | place...
GATGTTTTCGGAAGGTTGTTCAGGTGTTCGAGGGCGGTCGGATGTCGCGTGATGTATCGTTTGTACGGCGGTTCCAGTAATGGAATCTAAATCACACACGTGGCAAGCAAGTCAGGGCACGCGTCTGTGAGCGTGGCCGGAACACACGCACCATTTCTAGGAAAAGCGCTCCGACACGATCTTGGCCAATACCGCCCTCGAGGATCGAACCCAAAGAGTCTTCTAGCCTCTCGGTGAAAAGATCAGAGAATAGGGCGAGGTCGGCAACGTTGTTGAAAATGATCTTCACGTCCTTTTTAGTCATGGGAGGCGCGGCGTTCGATGACCCTGATGAGTTCGATGCGATGGAGATTGCTCTTGAGGATGAACCCGATGAGCCCGATGAAGATAACGCGTTGGTATTGGGGTTGAAGGGGGATGGTTGCCCTGTGAATCGAGGACGGAGGCGTGGTGAGTACGTCGGGAGTGACACTTTGGGAGGCGGGTGAATTGTCGTGAAGCGCTAACTCACCCAGAGCGAGAGGGATGTGAATATCCCTTATTAAAGCCAAGTCCGAGGCGTAGGCCCTCTCGGAAGAGAGAAGTTCGAGCAGGGCGTGATTCCTCTTAGATACTGTGGGGGGCGGCGACATGGGGTTGTTCAAGATGGAGGAAGACCCGGTAGATGAATCGCCGTCGTCGATATCCACCGGAGACAAAGGTACCATTATGGGTGATTCCGAAAGAGATTTTCCCAACTGCTTTTCGTCTACATTAATCGTTTCGTTGGAGTTTACCGCGATCGTTTTGACCGAGTCTAAAAGCGGGAGAGACTGAGTATGCACAATCTGCATCCGGACGGGAGAGGTGGCTGGGGACAATGGACGGTCGCTGTCGTCGTTCCGAACGGTGGACGCCTTCTGTCGGAGCGGGTTTCTTGGGGGGATGGATGGGGGCTGAGGAGAACGAGGGAACCTCGTGGTCGGCAACGGTTCCGAGTTCGTCGCCCGCAAAGGGGAGGGAAAGGGGTCCGGGTCACTGTCAGGAACACGGTCATCCGTTGGGCGGCGCATCGCGTGCGGGACGTCTACGACGACGAGAGGGACATGTAGTTTGTAGTGGAGCGGAATTGAGGTTGGTCTAAAACTGGGGGTCCACATTCGCCTCTTCCGGTATTGGCGGAAATTCAGATTTAGGTTATACACCGGGAACGCCGAAGGGTCCCTTATAAGTATTCGTCTGACTACTCGACACGATCTCTGGCAATAATCTGATTGTACATGTGCTCGTGGCTGCCTCGCCAGGGCGTGTCATGCGGGAACATATCCCATCTCATCATCCCCAGGCCCGGAGCCGCCCGCCCCACTTGGTGGGCGTTCTCGCGAAGGCGACAAGAACTTTTCTCTTTCGCCGTACTTGAGGACATAGGAGAGGTAGCTGGACAACCACCCTCAATTGACGACAATCAACCGTGGTGACGGCACAAGCAGAAAAGCTCAGCGGAACCCCGGGGGCTTTTGCTGTAAGTATGGAAACCAACACACGGCGTGGCCTCAGGAGCATCAATTGAACGTCTACCTGTCATTGGACTACGACGCAGTGTCGCGGACTGAGCGGAAGTACCACGAGATGCAGCAGATGTCACCCCATTCGCCAAAAATGACCGAGCCTCATGCACATGGATAAACCAAACGGTTACGCTTTGAGGGGTTCGCAGGTGATCGATGATCGATCCAAGCTCCAAGCCATACAAATGACCCCTATCGGGGAACAGCCCCAAGGCATGTTTAGTCGCAGTGGGTACGCAGAACCACCGGTCCCGCACTTCCAAAGGTTTCAGGGTGGGTCGCGGATGTGACGTTTCTATTGATAGCTGACGGCTGCGGGGCTACATCAGCCGAGAACGAACACGTTCGCTCAAGCAGATTGACAGAACAGCCAGACGGCTTCAGGCGAACACACCTATGCAACGGGTCCAAATTTGGATGCCGATGCGTTTGAAGGCGGAGATCGAACGGAAAAGGTTCCTCCGCTCGTTGGGCCTTTGGTTCGTAGATCTTCCAACCATGACCAGGGACCACGAAGGACCCCATTACGTTGTCTATAACCTAAGATAGCTGACACGAAAGGACCGATAAGATAAGAAGGATTGTTCCGTACGTACTGTTGATGGTCTCCAACCTGCCATCACAACGACCGGTCAAGGCACCGGTCGGTAGTCCACACTCAGGTCCAGCCCGGCCTCCGGAGGGTTCCAACCAGACCCAAAAGTCCTTCTCAGGATATCTTCCATCCCAAGCACTCTCGTCGTCCGGCATTCTTCAATAGGAGAGAAAATCTGCCAAGGCATACGCCAGACGCTCGACTTGAGCAGCGCCCCGATCGTTTGCTGTTCCAAGGGTGAGGAAAGGAAGTAGCGGAAATACCACCGACTGCGCATCACAGAGTCGATGGAGGTTTGTAGAAACATGAGCGTGGGTGGGCGATGGAAACGGGGAACAGAACGTACATGTCTCCGCAAATACCCAGAGGGTTAACTTCGTCCTCCGATGAATTTGGCGCGTACTGGTCGCTTGGCCAGACGGTGATAATTCGTTCGGGGAAAAGTAACGACAAGGAATTGAACATCGTCCTGTCCTGTCCAACGAACGCCCCCCTTTTGAAGAGCCAGTAGTCGTGGTACTTCAAGTACACTTCCTTCCACCACTCGGTCGCGTTCGGTGTTCCGCCAAAGAAGGATGCTAGACAAAGAACCGTTCTTCGTCATTTAGGTGGAAAAACCAACGGAAACGGTGATGACGTACCTTGCGCGAAAATCGTATAAAACGGGCCCATGTCCTCCTTCCACCACTGCATCGTCGGATTTGGCACATCGTTCATCTGGAAGAACACCAACTCGTCCTCGTTCCCTCTCACAGCCTCTGCGCCCTCCCTAAAGACTTCCTTCACTCTCTCAATGTTCGGCCAGTCGTAGACCTCCAAACCATCTTGGAAGCTCCCTATATCGGCCCAAAACGCGTACTCGATGGACTTGTCTCCAGAGGGCAGCTCGCGCTCGTAGTTCTTTACGGCTTCGGTGAGGAACCATGGCTTTGCAGTCCTCAGAGCGTATAACCCTGGTTCCTCGGCCCTCCTGTCCTTATTCTGTCGATGCATTTTGTAATACTCTTCGTATAGGCCCTGTACTGGCGGGACATCGAAAGGATTGGCGTAGGAAGAGTTAATGGTGATTGGTAACGACCCGCGTTGCTTTTGGACAAGAGGTAGAATCTCCGGCGACGTGAAGAAGTAGATGGGTGTCTGGACGGTGCGTAGGAAGTTGCCTATCCACCTTCCATACTCCTGGTCTGTGTGGCGAGTGTGGTTGAGTGGGAAGAAGGCTGAAACGAGTAGGACCTCGCCGGTGTATATCGTTAGGTCCGTTGATATGGAGCCAGCATCGCCGTGGTAGAGGGGATCAGGGACGGCCACAAAGTCCTGTGACTTGGAAGGAAGTAGGGATACGCCAGAGTAATAGTAGAAGATACCGACGAATGTCAGCACCAGCAAGAATGTCCGGGTCCGTATATGCGACATTACAGGTCGCATTGTCATGACAAGAATTAGGAACCGTCGCGATCGTCAAGGGACCCACTCTCATTCTGGGCTTTACGTAAAGTTCAAAGGAATCCTGATGCCATGCTGGGGAGAGAAAGCGCCCTTTGGAGGGCATTGGCGCAATCGATATCCAGCTCAGACCTTGAAGGGGTTCAAAAAATCCAAATAATAATCGATTGTAAACAGCGCGCTCGCTTGAAGCGATGCCGGGTGAACGTATTTCATTCGTCTTCATGTGTCGTGCGGTGGTGAAATAGATGGTCATGAGGTGCAATAAGATTGCCCGGGCTCCGAATCGAACGAATGGTCATTCCTTTCACACATATGGAACGCGCAGCCCCTGCTAGCACAACCGACCAGGGAGTCAGGTTCCGCCTGCCAGAAAGGACAAACTCGACATCCCTCGCCTTAGACACTGCACCAGGAGCGCACGATAACCGTGGGGAAACAGACATGGGGTAAAAGGTAAAGCGAAAGAGGTGCTCTGGTGCTGGCTTGAAAGGCGCGGGCCCCGCGCCTGGTGCGCGTGGGGGAGATGTAGTGGTACGCAATCAAGGAATGGCCATCTACAGTATGACTGAGCACCGTAGAGGGCGGGGCGCTGTCAGAGTACTGCAGATGGTCAGATGGCGTCCTAGACACGGATAACCGAAACTAACCGTGATCTTGCGGGGAGGCATTATCCCCTTCTCGCCTCAATACTCCAGAGGCTCTGAGGGCGTTGTGCATGATGGACTCTTTGACAGCCGACCAAACAAGACGGAGGTTGGAACCGTCAGCCGCCTGCGTCAAGCTCGTCAAACTGCCCACTCTTGAGTTTATAGTGGGGTGTAAGCGAGAAGAGTGGAACGCACTGCGGGTATACACTCAATCGGGCACGGTTGGCCTGTATGAATTTCAACAGTATGTACTTTGCCGCTTTATTGGTGTCGGAACCACCGATGTAGTCCGGAAAATGCCGCTCTAGCGGAACCTGTAATATGTTGTCAACTTGGCCTGGCAAGGAGAGAGAGAGAGAGAGACGGGTTTACCTTAGGCAGTTTATCGCGGAACGCATCGATTTTGTTCATAAATAAGATTATCGAAGTCTGCTTGAACCACCGCGAGTTTACAATCGATTCGAACAGCTCGAGAGACGCCACCATGCGGTTCTATAGTGGGAATAATGAGAACCACTGCGCCATGAACCGAATGCATGTGACGAACCTTGTTTCGCTCCTCAGGTAGCATCTGATCGTACTCGCTCAGCGCTGCACAGAAGATGACGCTCGTCACACCCTCGAAACAATGGATCCACTTCCTTCGATCAGAGCATCCTCCAACCTCTAACATACGGATTCTACGTAGCGGTGATGAGCGTAAATAGGGAATACTGATTGGGGCGACGCGTACGACATGGGTGGCATATCGAACTTCGTCTCTACGGTCCCTGTGGTGGTCTGTCGACACGTCAGGATGTCCGTCTCGTTGGGGATATAATCGGGGCCTCCGATTCGCTTGGCCTCGGAAAAAAAGCTACATCATGGGGTCAAAGTCATGAATATAGCAGAGGGAGAAAACCGAACGCACTAGCTCGCGTTGTCCATGAGGTCAAACTCGCTACTATGGCGATCCACGATCTGGGGGATTGTTGGGTCGCACCATAACCGGTTGATGGACAAGGCGAGTTGCTCGGGAAAGCGGAAGTTTGAATCGATGGAGGAGAGGTTCAGTTCGTAGGATGCGATCAATTCCGCGGTTGCCTATGGTGTTGCTCGATGTGTCAGTGGGCGTGTGTGAAGGGACAAAGGCGTTTCGTACGCGGGTCCGAATATCCACAGGCTTGATGGATAGTTCACGCATTGTGAAGACAATAGCCAGCGCACTTTCCAATAGGTTCTGGTAGATTGCAGCCCGATAAGCAATGCGTTCCTCATCTGAGAAACCACCTTGGTGGATGATCTTCATTTGTTTCACAGCGGTTGACTTTCCGGACCCGCCCGACCCTGCGTTGATAGTAAATTCTGTTGGTTATACAGGGAGGGTTAGTGGAAGCATCCCTTACCAAGTAATAGAACTCTGCATTCCCTCCCCAACCTCTTGGAATCCTCTTCAATGATCCGCTCTATGTCTGCAGAGCGTTTGGATGCCTCTCGATCTTGAGCGGCGGATATCGATACACGGTTGCCCATGTCGTGGGCGAAGGCGTCGAAGCGTCGCGGTCGCTATGGTTGAATGGCTGTAAGAAAGGAAGGGAAATGCGATAGGACGCAACAGACTAGCCTTTTCGAGGGCGTTAACCCTTTAAACAGGCAGGAGCTGTGCTGGCGCATAGCCTCGTGGGAACCGGTGTTACCACCTACACGACTGGAAGAGTGGTGCTATCGGCGAGGGCGAGTTTAGTATTTCCAGATTCTCCTCGATTCTTTCAACCTGCACAAAAATCCTACGAACGAGTAGTAATTCCATTCGAGTGGAACGCACTGCCACTGGTGCAAACCAGGGAGCCCGGCTCCACCTACCAGAAAGGGTGAGCTGAATGTCCCTCATTCTAGGTGCTCTGTACCAGGAGTGTACAGTAACCGTCCATGAACGTAGGGAGACGGACGTGGGGTGAAAAGGTAAAGCGAAATGATGTGTTTTGGCGCCGGATCGAGGGACGTGGGGAAATAAAATGGTACACAATAAATGAATGGCCGTCCCCAGGTACGAATGTGTCCTGTGGAGAGTAGGATGTGGTCAAGTCACTGGGGTCGTCGGGTGGAGCCCTAGCGCGGATGGTGGAACGAAGGATGATCTTGCAGAGACATTATCATTCGTCGCTCAGGGTTTTCCGGTGGTTTTGAGTGCGTTATACACGATGATGTTTTTGACAGCTACGCTGACCAGAGAGCGTTGAAAAATTTGGTCGCCAGCGTCAAAATACCTGCTCCTGGGTTTACAATGGGGTGTGGATGAGCAGAGCGAAACGCACATCGGGAAGGCGCTCAATCGTGCACGGTTGGCGTGCCTGAATTTCAAAAGGTGTACTCTGCTGCTTTGTTCGAGTCAGATCCACCACTATAGTCCGGAAAGTACTGTTCTAGGGGATCCCATAGAACACTGTAAGCCCACGCCACAAAGGGGACCGGGGAGATGGTGTATCTTCGAGAGTTTTTCGCGGAATACGTGGATCTTGGTCATGACTAATACTATTGAGGTCTGTGAGAACCACTGGGAGTTTACAACCGACCCGAGCAGCTTGAGAGATTCTATCACAGGAAAGGTGAGAATCGCGATATGAGGAACCGAACGCATGGAACAGAACTGGTTGTACTCGCCCAGCGCCGTGTAGAAGATGATGCTCGTCACATTCCAAAAGCAGTGGAGGCATACCGCAGGGGCCCCACGTTGAACCCTGCTTCTACGGTCCGTCTCGTGAGGGATATAACCAGGGTTTCCGATTCGCTTGGCTTCGGTGAAAAACCATATCACGAGGTCACAATCGTGTAAAGGAGTATATGGAGGGAGTCGAACGTACTAGTCTGGTCGAACTCGTTACTGTGGCGGTCAACGATCCGGGGGATGGCTGGGTTGCGCCATGACCGACTGATAGACGAGGCAAGTTGCTCGGGAAGGCAGAAGTTGGCATCGATGTAGGAGAGGTCCAGCTCAGGATGCAATTTGTTCTGCGGTTGCCTGTGGTATCGTCTGGTGCGTTAGTGGGCACATGCGGAAGGGCAAAAGCGTGCCATACCCGGATTTGAAGATCCACAGGCTTGGTAGATAGTCCGTTCATGGTGAACACCACGGCGAGCGCTTTCCAACAGGTTCTGGTAGATCGCGACCTGATAGGCAACGCGCTCCTCGACTGAGAAACCAACTTGGTGGACGACTTTCATTTGTTTCAAACCCATCCAAACCTGCGTCGGCCGTGGTCTCCCTCAGCTTCATAGGAGGGCTGGAGGAAGCATCCACCCCTTACCGAGCACTAGAATCGTACATTATGTTCTAGGTCTTTCGGAAGTCCCCCCCATAGTCCGGTCATCCATTGCGGGGGTTCGGAACGGGTTGTGATGGATACAAGCCTAGGTTGCCCATGGGGAGAGCGATAGAGCACTGTGACGGTGGGCTGCGGTAAGGGTTGGTACAGGAAAGAAAGGATACTTAGGGAACAGCGCATACCAGACAAATTGAACTAGTTTCGAGGGTGTCGGCCACTTGGATAGACGAAAGCGCTGGCAGAGCTTGGGCGGGACAGAATGTGAACGGATGTGACGTCAGCGGAGTGGTGTTTGTGACAACCTGCCTCGCGATCACCACCAACAACCACCGCGTCAAACATGGGCGACAGGACATATCGCTCACCGCGGATAGACAGGGCGCCTCGGCGCGCGCGGTCTCGCAGCAGAAGCCGTGGTCCCAGCCGAGACAGAGACAGGCCGCCTCGCCCTAGCAGGGACGACGGGATTTCTCGACGACACTCCCGCTCTCGCTCTCGTTCCCGTTCTCATTCCCTCTCGAGATCTCCGGTGAGAAGGCGCAGGTCTAGATCTAGGGACAGACCCCTGGGTAGGCAAGACCACTACGACAAGCCTGACCGGAACCGATCATCGAAACGTTCCCCATCCCCCCGCCGACGAAAGTCTAGGTCTAGGTCTCAAGACAGGAAACGCAGACGAAGATCTTACTCCAGGTCACGCTCACGGTCGCGTTCCGTGTCTCCGGACAGGAAGAAACGGAAACGTAGAAGGTCGCGATCTGTTTCGAGTTCTGGTAGCGACTCTTCGGACGAAGAACGGGATAGGGAGCGGAGGAGAAAGAGGAAGGAGAAACACAGGAAGAGGAGCAAGAGTCGGGACAGAAAGGAGCGGAAGAGGGACAAGAAGAAAGATAAAAAGGTTGGATTGCGTTGCTTGTGCTGTTCATGACCAACTCATCCCCGCACTCGAGCAGAAGAAGAAAATCGGCGCTGTCACCTCACAATACGGAAAATACGGTATTATCACCGAGACCGAGTTGAATATTTCGAGTTTCCATTCGACTCGTGACTGATTTCACCATGGTTCTTCCAGCCTGTACGAGAAAGGGCAAGAATTCCGAGCCTGGTTAGTCGAAGAACGCAAGATCAACCCCGAAACGCAATCCAAAGAAAACGCGAGGAAAGAGTTCGCGCAATTCATGGAGGATTACAACACCGGTCCGTCCCTTTACCCGACGCGTTTGTGTGCTGGCGAGCGTGCTGACATGAGTAGCGACATTGCCCCACGAAAAGTACTACAACATGGATGCCTACGAACGTCGTATGAACGCCCTACGGCATGGGGAACTGTTGCCTGCGGGTGACGAGCTCACCTATGATGTCAACGCCGATTTGAAGGCTCACTCAAGCACTCATAAGAGAAAGGCCATCGAACGGGAGAGTTACCTCTCAAAGGAGCAGTTGATGGAACTGAGAAGAGTCCAGAACGAGCGCATCGAGGTGCGCTTGTTTTCTTTTCTTACCTCGTGGTCTTTGGAGGCTAAGTTGTGCACGTAGGCCGGAAAGATGAAGTTACTCGGGATGGATCTACCACAGAACCTGGGGGTTAGGATGGATGGCACAGCGTTCGACGATTGAGATGACCCGGACGGGACCCTCGCTAAATGGGCCCGTCAAAGGCAAGGTGCTCAGAAATTGCAAGGGTGGGGGTGGGCTGGGACTGTTGGGTGATACCTCGCAGAGTGTTTCGTGACGCTGCGCATCTTAGGCCTTTCCAAATTCACTTGTTTCCACCTGCCTTGTGTTCGCGACTGCTTTCTCGCCCCCGAACGTTTCATCCTCGATTCCATGTAAACGTACGTGACCCGATACACACACCGGAGTGAGGGTCCACCACCTCCAACCTTCATAAGGTAGCCCACCGAGATCAAGGGCGGCGGGGAAGACTAGCTTCTGAAATTGTCCAACTCCCGTCAGCCCTGAGCGCGGTAAGACCGCGGAGGGTCCAGAGTGCAATGGAGAACGGCGCATGATAGCACGATTCCTGCGGCCGAGGAGCAAGGCAATTAACAAGGGATATGGTGAAGGTCTCGTGGGGCTGCGGTGTGGCCGTCGGCCGACTGTTGGGGTTGGGACGACACTGCGTTCGGTGGGGGCGACGTGTTTCCCCGGATAACTGAACTTGTGATCGCCTGGACAACGACGGGGTGTGTAGGGCGATGAGCCGACCCCTGGCGAGCCCTGGCACAAGTGGACTTCATCGTCCCATCCGTGGCGACCAATAAGTAGATCAACTTCGGAGGGTCGCTCAATCGTGGTTCTCAGTAGGTGGGATTACTGGGGGTAGGTCGACTTGGAGGAACAAACCAATAAAGTGTATTCAGGACCATGATTGGTATCACTCGGGGATAGACACTGAAAATGATGTATTGAGCAACAGAGTCGCGGAAAAAAACTATGCAAAGGGGCATGAGGGAAAAAAAGAGAAGAAAAAAAAGAGGCATCCATCAGACGAACGCTCCACCCGCTGGCTAACACCCAAGAGAGCTTGAAAAGCATCACTTGAAAGTGCGTAACCAAACGTCCTCGAGTCGAGGCAATGAAGCCTCGACATGTTCTCAGTCAAACGGGGGAGCGCGGTTGTCATCGACTGGATGTGAAGAATGTGGCATGAATAAACATGCGAGACTCAAGTTAGAAACTATAAAATAGATCCTGGAGGACAGTTAGCCTGGGCATCGACCGAAGACAACCTATGGTGGCCGTACCTAGCTGAGTATAATCTGAGGGAATCAAAATTTTCGCGACCGCGTTTTATGGGCTGAGTTTAGGGCAGGTCCCCGATCTGGTTACCGGTCCGGTTACCACGGACCAGGCGGTACCGCCACCCTCCATCTGTAGATCAGGCTCACTTGATCTATCTGAGGCGCGCTCTCACTTTCTACCCTGCTAGATTCCACTCATCCAAGACAAAATGGAGGGGTTTTCTCGCTCAGTTCCTTCATACCCACATTAATTCACGCGAACGGAGGAATGACCACTCCACACGTGTCCTCCTGGAACCGGGGCCCCATACGTCATGCCCGGACGAGAATTCCACACCACCGAGGCTGTTGTTAACCCGAGTTGCTTTCCCATCTTGATGAGATGTTACCGGCTGATATCCCTTCGACTTCTTAAGTGTTTGGGCACACGCAACGCGCTGATGCAAGTTTTGTCCTCGCGGCTGTTCTCTATTCTTTGCGCTGGTCGCTCGACAGCTATCACCTACTCACAAGGGCACCGAGGATAATCCTCCTCCAACTAAGGACCTATCTTAGACCCTTCTTCTCAGTAACTTTGACCACTCGCTCGTTATGACCCACCTCTCTCCAGCAATCTTTGGGATGTGGTCGGTGTGCAGCGCGCTCGTACGTCCCCATCCACTTCGAAAGCTTCCAACTTTCCTAACATCCTCGTTCTCTCAGCTCACCGCCTTCTGTTTTTACCACATATGGCACTACGACAGATTCAGGTGCCTCAGAATAAACCATGGGCCATACTCTGGAGCATTCAAACGTCTCATGACCGTACGCTCCCGTCCCCAAGCTTTTAATTCCAAACTGAACAATCGCCACAGTACACATATATTCTGACGCTACCGCTGATCACAATCTATTCGCTGGGCAACGCAGTGATCAAGTACCAGGAGGGTTTTGTTCTCATTGGACATTCCGGTAGGAGGGCCAGATTTGGTCCGTGGCCCTCAAGTTGCTCACTGAAGCCTCTCAGTGTATCCAAAACCGCATACCCAATGGACCAAGGCTCACCAAGACGCAATCTTCCCGTTGCTGATGATATACGCGGTAGCCTTTAGTCTCGAGATGTACGCGACCTATTTTCATCATCCGTACATGTGACCAATGACAAACATCCAGGACAACTCACTTAGAAGGTACTCGTTTATTGGGAATTCGTATCCGTCCGCCTGACACGTCTGCGAAAGAGTTTTGTTTCTGGTTGTTCCTCATGAACGCGACAGCGTCATCGCGGGACTGGTTCAAGAGTACTTACTTCATCGTCTGGTCGTGTGGCAGTGCGATCGCCCTCATCTACGTCCCAACGGTTGCAGTGGTATTCCGCCACGACCCCCTTGTCGTATGTGTGCTCCTCGCCTCTCCCGTGATCGAAGGATGACATAGGAATTGCTCCAGGATGAAGCTTATACTATCCTGGCGGCGAGCCTTGGGAGTCTCTCCTTGACTTTAATCTTTGTGCCTATCTTGTAAGTCCGCCGATTCCTGAACCGTATCACCGAGGTTCACCACCACCGTCAGATATTCGTTCCCGGGATTCCTGCGTAGCTTGGTATTCCCTCCTTGCTTCTAGATTCATCGCACGTTCTCTGGGCTTACAGAGTTTTTTTCAGGTGAGACAGGGGGTCGACGGTGCTACGATGCTGCGTCTGGCAAAGTTCCACGAGTTAAACGTATGGAAATGGCTGGCACTGCATTGGGGAGGCTAATTGACATATTGTCTAGCGGCTTCGCATCTTCTTCAGGCTGCTGTTTGTCGTTCCCCTTCTCATCTTGGGGATCGATGGCGCGAAACCGCACAGCCACTCTATCAATGAGAGCATGTTTTGGACAGGCGAGCGTTCACCGCATGTTGTAGGGCAACATCGCTGACGTGGTACCGTAGACCTTTTCGGAATGATTTCTGCATTCGGATGTCTCGTTTCATCCGCCATCACGCTCCTCGTTAGGATTCTCTGTGACTCCGGAACTCGTGAATCTTGGCTAACGTTCCTATTTCTTTCCTAGATCTTCTTCCCGAGGAACGCTGAGACCGAGTACGAAGCCTCCAGCCTTGGGCGTCTCCGTGAACTCGAAACGTCGCGACGGAAGCTCGGGCGTCACCACCAAGAGAAGGCTCTAGAATTTCAAACCGAAGGAGATGTTCCTGAGCTTACTTCCGGGACCAACCGTCCACTTAGTTTCGCGACAAGGTCTGGGTCGGAGGGCGGGCACAGTGCGCCATCGAAGGACCCGGCCGTTCGCAGTGGAGACGCGGGTTTGAAAGTTATCACGACTCTGCCTTCCAGCGCCAGTGCCACCAGTAGCACGCCGCTGAGACCGAACAGGTTGGGCCCGAACGGGGATGTTGAATTGGGAGGCGTGGAGGATCACCCGGGGACTGGGGTGTGGGTCAACGATTGGACGTCGTGGTACAAGTCGCCGCTGGGTAAGTCCTTTATGCTATTCTATCTCCCCGCTGGCCGTGCTGATGATTTTCAGACGTTATGCAGCGGCGCGATTACTGATTTACCGATTCTATTGTCATCCTTTCTCGCATCTGGTTGAGGACCTTTGTACATGGGCCAAAATAAATCATCACATTGTACCGTACCGCTTAGCATGATAACGACATGACGATGATACGGGACGCGTGTATGTACTGTTTTGTGTACGAGCTTTTCGGTAAAATTATGCCGAAGGTGAAGTGGATAAGGTCGAGGCGTCTTTTATTTCCTCCACTTGTCCATCTCTCATGTTCAGCTTCGCTACCCTCCCTTCTGCGTCCTGGATCTCGACCTGGACGTCCTCGGGCCCCACGACTTCGTCGGTTTCTTGCGCCGCACCTCCGGAGTCCCCAACGCTCATCACACCAACCATCCAAGTGACCCCTTCAGCCCATTCGTTCATTTCAGCTTCTGTGATCGCACTTCTACCGCTCT
>Ga0307511_10005209_pt1 | contig 13232 bp, 6 predicted proteins | sample 13_EM_MG_FD_200266 | JGI IMG/M metagenome (GOLD analysis project Ga0307511, IMG submission 200266) | Populus trichocarpa ectomycorrhiza microbial communities from riparian zone in the Pacific Northwest, United States - 13_EM | ecosystem: Host-associated > Plants > Roots > Unclassified | place...
AAGTTAATTTCCAACTAATCAATTATTGAAGGATAAAATTAAAAAAAAATAACAATAAAAAAATAAAGATCAAATTTGATTAAAAAAAAAACTTATTAGCCACTCTGCTATTTTGAAGAGGGTCAGGCATGGAAACCAAGAGGAGAGAGAAAGGAGATGAGATTAAAAAAAAAAAAGAATGGATCAACTACATCGAACCCTCACCACCGCGACACATTGCCTCACAAGGAAGCCATCACCGAGATGATTTCAAAGACACCAAGGAAGGCCATTGTTGGATCTGGAGGAAGCTGCATGCACCACCACATTGCCACAACAACCTCCTCGCACAGGTGTGGTGCGTGTCCTCCACTCTAGTCCATACCTTGAAAAAAAAGGTTAGACATTTATTTTAATTTCAAATTCTGTCCTTAAATATTCATTTATTTCAAATCGAATACATTTTATTTTGCTAAAGTATCAGCAACTACCAAGCTCTAGATTTTTACTCTAACATCTCGAGAATCCAACACTAAATTGGCTGAAATAAATTATCATGTACAATTCCACATCAACTCAACATGAAAGTACCAAATAAAAAAAAAATCAAGTAACAAAAAAATATATATAAAAAAATGCACAATTATTTTGGGTATACTTCTATAGTAAATTGTGCCACACTAAAATCACTAGATCTTTTAGTTTCTTTACTAGGTATACTTCTCGCGCGCTGCAGCGGGCAGTCTTTCATAGTGTGGAGCGATCTTGCATAGCCTGGAAAAATAGTTACTACAAGGACAACATGGCTGAAGAAGAATAAAGCCAAGAATTGAAGCAAACAAAAAGCAAAATCAAAGGCGTGTTCGAAGCTTTCTTTAAGTGTCTAGAATTTAAAACAAAAAAGATGCTTGACGTGAGAATCAACAACGGCCGCGGTAAAAATGAGATATGTTTTAGCAAAAAAATAAATAAAAAGTGATATCCTCAAGAATAAGGAGTTCGGGCTCTGCATACGATAACTAAAGTTGGAATGCCTATAGAGAAAACAAGCAACCACTTGCAAGCGAAGGCAAAAAACATAGCAAGCTGGATCGAGTCATGTAAAAATCATCCAGCAATGTCTTCACAACAAGTCTCCCTGCATTAAAATGAAGTTGTTAATTAGCATGCATGATAATGGGGAAGGCGAGGAGAAAAGGCGCAAAGGTGTAATGGATGGCAGCTGAATCCTAAAGCATACAGACGCGAGGAGGAAGAAAGTTGCAGCTAAACTGTAAATAGAGTTAATCAACTATTCATTTAACACATGATGAAGAGGTAAAAATGAGAACATATATCTTTTTGAAATCCATCAATAATTTTGTGAGCAAAGTAGGGGAAGAAATGGCAAACAACCATGGAAAAAAGAAAATTAAATGCGTAAAGTTTATAGGAAGTGCATAAATGGAAGCCAAGAAAAGTTAACAAAGAGGGGGGAAACATGGAGAAATATATACAATAAAAACCTCCATATGCAGCAGTGGCAAAACACAGAAGCAAGCAGCTAATAAAATTGAAAATGCAGATGCAAAGGATGGGGGTGGGGGAGGTGCGGCCTAGAAAACTAGCCACGTCTGGTAGGTGCCAATTGAGTTTAACGCAACGCAAGACCAGGCATAATTCAGTCAGCTCAAACGCAGAGGGTATTTTAAATATTCGTTTGTCCCGTTGCCAGAACAACCAAAGAAAAGAAGTAACAGTCGTGAGTGTAATAACAATGGCTAGAAACACATGACAACACACTTTTTAGCACCGAAAATGAATCATCTCTCTCGCTCTCTCTCTCTCTATTAGTTTCAGGTCATTTTCTCTCTCTCTTCTTACTCATTAAGTATTGAAAAATAATAAAAATAAATTTGAGTATTGAAATGAATTTTTAAGAATCAAATTAAAAATTTTCAAACATAATACTATTATAATCCACATTAAAATATTAAAATATGAAAGGATAAACAAAAGTAATCAAGGAAACCTCCGCCATCATAATCGCAATAAATAACAACAAAAATTCATAACTCCATGCGAACTCAACAAATTATATATTAATAACATGTGGTTTTACTGTCCCAAATTAAAAATTTATGAACTATCCAAAAAAAAATAGTTAGCAACCTTGACATGGTTAACGGTGATCATGCCAAGACCTTCTGACAAGAAAACGTTTTCACAAGAACTAATTTGTATTTTCAAGAGAATACAAGGACGAAGAAGCAACCTAAGGATCAAATTAAAATAAAAGCAAATCATGTGGACCATTTGAAAATGACAAGGGACACCATTTGAAATTTGCGGAAAACCCCCTACCTCATACTGAGACACGTGCCGGTAGCTCTCACGTATTCAAGTTTTAACGGCACAGTTGGATGAGGGCGGCATAGTAAGATGGTAGTGGACGGAGGAGTAAATTGCAACAAAATTTCTCATACAACGAGGTGCCGATTACATGTTAAACCACAAGACCACGGGAGCATCCACTACCATCAAAGCGAGATCTCTATGGATTCGCAAGCAAGCACTCGATGACCGTCTAGACCATTCCAAGCCTCTATCTATCCATAGAGATGGCAGGCAGGCATTTGTGTCCATTCCTATAGCAACCTCTGATTTTTCTAAGGCTAACGAGAGGTCACGCTTTCACCAAAACCGAGAAAACCACTCACAATATAGGACAGAATACGAGCAATCCACATCTTGTCTTAATTTTTTGCCGTCCTGTTGGGAGGACATGCATGTCCTACACATGACATTGTTGCCCAACCATGGAGCATCAAGAGAGAAATATCCTCCCGTATAGTAAGCATGATGGCCATGTCAAACAGGAGTGCATGCAACATCTGATAAAATAAAGTAATGTTGTATCTGGAATATTTGCCCCCGATAAGCAACAGACCAGAGCCTGTAGACCCCAAAGAAATCTACAAAAAGGGATAGGATAATCAATATATCCAACAAGTCAATCCAAAATATCAGAAAACAGAAATCATGTTACGTCAGATGTCATAATAAACCAGCAAGCGTTATGCCTTCTGCCAAAAAGAGTAGGTCTACCGTCTACATGGAGGGCAACGAAAAATGAAAGATCATCTCCTTTCCTGGAATTTAATGTTTCAAGGGCTTACAGAGAGTTCATAAAAACTGATGCAAGGTTCATGCTCAATTCTACAAGTAAAAGAATGATCCGCTCGCCCTATAAAATTACACTCACTGCTTAAAGTAGTAGATGACCAAAGCCGGAAGTCCGACGTAGTTTAGAAACAGCAGCTCCTGCTTCCACATCAAACTAAACACTATCCACACAAAAACTTGAAACTATGATAAAGAAGCATGGGATTCCACTAAACAACCATCTTCGCTCCAACAATTTAAACTTCCATGTGGTTGTTTCACTTTAACCACGTATGAACATTTTGCGAGCAACAAAAAGGATGCAATAAGTTCAAGATTTATTGACCTCAGACAGAGAAGGGGATCAAATGAGAAAGCAAATAAAATAAGAGCAATGTATTGTTTGAAGTTGAGATTTAAAGGGTGTGTGGGAAATCATGGGCACGGTACGAAGCTAATTACTTGAGCAACATAAGAAAAAAAAACCTATGCATAACATAGCTATTTCATAGTTTGCAAACAGATACCAGGGTAATCAGATATTAATATCCTTGTCCCTTGGCAGACAAGGTAAAAACTATTTTCAAAATGTTTTCACCCCAAATAAGAGCGGTGACAGATTCCTTGCCACATCAAATGCAAGTTATTCAATATCAGTCGAAAATATGGCAACGCATATTATAATTCCACACAAAAAACCAGTCTTAAATTTCCACACATACATGGAGATATTGTTCCCGAAGATGTGAATGAGAAATGTAATAGCTGTTCCTTGTCTTTGAACAGGAGGTAGTTGATTTGGTTAAAATAAACTAAGCAAACAAGAGGGCACTGGAGTATGTTGTGGACAAAGTCAGCCATCATTGCAAACATAAACAATAAATACCAACCGAAAAGTATTATTTCCACCAAAGATAATGTTACAAGAGCACAGGAAGCAGCAAGAAAAGGTTGAAGCAAAATGTAACATGGTTTGCAAGAAGAAATCCATAAGTTATATCAACAGCTAAATAGGAAACGGCAAATAGGATTATTTTAGGGTTGCAGTTTCAGGTACAGGAGACGAAGAGAAAATGGCATAAGCAGAGTATCAGTATTCACTTGCAGAAATGACCTCTATGTGCAAGCATTGTTTTCTTAGCCTTCCATCAACATGAACGGGGAAGTAAGTAATACAGTCGAGTCATAATATATTTCTTCGCATTAACTCATATGAAGACCAGAAACAGGTGAGACTTGTAACCTTAATACAGATTCCTTGAAGGACTGTATACTTGGAGATCTGCTATTAAAGGCTTAATGGATGGACATCCTCTATGATTGCATTCAGAAAGGCTTCAAATCTTGTTCCTCAAGGATCGAACTACTATTCGTCCAAACCTTGTATTCTAACTATACATCAATTAAAACCACAAAAATTAATCAAATAACAACTCAAGGGGGCAAGTGATGTAAGAATGAATAGGTCCACTAATTCTTTCCCCTTAAACTAATGAGTGAGCCCCCTTTGGAATATCAAAGCATATAGAAATCAACTTGAAGGCTCAAGAACTCAATTTCAAAAGCCATAGATGCAATAAAAAACTGTTCTGCTGTCAAGTTTTTTCCAGGATCCCATCTCAGAATCCACAAATTCCTTATTTGCTTTAATAGGAAAGTACAGGAAGGCATGAAAAGAAGTCACCCACATAATAACAATCCCCCTTCATCGCTACTGCAGATATTAAATAAAAATCACCAAAAATAATATGTATATAAAAAAGGAAGAGCTATATCATCGTCATGATAACCAACTGAGAAATGTATGGAGAATTACTAAAAGCATACAACATCACCAATACCGATCATTTCGAATAAATATTAAAAATCAGTACCAACGACATTTTAGCCTTACATACATGTTAAAGAAAAGGCATCAAAATGCTCCTTTTTCTGTCTCCTCTGCATTTTGATGTGTGTTAACAAATACCCATCGTTGAAGAAGAATCATATGCTTCTTCTTTCTTCTTCCCTCCCGTCTTCCTTTAAATAAAAAGAAAAAAAAACAACAAAAAAGAAAAAAACAACAGCAACAACAACAAAAGAGGGGTGTGAGTTTTTTTGAGAGAGAAAAAACTACGTATATATTTTTGCCTGGCTCCATCCTGTCTGCCTTTTAAGCACCCTACATTGTAACCGGGACTCTTCTCTCTCTATATACGAATGCCCCAAAATGACCTTTGATTAACAAAGGCAGAGTAAGAGGAGAGCCCGTGGTAACCAAGGGCAGCTTGGTCACTGAATAAAACAGCGGCCATTGAAGAACAGTGCAGCCCAGCCAAGCCCACCAAACACATAGAGCTGCTCTACTTCTGGGTTTGTCTGGTTTTGGGGGTTTTTAGAGAGAGGGAAGGAGAGTAGTAATAAAGAGAGGGAATTAAAGAAAGGAAGAGAGAGAGAGAGATGGCTCGTTTGGGGTCTAAACTAGAAAGGGAATTTGATTGGCAGGGCAGGGCAATTTTGGGTTTTGGGATTATAGTTTGGAAGGTCGGTGAAAAGCCATTTTCAACCTTCTTTTTGTTCCCCCTTCTCCTATAACACTCACCGTTTTGTCTCCGCCTCCCTCTCTCTCCTCCCCCACCCCCCTCTCTATCCGTTCGAGATGTTGAAAAGGACCAAATTATAATATCTTTATATAACCAGTTTTATTTTTTTATCCGGTTCGGTATATAGTGAATCCAACGTATTCACTGGTAAATAATATATTTATTTTCACTGTATTTATTTTGAAAATAATCGCTAAAAAATAAATCAAAATAATATTTAATCAAAATCAAATCCATGAAGCAGTGAGAATAGAGGGAGGGGCTGGGAAGGGTGCTTGTTGACATGTAACCTTACAATCACAGCTGTGTTTTTTGGACTTTAAAGTGACGTCAGATCTGACTAGGTATGCATTATGGGATTTGGAATTGGAAAGAGGGAGAGGGCATCTTGCGTTCGGCATCATCTCTGTGCATTTTTATATTTTGTTATTGGAGATTGTACTTTTCAGTTTTTCTTTAATTTCTTTTCAGTGTGTTTTTTTAGTATTATTTCTTTTCCATTCTCGATTACCAGTTTGTGCTTGTATATACATAGGCATTCATGTCCGGACCTTTTTATTTATTTTCTTATTTATTTTTGGAACCGCTTCTCATTGCTGAGATATATATCTATTTTAAATTAATATTTTTTTAATATTTTTATATTATTTTGATACGCTGATGTTAAAAATAATTGTTAAAAATAAAAAAAATATTATTTTAATATATTTCTAAATAAAAAATATTTTAAAAAATAATCATAATTACACTTAAAAAACGAAACGAGGCATTCTTGTGATAATATTAGATATCCAACTCTAGTTATGATGGGGAAATGCCTTTAGCTCCAGAGAAGAAGAACATCCTATTGGTGGTTTACTTTTAAGCGTTTTTGTTATTTCGAGTAATTCGCTTCGTATTGGGTGGAAAATGAATGGAGGCATCTTTATTGGTTAAGGATTACTCCATGATAGCATCCCCTTGAGATTGTGGCGTGCAATTATTGTAGAGAAAAAAATGAAAGTGTTGGTTACTGTAGAATGACAAGAAAAAAATAGATGTTCAGTTGAATAAATAAAATTTGAATTATAATAATAAATTTTTCCATGTTAAAATTTTTGTGTGAATTTCTATTTTTAAAATAGGAATTACAAAAAAAACATGTTTTCAAATACAATTTTTTTTAAAAAAATTATCCCTAAGATATATTTGTAAAAAAAATTAATTCTTAACTTGTTTAACTAGGACATATAAAATTAAAAAATAGTTATTATTATAGTTTTAGAATCTAACCCAAAATAGGACAAGTCACGGATTAGAACGGTGAATCTCTTAATAGTTTTTTTTTTAAAAAATAATTAAAATATTATTGTTTTGATCATACAAGGTTTTTTTATAAAAAACAATTCAAGAGTTTTTTTATCAGATTTTACCCCGTTGAATGAATTACATATTAATAATAAAATATTTTATATCATATTATCCACCATTAATCAAATAAAATACAGATGTAGGGATAAAAATACAATGGATATAAACATGTTTAATTGCTGAAATGGAGATAATAATGGGTTTTTGTCTTTGTCCTGAGAATACTTTTAAGTCAATTTCTTGTCCCTTTAAAAAAGAAGGGATGGAAGGGACGTGGATAGAGACAGCCCAATTTAATTTTCTTTTAACAAAAGTCTCCTTAAACATTATATCCCCTGCTTTCAGATTTCCATCATTGATTTTTATTAATTTAACTTATACGGTTGTGTTTGAAAACTAAAAAAAATATAAAAGCAAAATAGGAAGAAAATGTTCGACCGGATAAAATTTGACCAAATTATCGAGCAAAATTATTATCAAAATAAAGTTTTTCTTGTAAGGACTTCATAGACATATAATTTGAACAGTTTTATTTTGGATCTGGGAGGCGTATGGATCTGAAGTTCTAGAACTAAATAGTTTAAATTTGAATTTGTGTATTGATTAATTATTTAAAGAAAGGGTTTTAAAGTTGGATTTGTGTTTTATAGTGTCGAATGGAGTGATTATATATATATATATATAATCTCATGTGCGGAAAATCTAATGACACGTGGCCAGTTTGTTTTTGCGTTTTTAAAATGTTTTTTTAAAAAGTTTGAAAATTTTTTATTTTTTTCTTTGCTTCAAATTAATATTTTTTTGGTGTTTTTAAATCATTTTAATATATTGATGTCAAAAATAATTTTTAAAAAATAAAAAAAATATTATTTTAATGCATTTACAAGTAAAACACTTTAAAAAACAATCAAAACTACAATTTCCCTTTCAATTCAGAGAGGGTTGGTGAAGGCTACAGTAAACAAAGTGTTGTTCACATGAACAAATATCATCTAATTGTTTTACCTCATGCATACGGATTCCAAGCTTAATAGTGATTAGGCGCGGTTCTAAGCCTATATATTTTATTAGTTTTTATTATTATTTATTAATTTTCAAATCTATTTTGTCATGTATATATATATATATAAATATATATTAAAACTTTTGTTTTTTTATTTCATCAAATTAATATAAAAAAATCAATTGTTCAAAATAAACAATAAATCATTTTATAAAATTTAATAATAATGAACGAACCAAAGAAGATTATTTTTTTAATAATTGAATAAATTAATCAATAAAAAGGTGATTTATAGTAAAAAGTATAAGAGTGTTTTTTTGCTCAATGAGTGAGTTTTTTGACATCATGAAAGGCAATGAATATCATTATTAGTTTGCTTAATGGTTATTTGATAATAGAAAGAATGCATTAGTGATGGGATTATTTTGTGCTTGCGCGGATATTTTATTAAACATATAATTTGTCAGATTATTTATTTTATTATCAGAAGAAATGATTCAATGACTAAGTAAATGATGATTTAATTATATTATCTCTCTAGTCAGCAGCGGAAACGGAGGCTGGCAAGAGCCGGGGCCCTGCAATAAATTTTTTTTCTACCCCTTCCTTAATAATATTAATATATTTAACTTAAATAATAAAACAACTAATATTTTAGTTCCTTTCCGCCCCTGTCTCCAGTAATGAATAATTTTGTTTATAATGATTTAAATTTTTTAAAATGATTTTTATGAGTAAAGAGGTTATATTTTTAAGCTAGTTGAAAAGATAAGATTATTGCTAACCAAGGTGAAATTAATAATTTATATTTATCGTTATATGCATGTCGGGTTTGATAGTAATACACGCTAGTGATAAAACAAACTTTACTATATTTTATCTTGTTTTTGTTTTTTTATCAACTAAACATAATACAATGATGTTCACTCTCTCTTCTACATAGCTTCATATCCCTTGTGTTTAGTCTCGTTCAGCCTCAAGTTCCAGATCGATCCGTTAGATCAGATTGGATTTTAAAATTATATTTTAAATAAAAATTGAGTAAAATTTAATTTTTTTATTTAAAATTAATTTTTTTATATTTTTAAATTATTCTGATATACTGGTATTAAAAATAATAAAATAAATATTATTTTGATATATATTAAAATAAAAATATTTTTTTAAAAAATTATTATTATATGTCTGAACACCTGTAAATCTCAACGACCATAGTTTATTCAGAGTTATGTCCTCTTGACCCAGCCATGCTCACTGAATGTCACAATAAACTTAAAAAATCAAAATTAAAATATGAAAAAAGTGGGATTTCTTTGCTAGTTATTTGACAGCAGGGAAAAATTAGAAATCTTTAAAAAATATAAAAGGAACATTAAGAATTTTTAAAATAAAGGGGCATCAATCTATAGAGTCAGAAATATGATTTGCTCTTTAAATTATTATATTTTTTTGGAAAATTATAAATAAGTTTAATCTTAAAAATTAAAATTACCAGTAAGTTCTATGATATTTTTTAAAGACAAATAAGTTCACTTTTCAAAATTTTCTCTCAAATAAATCTTGTTACAATCCCTGTAGTATCCAACGACAGATTTAAAAATTTGATATTTATATTTTTTAGAAAAATTAAGATTTTCATCAATCTTTATATTTTGTTATAATCATTATTACATTTGAATTTTTCTAAAGTTAACAATAATGGCAATATAATAACAACTATACAATAATAAAATATTTTACAAAAGAGCAAAATTAAATAATTAAAAAATGGTGAAAACAAAAAAAAAACCACCCAAGTTGTGATTATTTTAAATAAATATAGTGGGTAATATAGGTATCATATTAAATATGAAATTTATCGTAAGAAAAAGACAGAGAAATTTTATGTGACCCAAACCATAAATACTGAATATTTACAGATAGACCCGAGAAAAAGGAGAGAAGAGAAACCCGATAAAGTATTAAAAAATATATATATATATTTTTAACAAAAACAGATAATTCTTATAACTTTTTAATGAAATTATATATAATCTTTTTCCTTTTTTTTTTTTTATCTATATCTTCTATACAGTAAACATCCAGGAGTCATATCACTGTAAAAAGCCCCCCTCAGGTAAAAAGTTAAGTAATAAATCGGGTGCACCTGGTTTCCTCCAATGAAGTTGTCGGCAATTTTCTGCAAGCCCGTAACATTTGTTTTACTGTCCGGTTCCAACTAAAAAATCGTGGCAGTCGATATTGTTAACTGTTGAACATTTAAGCGAATAGACCAAGAACGCCACAATACTTACTGTGCAGGTTACCTGCACGCAACAAAACATTAATGGGCTCTATTATCTTGAATCTCGGTGGTGGCATCCAGCGAATAACAAAAACTCCGAGTTTAGAAAATAAAGTTTCATTAATGTTCAAATCAATGCGAGATGGCCAAAACGCTCGGAGCCTGCAGGAGCACGAAGACCCCACACATAAGAACTGTTGTTCCGAGGAAGAAAGCAGGCTTGTGCCTGTCAATAAGCATTATGAATTGCCTGTCAGACAAACCTGGCTTATAGCAGCAGAAGATGTTTTTGCCTCCAGCTTCACACAGCAGCACCACGTTCAAAGAAACAATTATAGTTTCTTTCGTGGATAGGTGGAGGGGCGTGATTGATTAATGTTAAATACGAGTAAATATTTTCTTTAATATGTAGCCGCCCGAAGGGCTCTGCTCTGTTGACAGGGAGAGGGTAAGAGGCCTATAAAAAAAGGCTGTTGTGCCTTAAACGTCACTGGCGGGGTCACAATAAAAGAAGCAACATCACAGGGGATGCTTTCGCTGTCAAAACCAAAAAAAGAAACAAGAGAAAAGACGGCCCTTTCATAGAAACCCCAGCGGCAAGGACTCGAATTGACAAGGGCACTTAACATGACAAAAATAGCCCCCACCAATACTTTCCTTCCTTCTAACAAAAATTTGGAAAGCAAAAGGGAAAGGGACTCGTGGTAAAAGCATGTGTTGCGGGCCAATACAGCTTCTGTTTTAGTTTTTATTCAAGTTTTGCCAGGATCCAGACTTATCTTTATTATTATTATTATTATTATTATTATTTTCTTTCGAAAGGTCGCCGAATCTCAATTAATCTGGTTAAGTCGAATTATTCCATTAAAAAATAAAACTTTTTTTACAATGATATATTTTATACACAAAACTCGAATTTAAAATCTTATTTAAAAAGAATAATTATCGAATCGCTTGAATTACCAACCTTTGAATAGTTATCTTAATTAGAGTTTTTGCAACCTTAATTTGTCTATTTTAATTGTCATTTTATTAACGATATAACAAATACTTGTGTACTAGTCTGCTCGAGTTTTAGATGTTTTCTTCGGTTGAAATGGAAGTTGAGAGAGACAAACGAGGGAATCCGGAAATTGAAAACCTAACCAGCACATCCCTAACATAGACTTTCAAATCTGTGGCGGGGGATCTCTTAAGAGTTGTGGCAAGGGGTTGAGTATGATATAGATTACTTGTTTGTTTTTTTAATTAATGTGTTTTTTATTTAGAAATTTATTAAAATAATATTATTTTTATATTTATTTTTAAAATCAGTATATCAAAATAATTTAAAAATATTAAAAAAATAATTTTTTAAAAAATCAAATTTTAATAAAAAATAAATTAAAATTCAATCTCACATATCACCTAAATGCTTTATTGGACGATTACTGTACTCATCAGTTGCTACCTTTCCTTCCATTAGGCGTCAGCTGACAGCAACTCTCCTCCTTGTTTTTATTTTGTCCTGGTCTCACTGACTGTTGGTAAATTAATGTTATCGTGTTTAGGTATTGATTGCTTTTGTATTTTTAAAAAAATTAAAAAATATTATTTTTTATTTTAAATTAATATTTTTTAGTATTTTTAGATCATCATATTAAAAATAATTTTTAAAAATAAAAAAAAATATTATTTTAATATACTTTAAAAAATAAATACAACCACGCTATAACAGAGGCTATGTAACTTGCGAGGATAACGTGATCGGTTTCCAGCGTTGATTTTAAAATTAAACCCTCGGGTTGTTTGAGGTGAAAAGAAAAAACATAAATCTTGTATATTTCAAAACCCTAACCATTTGTTGTGAGAATGACGATGTATGTAGCATTTCAAAACGCTATTGAAGTAGTATTTTTTTTTTATAAATAATTTTAATATATTTCTAAAATAATTATTTTAAAAAACAATTGATATTATTATCCGTAAATTAGACCTATTTTAACATTAATATGAGGTACCATCATTACCGAATTGTGAATCACATTTGTACCCTGTGATTTAATACGAAAATGGAGAACGTGGCTATAAAAGGGGCTGAAAGTTCTTCCATCTTATGTTTGGCAGTGTAATTACGGGTGCTTTTTAAATAATTTTTTGTGTTAAAATACATGTCAATGATATTTTTTCATTTTTTAAAAATTATTTTTGACATTAGCACATCAAAACAATCCAAAACATACAAACCATATTAAATTTTAGCAAAAAAAAATTCAAATTTTTTGAGAATGCGGGTTGAACTGCGTTTCCAAACGCTTCCTTAGTGTAACCATTTATTTAAAAATATTACTTATTAGGACAATATATAACACTAAAAAGTTCTTTGAATTCTAAATTGATGTATCAGATTTGTATTGACAGTTGACAGGTTATTTATATCTAGAATTTCCATCAACTTATAAAATAAATATTAGGTGCCTCATAATCATTTTTCTAGTTTCAAAATGTGAAGGGTCATGTTGTGAGGATTCGTGTGATGCGTTTCTTAATAGAAAGCTTATTAATAATCAAAGTAGATTTTTTATTAAGTGTCATTTATTTTGAAAGATTAATTTAGATGTTGATGTTAATGGATCGTTAATGAATGTATTTAATATAATGAAACAAAATTCAAGTTTGGTGTATTGAATGGATATATGAGTTTTTGTGGTGAGTTGTTGAGACAACAAAGCTTAGGTAGTGTAGGAGAACGCGACTTATCGGTAAAAGTTTAATATTTTTTAATTTAAAATTAATTTTTTTTATATTTCTAGATCGTTCTGATATGTTGATGTCAAAATTAAATTTTTTAAAAAATATTATTTTGATACATTTTTGAGCGAAAAATATTTCAAAAAACAACCACTAC
>Ga0307511_10005210_pt1 | contig 13231 bp, 14 predicted proteins | sample 13_EM_MG_FD_200266 | JGI IMG/M metagenome (GOLD analysis project Ga0307511, IMG submission 200266) | Populus trichocarpa ectomycorrhiza microbial communities from riparian zone in the Pacific Northwest, United States - 13_EM | ecosystem: Host-associated > Plants > Roots > Unclassified | place...
GAAGATCCTCCGGCTGGCCGCCGGCGTGCCCGTGATCCACCTCGTCCGCACCGCGTACGACACCGAAGGGCGGGCCGTGGAGGTCTGCGACACGATCATGGCGGCCGATGCCTATGTCCTCTCCTACCAACTCCCCGCGACTTGAGTACGGTTCGCGTCATGAGTGGGGGAACGTGGACCGGCAACGGCCGCGAACACAATGACGCCTGCCACGGGCGCTGGTTGCCGGTGCGGAACAGGGCCACGGACCGGCCGGGGTATCGGGACGACTGGTACGACGCGCAGTGCGGTGGGTGTCGGTTCTGGGTGGCGTTGAGTGGGGAGTTGGGGCGGGACTGGGGGGTCTGTACGCGCCCCGGCTCGGTGTTCGACGGGCGGGTCCGTTTTGAGCATGACGGTTGTGAGTTGTTCGCCGATCGGGAGGACGGGTCCTTCGGCTGAGTTCGTTGAGTTTGGCTGCTCGTTGTGTGGAGCAGCAAGGCCCAGGTCATCGACCTGGGCCTTGTTCGTGCAGCTGAAGCAACCTCAGTCCGTCGCCCCCGGCTTGACCACCGTGTCCACGAAGTCGCCGATCGCTCCCAGCGTCGTCCCCAACTGCTCGATCTGGGGGAAGTGGGCCGCGTCCGCGATCGGGACGAAGTGGGCGTTGGGGAAGGAGTCGGCGTAGCCGCGGCCGTACTTGAGGGGGGCTATGCCGTCTTCCTCGCCCCAGATGACCAGGACGGGGACGGTTACGCGGTGGAGGCGGGCGCGGAGTTTCGGGTCGTAGGTGAAGTGGTCGCCGCCGTAGATGGCCAGGGTCTGCTGGTTGGCGGCTCCCGCGGCGCGCTGCTCCGGAGTGAAGGAGGCGAAGTCGGGGCGGAACTCCGGCTTGGCGAAAGAGAGTTGGCTGATGTCCGTCGGGGCCATGGTGCGGGGGTCTACGACCCGGTTCTCGACCATGTGGGCGTGGATGCCGACCGCGTTCAGCAGGGTCAGGGCGCCGATGCGGCGCTGGTTGTCGCGCAGGGCCATCTCCGCGGCGATCCAGCCGCCGACGGAGTTGCCGATCACCATGACGTCCTTGAGGTCCAGCGTGTCGAGCAGGTCCAGGTAGGCGATGGCCAGGTCGGCGACGGTGTCGAAGCGTTCCGGGCGGGGGGTGCCGTCGAAACCGGGGTGGGTCGGGGTGACGACGTAGACGTGCTCGGAGAGGGCGTTCGAGATGCCGGCGACCGTGCGGGGGCCGGCGCCGCCGTGCAGTACCAGGACGCCGGTGCCCTCGGTGTTCTCGCCGAACTCCTGGATGGTGACGGTGAGTCCGCCGGGGAGGGCGACGGTGCGGGTGGGGGCGGCAGACGTGGCGGAGGTGGGCATCGTGAGTCCTTTTCGCTTGGCTCGCTCGGGCTTTGGTGCTTGCTGAGAGCTGGCTCTCATGAAGGTAGGGGGTCAGCTCTCTTTATGCAAGTCCACTCTCATGATGAGAGTTGGGCGCCCTGATGTCCGGGGAGGCGCTCGGGTGGGTTGCCGACTGCCGCGTCGTGGGCATGGGCAGGTCGCGGTTGCCTGGTGTGGCCGCCGGTGGAGACGCTGTCCGTGGTGCGGGGGCCGAAGAGGGGTGCGGTTACAGGGTGTTGAGCAGGTCGTCGAGGGGGGTGGGGGTGCGGTCGGGGGCGAGGGCCTCGACCAGGACCCGGCCGTAGTGGATCTTGCGGCCCGACGTCGTGCCGAAGAAGCGCCTCAACTGCTGCTGGACGGTGCGGCCTTGCTGGGCGGGCTGGTTCAGGAAGGTGCGCAGGGGGCGCACGTCGCCCTCCGCGTCGATGAGTTCGGTGACGCGGGTCGGGCCCAGTGCGCGGATCAGTTCGTCCTCCAGGTCCGCCGCGCAGACGAAGAAGCCCTGTTGTGGTGCGCCCACGCTGTCGAAAGCCCGGGCGTAGTAAGGGCGTTCGCGTTCGTCGCACAGGCCGGTCAGGCGTAGGCCCAGGCCGGAGGGGGACGGGCCGAGGAGGCGGGCGTAGCGGCCGACGTTCATGGCGCCGCCCATCGACAGGACGCAGACTCCCTCGGCGGGCAGGTCTCGGCCGCGGGCGGTCGCGAGTGCGTCTACGGCCGCGACGTCACTGGGGCCTTCGAGCAGTACGGCCACTTGGACGCCGAGTTCCGCTGCCAACTCGCGTGCCGGGTCACCAGGGTCACCGGCCGCCGCCCACACCGCGACCGCCTCCCGGAACCTCTCCATCTCCCCCGTGCTCACCATGCCGACCATGAGATGAGTCTCCGCTCCTCCCCGGCCGATCCGGTAGGGATTTTTTGCCGGGCAGGGGAGCAACCAGCCGCCCAGACAACCGCGTTACGCGTCCGCAGTGACTCCGTGAGGTGTTCCCAGGCCGCGTGTACGTCCTCGCCGACGATTCCGAACAGCGTTCGCGGGCCGGCCCCGGACCGCTCGCCCGGCCTCAGACCAGCCGCCGTAGATCCTCCAAGTACCGCAGGACCGCCGCGACCCGGCGGTCCACCTGGTCCGTGGGGGAGAGGTCGAGCTTGGCGAAGATGCTGCGGATGTGTTTGTGGACGGCGCCGTCGGTGACGACGAGCCGTTCGGCGATGGCGGAGTTGCCCAACCCCTCGGCCATCAGGGCGAGTACGTCGCGTTCGCGGGGGCTGAGGCGTTCCAGGCGGGTGTCCTAGCGGGAGCGGGTGAAGAGCTGGGCGACGACCTCGGGGTCGATGGCGGTGCCCCCGGCGGCCACCCGGTGCAGCGCGTCGAGGAACTCCTCGACCCGGCCCACCCGTTCCTTGAGGAGATAGCCGAGGCCGTTCACGCCGCCGCCGAGCAGCTCGGTGGCGAAGCTCTGCTCGACGTAGGCCGAGAGGACCAGTACCGCCAGGTCGGGGCGGCGGCGCCTGGCCTCCACCGCGGCGACGATCCCCTCGTCGGTGTGCGTCGGCGGCATCCGTACGTCGAGGATGGCGACGTCCGGGCGGTGTACGTCGATGGCGTCGAGCGCCTCGTCGGGGGTGCCGGCGGTGGCCACCACGTCCAGCCCCTCGGCGCGCAGCAGCAGGGCGAGCCCCTCGCGCAGCAAGGGGTCGTCCTCGGCGATCACGATCCGCATGACACGTTCCCTCTCATGTACGTCAGGAGCCACTGGGGAGATCCACGGTCAGGACGGTCGGGCCCCCGGGCGGGCTGGTCAGGGTGAGGGCGCCGTCGTGCGCCGCGACGCGGCGGCGGATGCCGGTGAGTCCGGAGCCGCCGTTCTCTCCCCCAGAGCCGAAAGCCTGGGAGGTGCCCCCAGCTCCGCCCCGGCCGTCGTCCTCGATGGACAGCAGCAGCCGGCCGCCGCTGCCGCGTGCCCTGACGACCGCGTGCCGTGCGCCGCTGTGCTTGGCGATGTTGGTCAGTGCCTCGGCGACGACGAAGTAGGCGGTCGCCTCGACGGAGGCGGCGCAGCGTGCGGGTACGTCCACGTCGATCCGGCACGGCACCGCGCAGTCCGCGGCGAGACCGGACAGCGCGCCGGCGAGCCCCCGGTCGGCCAGTACGGGCGGGAGGATGCCGCGCGCGACCGTCCGCAGTTCGGCCAGGGCCTGTTCGGCGGCGGACTGGGCGCGTTCGAGGAGTTCGTCGGCGCCGGCCGGGTCGCGGGCGACCATGCGGCGGGACGCCCCGATCAACACGGCCACGGAGACAAGGCGGTTCTGCGCGCCGTCGTGCAACGAGCGCTCGATGCGACGGAGTTCGGTGGCGTGCGCGTCCAGCGCGGCGGCGCGGGTGGCGGTCAACTCGGCCACGCGCAGGGAGAGATCGACGTCGGGACCGGCCGCGAGGAGCCGTCGTCCGGGGTCCGAATGGAGCCGGGCCATGCCGGGCGTCAGCCCCAGGATGATGGCGATCCAGCCGACGCCCAGCAGCGCCACGGCGAGGGCGTCCGCCCAGGTGTGCGCGTTGCCGACGCCCAGGGAGGTGGCCGTCGTGTTCGCGGGCAGGAACCTCCAGTACAGCGGGAACGCGGTGTCCCGCACGGCGAGGACCGGCAGCAGCACGCCGAGCAGCCCGAGCAGCAGGCCCAGGGTGGAGTGCCGTACCAGCCAGCGCAGTTCGCGGTGGGTGGTGGTGTCGGCGAGGGCGAGCCGCAGCCGGGTGGGCGGCGGCTCCGGGGCGACGACCTCGGGGCCGCGGCGGGCGAGCCGCTCCCGCTCCCGGCCGGCCAGCGCGTGCAGGGCGCGCAGCAGCGCGGGCGCCATGAGCAGGCCGACGCCTACGACACTCGTCACGGCGGTGACGGCCAGCCACAGCAGCAACAGCCCCGCGAGGACTGCCGTGTTGAGGCCGGAGGCGAGCTGCGCGAGGGACTGGCCCGCGGTGCTCAGAGCCCGTAGCGCGAGGTGCCGGACGCTCTCGTGCGGGGCGGCTGCCCCGACACCGGCTGCCCCGCCACCGGCCCCGCTCGTGCTCGCTGTCATGCGAACGACCCTATGCCGTACGGCAGTTCCGCGCGGGCGCGGACCGGCAGGAGTACAGCCTGCTGTACCTCGCATCGGGTGGGCTGCGGGATCGGCCGGGAGGGGTGCCGGTCCATAGCGTCGACGACGACAGCGGAAGCCGTACGAAACCCCGGGAGCAGCCCCGATGCAGAACACGACGACCCCCGATCCCGCCGACCGGATCGGCACCGGCGACATCGCCCGCGCGTTGCTCTGGATCGCGGTGGTGGCCAGCGCGCTCGCCAACATGGCGGCCTCCTTCGGCGGCGCCGACACCTGGGTGCACCTGCTGTGCGGCGCGGTCACCGTGCTGTGCGCGGGCACCCTCGTCGTACGGAACCTGCGGGGCCGGCGATGAACACATCGAAGAGAACCTTGATGAACACCACCCGCACCGCCGTGGATGCCCCCGCCATCGCCCTGGAGGGCGTCAGCAAGGCCTACCCGGGAGGCGTACGGGCCCTGGACGACGTGTCGTTGACCGTGGAGCGCGGCACCTTCTTCGCCGTGATGGGACCCTCGGGCTCCGGCAAGAGCACGCTGATGCACTGTGCGGCGGGGCTCGACTCGCCGACGTCGGGCAGTGTCCGTATCGACGGCCACGAGATCGCCGGGCTGAACGAGACCCGGCGCACCCAACTCCGCCGGGAACGCGTCGGGTTCGTGTTCCAGGCCTACAACCTGATCCCCTCCCTCTCGATCGAGGACAACATCACGCTGCCGCTGCGGCTGGCGGGACGTACCGCCGACCGCGACTGGCTGCGCACGCTGGTGGAGCGGGTCGGGCTGGCCGACCGGCTGTCCCATCGCCCGGCCGAGCTCTCCGGCGGACAGCAGCAACGGGCCGCCGTAGTACGGGCGTTGGTGGCGCGGCCCGCCGTCGTGTTCGCCGACGAACCGACCGGCGCGCTCGACCTGCGCAGCGCCCACGAGGTCCTCGACCTGCTGCGCGACCTCGTGAACGACCTGCGTCAGACGGTCGTGATGGTCACCCACGACCCGGCCGCCGCCGCCCGCGCGCACCACGTGCTGGTGATGGCGGACGGCCGGGTCGTCGAGGCCCTCAAGGCGCCCACCGCTCCCGAACTGGCAAGCCGTCTCGTCGAGTTGGGGAGGGCCTGAACCATGTTCCGTCTTGCGCTGCAGATGGTCGGCCATCGGATCACCGCCCTGATCGCCGTGGCCTGCGCGGTCCTCGGCGGTGCGGTGCTGCTCACCGCCACCGGTGTCCTGGCCGAGTCCGGCCTCCGCTCCCATCTGCCGGCCGGCCGGCTCGCGGGCGCGTCGGTCGTGGTTGCCGCCGACCAGGAGTACCACCCGGCCGGCGACCTCCCGCTCGCACTCCCGGAGCGGCGCCGGGTCTCGGCACAACTGGTCGGCGAACTGGGCGAGTTGCCGGGCGTCACCGCAGCGGTCGGTGACATGAGCTTCCCCGCCGCCCTTCTCGACGCCCACGGGCGGGTCGTAGCGTCGAAGGACCCGCAGGTGGCGGGGCACGGCTGGTCCTCGATCGAGCTCCTGGCCGGTGCGCCGCACATCAACGGCAGCGCGCCGAACGCCTCCGACCAGATCGCCGTGGACCGCGCCACCGCCACGGCGGCGGGCATCGAGCCGGGCGACCAGGTCCAGGTCGTCGTCAACGCCCGTCCGGCCAGGGGCTATCGGGTCTCGGCGGTGGTGGACGCGCCGGGTGTGGGCGTCTACTTCGCCGACAAGTCGGCCGTGGGACTGTGCGGTTGCTCCGGCCGGGTCGACCTGGTGGGGCTGCGTACCGCGCCCGGTGCCGAGGAGCGGGTGGCTGCCGAGGTTCGTACGAGGTCGAGGGGTACCGGGCTGCTGGCCGTCACCGGGGCCGGGCGGGGCGACACGGCCGCGCCCGGGGCCGGGGCGTCCCGGTCGCTGCTGGTGCTGCTGGCCGGTTCGCTGTCCGGGATCGTGGTGCTGATCACCGGGTTCGTGATGGCGAGCGCGCTGGCCGTGTCGATCGGCGGGCAGCGCCGTGACCTGGCGCTGATGCGGGCCGTGGGGGCGAGCCCGAAGCAGATCCGGCGGCTGGCCGCCGCGCAGTCCACCCTCGTCGCGGCGGTCGCCGTGGGACCTGGTGTCGGACTCGGCTATCTGCTCGCCGGACAGTTCCGGCGACTGCTCGCCGACCGGGGGGTCGTGCCGCCCGAACTCCCGCTCGCCTACAGCCCGTTGCCCGCTCTCGCGGCGATCGTGCTGCTGGTCCTCGCCGTGCAGGTGTCGGCCCGCTGCTCGGCCTGGCGCACCTCGCGGATGCCGGCCACCGAGGCGGTCGCCGAGTCCCGCAGCGAGCCGCGCGAGCCGTCGCGGACCCGGACGCGGACCGGGCTCGTCGTCATGGCCGCCGCGATGGTGATGTCGGCGTTGCCGTTGTTCTCCCGCACGGTCATCGGCGCCACGGCCACCTCGATCGCCGGGATCGTCGGGGCGATCGGCCTGGCCCTGGCGGGTCCGGCGCTGGTGCGGGGCATCGGCGGTGCGGCGGCCCGGGCGACGCGCCACGGCGGCTCGGCGTCGACCTGGCTGGCGATGGCGAACCTGCGTGCCTACGCCCTGCGCAACGCGGGCATCGTCTCCACGCTGGCCATGGCGGTCGTGTTCGTGCTGACGTACACCTTCACCCAGACCACCGTGCTGGCCGCCACCGCGCACGACACCAGCACGGGAACACTGGCCCAACTGAGGCTCGCCGCACCGGGGTTGGGCGGCCTTCCCGACGGCACGCCCGCCGCCGTACGGAAGACCGCCGGGGTGCGGGCCGCCGCGCCGGTCGGCACGACGACCGTGGTGTGGGAGTACGAGCAGTTCGGCGACAAGGCGGCCGAGTCGGGTACCGCGACGATCCTCACCCCGGACGCGGCGGGGGTTCTCGACCTCGACGTACGGGACGGCGGCCTGGACCGGCTCAGCGGCGCGACCGTCGCCGTCAGCAGTGACGTCGCGCGTACCCGCTCCGCCACGGTGGGCCGCACGGTGCGTCTGGTCCTCGGCGACGGTACCCGCGTCACGGCGAAGGTCGTCGCCGTGTACGGGCGGGGCCTCGGCTTCGGCACGGTGGTGCTCTCGCACGACCTCGCCGCCGGACACACCACGACGGCGCTCGACCAGTCCCTCCTGATCCGCACCGACGGCACGGCCGCGGCCCGGCAGCACCTGACCGCGCTCGCCGCCGCCCGCCCGGGTCTGGTCCTCGCGCCCGCCGAATCCCCGTCCACCGGCGGCCTGAAGGACGCCCCGCCCGAGGTGTGGATCAACCTCGCCCTCATCGTGGTCCTGCTCGTCTACCTCCTGCTGAGCATCGCCAACAAGCTGGTCGCGGCCACCGCGCAGCGCCGGGTCGAACTCGGCGCCCTCCGCCTCAACGGCACCACGCCCCGGCAGATCCGCGCCATGATGCGCCGCGAGGCCGCGGTCACCGCCGCCACCGCGCTCACCACCGCGCTGCTGCTCTCCGCGGTCCCCCTGGCCCTCCTCGGCCAGGGTTTCCTGGGCCGCCCCTGGCCGGCGGGCCCGGTCTGGCTGCTGCCCGCGCTCGCCCTCACGGTCACGGCGACGGCCTTCCTCACCATCGAACTCCCCACCCGCCAGGCCCTGCGGACGCCGCCGGCCGACGCCATCCGCGCCCAGTGAGGGGGTTGGTCGGGCCGGTGCCTCGCGCGGGACCGGCGGACAGGAGACCGGTCCGGCGTGTACGACCGGTCGGCCCCGCTCGGTGAGCGCGCGGCGGGCGAGCGGGCGAGCGGGCGAGCGGGCGGACGCGGACGCGGGTGCGGGTGCGGAGAGTGGCGGTTTCACGGGTCGCCCCCGCTGTCGCCCGGGATCGGTGGACAGCAGACGAGTCCCTCTGGGGGTCACCCGGGACCGATCGCCGCGAAGAAGCGTTCCAGGCGTGGTTCCCCGGAGTTGTCGAAGACCGTCTCGGGCGGGCCCTGGACGAGGACGCGGCCCTGGTCCATGAAGACCACCCAGTCCGCGACCTCACGGGCGAAGCGCATCTCGTGGGTGACGACGACCATCGTCGTGCCGTCGGCGGCGAGTTCGGCCATCACCGAGAGGACCTCGCCGACGAGTTCGGGGTCGAGGGCCGAGGTCGGCTCGTCGAAGAGCAGCACGCTGGGATCCATCGCCAACGCCCGGGCGATGGCGACGCGTTGCTGCTGGCCGCCGGACAACTGGTGGGGGTACTTGTGCGCGTGAGCGTCCATGCCCACCTTGCGCAGCAGTTCCCGCGCCCGGCTCTCGGCGGCCACCCGGCCGTCGTGGAGCCGCTGTTGGAGTGGGGCGAGGGTGATGTTCTGCAGGGCGGTCCGGTGCGGGAAGAGGTTGAACCGCTGGAAGACCATGCCCACGCGGCGCCGCTGGGCGGCGAGTTGACGGTCCCGGCCGCCCATCGGCCGCCCGTCGATCTCCACGCTGCCGGCGTCGGGCTGTTCGAGGTGGTTGAGGGTACGGACCAGGGTGGTCTTGCCGGAGCCGGAAGGTCCGATGACGGCCACCACCTCACCGCGGTGCACATCGAGGTCCACCCCGTTCAGGACGGACACCGCACCGAACGACTTTCGCAGGTCCCGGGCGCGTACGACCGCCTCGCCGGAGTGCGGGACTCGGGGGCGGGTCCGTCGCGGCGCGGCCGGCGGTTCGGCCCTCGCGACGTCGTCAACTGCCGCCTTCGTACGGCGTTTTCGCACGTCCAGGCGGCGTTCGAGGAGGGCGCGGAGCCGGTCGAAGAGGGTGACGAGCAGGACGTAGTAGACCGCCACGGCGAGCAGGGTCTCCAGGACCAGGAAGTTCTGGGTGTAGAGGCGCTGGCCGACCAGCAGGAGTTCGGCCAGGGAGATCGAGCTCACCAGGGAGGTCAGTTTGAGGATGCTGATGAACTCGTTGCCGAGTGCGGGGAGGGCGACGCGGAAGGCCTGCGGCACCACCACATGGCGTTGGACTCCCGCGTAGGGGATGCCGAGCGCCTGCGCGGCCTCGCCCTGTTCCCTGCCCACGGCGAGCAGGCCGCCGCGGTGGATCTCGGCGGTGTACGCGGTCTCGCTGAGCACGAGCGCGACCAGTCCCGCGGCGAAGGGGCTCGACAGGAAGGGCCTCAAGCCGGGGAGGAGTTGCGGGGAGTTGTAGACGAAGATCAGCAGGACCAGCAGCGGAAGACTGCGGAAGAACCAGACGTACGCGCCGGCCAGCAGCCGTAGCGGACGCAGCCGGGACTGCTGGGCGAGGGCGACGAGCAGGCCCAGCGCGGTGGCGATCACCCAGGCGGAGACGGCGAGTTCGACGACGAGCAGGGCCGCCCGCCACAGGTCGGCGTCGCCGAACAGGCCGATCGTGTAGTGCCAGTCGAAGCTGCCCATCGTCGGTCAACTCCCCTCGGCCTGACCGAGGTTGTACTTCTTCAGCAGCTCGGCGTAGGTGCCGTCCTGCTTGAGCTTGTCGAGGGCGGTGGTGAGGGTCTTCTTCAGTGCGGTGTCGCCGCGCTTGACCGCGAGGCCGGACTGGACCGGGTAGATCAGGGACTTGCTGGAGATGGCCAGCCTGCCGTTCGTCTTGTCGGCCGCTGCCTTCGCCACGGCACCATCGGTGACCTGGGCGTCGACCTGACCGGACAGCAGCGCCTGAGTGCCCTCCGGGTCGGTCGCGAACTCCCGTACGTCGACGGCCTTCTCACCCTTCGCCCTGCACTGGGTGCTCGCGTCGCCGCGCAGCTTCTCGACGATCTGCCCGCCCTTGATGACGGCGACGGACTTCCCGCACAGGTCGGTGACCACGGTCGGCCGGTAGCCGCCGGAGGCCTGCACCACGATCGAGTTGCCGGTGGTGAAGTACGGGATGAAGTCGACCTGCTTCTTCCGCGCGTCGGTGATGTACAGGTCGGAGGCGATCACATCGAAGTGCCCGGTGCCGAGCCCGGCGATCAGCTGCTCGAACCGCGTGTCGACGAACGTCGGCTTCAGCCCGGACGCCTTGGCCAGCGCCCGCGAGATGTCCGGGTCGAAGCCCGCCGGGGTCTTCCCGTCGAGATAGGCGTACGGCGGATACGTCAGGTCCGATCCCACGGTCAGGGTGCCGGCGGTCATCGTGCCCGAACTGCCGGACCCGTCGCCCGAGGAGGAACCGCTCGAACAGCCGGACAGGGCGAGGAGCAGGCCGGCGGTGAGGGAGCTGAGGAGGGTCACGCGCATGAGGAGGCCTCTCGACCGGGAGACGGGGGCGGACGGCAAACTGTTGAACAATCTGGCTGCTGATGATGGTGACGGCTTGGTGTTTCAGTCAAGTAAAAGGTCGGAATTTCCCTGGAAACGGCATGTGGAGTGCGGGAGAGCGACTGTTGTCGGCCCCTGTTTTGTTCAACAGATCGTGCGTTAGGGTGGGGCCATGTCGACTCTGAACAGCGCGGCCTCCGCCGGGCGGCCCGTCCTGGTGACCGACGTGCTGCGCGAACGCATCGTCGAGGGCGAACTGCCGCCCGGCACCCCGCTGCGGGACGTGGCGCTCTCCGCCGAACTCGGGGTCTCCCGCAACACCCTGCGGGAGGCCCTGCGCACCCTGCACGACGAGGGCCTGGTGGTGCAGCAACTGCACAAGGGCACCGCGGTGAAGACCCTGTCCGCCGAGGACGTGACGGACATCTACGTCGCCCGCCGCACCCTCGAACTCAGCGCCGTCGACGCGAGCCCGCTCGCCCCGGAGCCGCTGCTCGACGCGATGGAGGCCAAGGTCGCCGCCGCCGAACTCGCCGTGGACGTCGAGGCGTGGGACAAGGTCGGCACCGCGTCCCTGCGCTTCCACCAGTCGCTGGTGGCCCTGTTGGGCAGCGCCCGCCTCGACGGCTTCTTCCGGGTCACGATCGCCCAACTCCGCCTGGCCTTCGCAGTGATGGCGGACCAGGGCGCGTTCCAGGCGCCGTGGGTCGCCCGCGACCGCGAGATCTGCGACCTGATCCGCGGCGGCCGGCGCAGTTCGGCCACGGCCGCGCTGCGGGTCTACCTCGACGACTCGGAGCGGACGGTGCTGGACGCCGTACGAGCCAGTTCTCGTACGGCCAACTCCCGTACAAACGGTGCGACTTCGGCAGTGAAAGGCAAGCGATGACCTCTCGCACAGTGACCGGGGCGGACGCGGCGCCCGCCGCGTCCAAGGCCGCAGCCGCCTACCAGGCGGGCGAGGGCGGCGCCCTCGACGTCGACCGCGCCTTCTACGACCGTTTCGCCGGGGTGCGTCACGAACTCGTGGACTCCTTCGAGATCCCGATCCGCTCCGGCCGCGCCTGGACCGTCCCGCAGGGACACCTGTGCCGGATCGTCACCGTCGAGGGCCCCCAGGTCGGCGACCTCAACGTGTGGAACCTGCACGACCCGCGCGAACGCATGTGGGCCGCCCGCACCCGCCAGTTGCAGCGCGCGCACATCTCCACCTACGACCGGATCTGGTCCACCCTGCCGTTTCTGCGCCCCCTGCTCACCGTCACGGCCGACACCCTCGCGGACTACGGGGTGGACGGCGACGGCGGACGCGTCCACGACCTGCTGGGCACCCGGTGCGACCCGTACGTCAACCGGATGCTCACCGGCGAGGACTTCGACTTCCACTGCCACTCGAACCTGGTCCGGGCCGTACTGCCGTACGGACTCACCGAGTTCGACGTGCACGACGTGCTCAACGTGTTCCAGTGCACCGGCCTCAACGACGACGACCAGTACTTCATGAAGGACTGCCCGGCCCGCGTGGGCGACCACTTCGAGTTCTTCGCCGAGACCGATCTGCTGTGCGCGCTGTCGACCTGCCCCGGCGGCGATCTGTCCGTCCCCCTCTGGGGCCCGGACGCCCGCGACCCCCTGGACGTCTGCCGCCCGCTCGGCATCGAGGTGTACCGGCCCGACGCCGCACTTCTGACCGGCTGGACCCCGCCGGCCAGGGCCGCCTACGGCAATCTGCACGGGCTGCGGCGGCCCGAGTTCCGTGCGGGGGAATGATTCGGGACGGCGGTGAAAGGAACCGGCCGGGGCCGGACAGGACAGGTCGTGGAATCCATGACGGAACAGGAGACGCGCCGGATGCGGCGGGCGCGTTTCGAAGGGCTGGCCCAGGTGGTGGTGGAACCGCTGCACCGGTATCTGCTGCGGCGTGCGAGCACCGAGACGGCCGAGGACGTTCTCTCGGAGACGCTGCTGGTGCTGTGGCGCCGCATCGACGACGTCCCCGGGCTCGGCGACGGTTCCGCGTCCCCGCCGGACCCCGACGACGTACTGCCCTGGTGCTACGGGGTGGCTCGGGGTTGCCTGGCGAACGCCCGCCGGGCCGACGGGCGCAGGCTCCGTCTGGTGGAGCGGCTGATCAGGACCCAGCAGCGGGCCCCGGAGGAGGCCGCCGAGCACGGCGAGCTGCATGCCGCGCTCGCCTCCCTCGGGGCGGCGGACCGTGAGGTGGTGCGGCTGTGGGCGTGGGAGGGGCTGGCGCCGCGGCAGATCGCGGAGGCGACCGGGTCGACTCCCAACGCGGTGAGCATCCGGCTGCATCGGGCGAAGGCGAGACTCGCCGCCCAGCTGGGGCGAAAGAATGGCGGACGGCCCGGACACAAGAGCGATGAAGGAAGGAGCGGTCAGTGAACGACGACGAGTTGCTGGCCCGGCTGAAGGCCGCGGACCCCGCGCTGACCCGTAGTGCTCCGCCGCCCGACATCGATCAGCTTGTGGAGGCCACGTTGAACACCGTCACACCTACAGCCCCTCTTGACGCC
>Ga0307511_10005211_pt1 | contig 13230 bp, 16 predicted proteins | sample 13_EM_MG_FD_200266 | JGI IMG/M metagenome (GOLD analysis project Ga0307511, IMG submission 200266) | Populus trichocarpa ectomycorrhiza microbial communities from riparian zone in the Pacific Northwest, United States - 13_EM | ecosystem: Host-associated > Plants > Roots > Unclassified | place...
TCAAACAGACCAAGGGCTGTACATTCTGCCCTGAACTCGAGCGACTTTTGTGCAAACAGGTGGCTGCGCTTTAGGTCGAACAGTGTTGCCTGGGCCTGAAAACGGTTGTGAGCTGGACCCCTAGGCACGCGCTGGGAGATCCCACCTTTGCGAACTTCATCACCTCAATCGCAACCTCCTCAGAGAAAACCCGACCGGTTGGCTGGTCCCAGTTGTTGACCAGCGGCGTGGTTTCTTCGTACTGCTGCAGCCAGGTCTGGAGGGCTCGGTTGTCTTCAAGCCAGGACTCGAGGAGCACCTCGAAGTCTTTGTCCTCTGCAAGGCTCTTCGAGACCCAGCGTCCGTGGGGGACCGCGTCTTCGGTGACGCCATCCCACCATAGCTGTACAGAGGGGCGGGCCCGCACACCATCAGCCAACAAGAGCTCGACAAACTTTTGGATACGGCGTCTGATGTTGTGGACGTCCGTGTACGCGTTGAGTAGGAACCTCCTGGCTTTGTTCCCCAGCATGAGGTCGAACATCGCAGGGGGAAGGTCTTGGGAAACCAGACCCACCAACCGTTGGTTCCTCCAATCAAGACAGGTGTGGTTGAGAAGTGTGTCATAGGGTGTCTCTACCCTGCGCCGTAGCTTCATAACCTGACGAAGGGCAGCCTCGATGTTGTCGTTCTCTTCTGTGGTTTTCAACTGCCCACGGACGAAGGGCGTGACTCGAGGGGGCGTGACGAGGTATTGTTGCAGTAGGGATACTAGGTGGAGGTCGGTAGACCATTCCATCAGCGCTAGGTAAAACTGAGTGAGGGTTAGCAACGAGGAATTGAGGCGAGCCAACAACCATAGCGTACCTCGATGAAGGTCTCCTCCTCCTGGTTCGCCGTTGGCCGTAGGAGCCAGTGAAGGGAGTATTGGAAACCACAACCTTGGCTCGATGCGATCTCCGGGAAGGGTTCGAGCCAAGTGTGAAGCTGACATAAGGGTCAGAGAGGTTCGAAAAGCTGGACAAAACTGTCGGGCTGACCGTGGAGATTTGTTGTCGGTAGTAGTGAGAGCTACACGCGTTCCACATCGCAGCCGCAGAAGCGTGGCTCAGTAGTGGGAGTGGTGCACCTCTGCCGTATATTTTCCGGAGAAAAAGATATGCTCGGGCCGCATACCGTGGTTGACACTGGCGGAGAACGGTCGCAACCTCGAGTGCATAGCGATCTTGGACTTCCAACGCGTCGTCATCCGTACGGCCGAAGAGAAGATGTTTTTCGAGGGAGCCGTAGTGCTTGCGGAAGATTTCGTCGAACTTGGCCGCAACGTATGGTGGGATCGGCTCGACCTCGCGGGAGGAGGAGGGCTCGTAGGATCTGGGAAAAAACTTCTTGTGAATGTCCTCGCACTCGCGCTGCCTCTCCGTAAACTCCTGGTCCTCCCGCTTCCACACTGGCTTTGCGTTTTGGTTGTATTCTTCGATGAGTGTCCGGCACCGTTCTGGCGCGGGGGCGGCGGGGAGGCAGAATATGTTTATGGTCGTCTGGGTCGCTCGGAAGAGAACGTGCTTGAACATCTAGAATAAAATCATTATCAGAGGTGGCGCAGCGAGGATCGAAGGAAGACGCACGTGGATCCCGCACTTTTCGGCATTAATTTCCCACCACGTTTTTTCCAACACGAAACTCCCCTTGATGTAAGGAGTGAACTCTAGCATTAGCTTCAAGAGGACTTGAAGCGAGGCAGCTTCTTTCGCGTCGATGCTGGAGGGTCGCAGCTCCAGGTTGTCTGAAGTATGGGGAGAGGCATTGCTGGATATGGAGACGCTGTCGGCCATGGCGGGGAAGAGGCTGCAGCTGGAGACAACGCGTGGGTGGGTGTGGCAGGTGTAGGTGGGGGAGCCTGAGTTGTGGCTCGTAAGGTCGCCGGTGAAATCCTAAGCCAGTGGCCTAAAGCGCCTTCTATCCGCCTGGCGAAGAGTGCAGCGAACGGATCGCCCAGGACGAACACGGTCGAACCAGTTTGCCCGGCAGGCGATGCGAACCTGTCGCGAAGGCTGACAGGGTTCCCGTTGGGGTGGGATCGCCAGCGGCGTCCGGCGATAGGGGGTGCGATTTTGAATTTGTGCCAAAATGGCAGAACGCTCTATAGAAGCAGCCACGATGTCTGCGAGGGTGTCTGACGTGGGATCCAGAGGTAGCCGACGCAACGTTAGATGCAAGCTACTGATGGAAAGTTGAAGGAAGGTCGCTAGCTACAGTCGTCGATAGGCGTTCTTTTGGGGTAGTGACTACTCTGACGCGCCAGACGGAGAGGAATCAAGGGCGGCAAAGTTAACAGCGAACCTAAGCTCTTTGATCCGCGCTATGCAAGCCAAAAGTACGCGCAATTTGAGATTTGAGTGACGGGCAACAGGCACTCCGAACGCTATTTTCTCCTTTTTTGTACAAACGCCTATCCCGCTACAGCTACCTACTACAAGGGCAACGCGTGGTCGAGTTTGGGAGTGGATAGAGATAGATAGAAGGCGAACTGGGTGGTGGGGGAAGGCCCAGGATGTAGTCTATGTTACTGAACAGAGAGCATACGGAGTGAAAAGTGTACGCTAGTCGGGTTTCAGATTAGGGGGGGTGGGGTGCCGGGCTTGGTGAGCGCGCCAGGTCTATGCATGAGCTGAACTAGACTGAATAAGCCGTTGCGAGGGTCGAAGAGTGGTTGCAACGGATGGCCGTGAGTGTGGACCCGGTGACGGTTCCTCCTAATGATGTCGCGGAAAGCCTCGCATCGTGGGCAGCCACAGGCGACGTGGTGCCTGATCTAAAGGGTTGGGTCAGTGGCTTCGTCCGAGGACGATCACCGGGAGGACTCGGTGGGGGCGAAACGTCGGTTGTACTCACTGGCACTCCGGACATTCTGAAACATATCATAACTCCGCTACCTTGGTAAAGGGGGTGGGACAGTTGGGGAAGATTAGAACGGTTGTAGGGTGACCACAGGCCACGGGCAGACCAACCAAAGAGAGGGAGGGTCCTCCTGGGCAAGCGCTCTACCAGTCGGGTAGACCCGACGGCGAGGGAATGGGTTGGCGAGTGGACATATCAGCGAGAGAGCGATCCTGGTGGGAGATGACGACTAGGTGGTGGGTGGAGAGTGTGAGCGGCGTCCACGAGATGACATGGCAGCGAGAGGAAGAGATCGATGAGCGGAGAGAGCCCAATCGACGGGGTAAACCCCAGGGCTAGCTCATTGGTGGGGGTAGAAAAGACCTCTTGCGTGGGTGTGGGACCCCGCTTCTACCGGTCAGGTGGACTCGACGGCGACGCGAGTCGGAAGGGGGTAGTTGACCGGTTGGTGAAGGGAGGGCAACGGATCGAACGGCATTTGCCCGATCACGTGGTGCACTCATCAGTGAAGGGAGCGCCCCCGCCCGGAGCTCGCGGAGTAGATAAGGCGCCCGAAACTATTTCATCCGGGGTGTTCTTTGCCGCTCAAAATCCCTCGGAAGGAGGGTGAATGCTCTGTTTTTTTTTGTCGTACCATTTGAGCGCCTGGTCTATCGCGTACCGTTTCAACAAAAAATAAGTAGCATTTAAACAGGCATAGTCAAAAAAACGCGGTTTTGTATCCCAGTGAATGGGTGACCATCCGTAACACTAGATAAAATCATATCCATCGTAGAAGGGTGCTGGTAGCCGAGATTGGCTGTAGCGATGACCCGACGGAGCGGTCGGGGTCTCTCCGCCTTCCTTAAAAGTCAACAAATTAAATATTCGTCTAGACCCGTGTGTACACAGTGTAACGGTACGGATAGTCACCGAGTCACCCAATAGGCCTCGCTGAATGGAAATAAGATCTATTCCCACTCGCTGTTACGGGCCCGCGTTTACTGACTTAGAGTCGGGGGCCCATACTACGCGACAGGAAGGCCACTGGATGCCCGTTTAAATGCTGTTTATTTTTTTGTTGAGACGGTACAGTATATCTCACGACATTCGAAGCACGCGCTTGAGGACGACCGTAGCGCTTGGAACCATCAACCTTACTCGGCATTTTCCTGAGGCGCCTGGTTCCGGCTCACGGTCTCAACTACACCGGCAATGTGATTGCTTCTCTCGCCCTCGCCTACCACTCTCGCCCCACAGTTTACTGTGCTGGTAGAGATGTTCTCCATCGAACTCTCACCCTCGCCTACCGGTGGCCTCTCGCTCCACAGTTTACTGTGCGAGTGGAGACGTTCCTTGCTGACTTCTCGTTCATCCAGCATCTCCCCACTCGTCTAGCGTCCGAGACTCGCCATCCGTTTGCAATCGACCTCACTCCGTCGACCTCTCGTTCATCTACCATCCCCCCACTCGCCTACCGCCCGAGACTCCCCACTTGTTTGCAACCGACCTCACTCCGTCGACTTCCCACTCGGCTCGCCGTTGCACTCATTCCACTGTAAACCTCTCATCTCCCCCTAACACCTCTGCCTCGGGACAGAGCTCCCGCTGCGCAGCCTACTGTGTGCAGGGACCTACCCCATTGTTCTACCCGTCTCTCACCTTATTTTGCCTGTTTACCGTTGATCCTTCGCTAATCCGCCATCGACCCCTCGCTAATCCGCCGTCCACCCCTCACCAATCTGCCGTCAACCTCTCATTAACTTCCGGGTCGACCTCTCACTCATTTAACCCTCAACCTCCCACGTGCCTCGGCGTTGACTTGGTGCTCTACTCCGAAGAGAAAACCCTCGTTTCATGGCAGGCCTCTCGGTCGTTTGTCGTCGGCCTAATGTCGAGAGCTCGATCTTGAGCGTTGAGGGTCGCGTATCTGGCCCTCTGTTCGATCGAGGGCTACACAGAGAGTGGTTTCTGCCTGCTGCTTAGGCGTGACTCCCCGGGTTTCTCAGCCGAAATTCAGCACGCCGCAGGAAGTTTTCTGCATAGAAGGGGGAAAGGCCCATCTGCTGGGTGGAGGCAGGGACGGAATCAAACAGGCTGTTCATAGTTTGTCGGCTTTCTATCTCACGCGGGCTTGCATTGAAATCTGACGGTGCCCACTGCAGGAGAGCCCGGCCCGACCCACTTTTCTCCCAACGAGGTCATTGCAGAGGCAACGGCCCATCATATAAGGAGGACGTAGGGTTCATGCTCGTCTTCCGATGGGACGTTCTCCCCATACGTCGACTATCGACCTATAGGCGCACCCCAAACGTGGGAGGGGTTGGTGGAAGACCCGAAACACACCCTTTCCGCGGTCAACCTTGGCCCTCTGGCCGGTTTGAAGGTTTGCCGCGTTCAGCGGCGTCGCATGGGGGCATGGTCTCTTTTTGTGGGCTCGTGACCACGTTGATTACAAGGGTGTTTCCAGTAGAGCTCGTGTAGAAACGAACGTCAGTACTTTAAGGGCCTTTAGGGGGCAGAACCACTCTGTCGGGTTGTGACCTATCAATATTTGACCGCTGACGCTGCTCTGCGGTGTGTAGGGTTACGGAATCACCAGGTGTCATCCACCGCGCACAACACTCCGGCCTAGCTATGCACCCGCCAAACCTCCCCGGCGGCGGCGAGCAAAACGTGGAACATAGGCGCCGCACTGGCCCAGAAGTTTGGCAGCAGAGGGAAGGGCAGGTTCCGGAAGTCCGGCTGGAGTTTACGGCGATCACTGCCGCCTCCTGCCACGGAATGCAAGCGGAGGGTTGGTTAGGCCGCCCTTCTGTCGCGCGTCTCACCCATGTGAAGTGACAGCGGACGCTTCTGACATTCCCCTTCGAACGCGGCGGTGTCGCTTTATTGGACCCCGACCCCGGCCGCTCCGTGTTCTATTTGCTTTACCAGACGTGTCACCATGGATTCCATCTTACGGGGTTTCAGAAGGTCAGGCCAAAGGATTGACCCGCAGCTCGGAAGGGGCCTCCGTTCCGAAGCGAACCGGTTCGTTCTACCCTGACCCCTGCTTTCCGTGGGGAGGCCTGGGCTGAAGTGCGGATTTTCCCCGATCTTAGCCCGCACCTCATCTTTCCTTTGCCCGGTATAAAGTGCAGGAGCACGGTCAACCTTCTGGCAGTTGCCTTAGAACTCCAGCAAAGCGCTCTGGACGACTGCCGCTCGTGGCCTCTAAAAAACCCAAAACTACGCCCAACCTCTGCATCGCTACCATCTGTGTCTCTCTCACCGCCGTTGCCCCTTTCTTACAACCCGTGCCCCCTCCATCTCTCTGCCCATCGTCCTTGCCCTCCTTACCCCACCACCCCTGTCCCTCCCGCGCTCGCCTCCAAGATGGGGGATGACATGAACGTGGACGGTGAGGATGAGCACTTCAGCAAAGCTTTGGATGTTTACTGACTTACGTTCGTCTGGCATCAGCCCCAACCAAAGGTGGAAGCCCGATGGTCTGTGGGCACTGTGGGAGAGTTTGCCCCTCTCGTAAGGCGTATACCGACCACCGACGTACGTCGCACGGCATGTATTACGTGACCTACTCCGGTTTGTTTGCCATTTCCCCCTACCGTCCATCACAATAAAACTTAACCTTTCATCAGGCCAAACGTTTGTGCTGAGCCTGAAGAGGGACAGCCGCGGACCAAGCGCGCTGTGCCACTTGTGCAATGAGCCCATAAACAGGGCCTGCGAGGCTATCAAGATCCACTACCACAAAGCCCACAGGGAAGTCGCCTCAGTGAAGATGGAGTATCCAGCTGGAGGTCCGAACCGCCGCCGGGCTCCCGCTGACGGCGTGCCTCTGCCAACCCCATCACCCACCGCTCAAAACAGCCAGCGGGAGCAGAGCCAGGACTCTGAAATGGCCGAGGGGAGCGACCACCAGGCCAGCCGCCCGGAGAAGGGGTTCTACAGTGGGAGCGCGTTCTCAGAAGGCGGTCTCGAACCTAAAACCGCAGAGGAAAACCCACGCGAGGCGACCGACCTGTTGGAGGCTGAGCACGACCGATGTGACTCGGTTGAGGATGAAGACGACGAAGGGCTCTGGGATAATGAATCCTTGGATTCCGCTGGTGAGTACGAGGAGGAGATGGTGGTACCCAACGACTTTACTCTGCAGGGCTTCTCTCCTCTTTTGGAGGACGAGCCTTCAGGTGATGAAGGTGGGGTTGACCCTCCTCGAGCTCAAGAGGAAGGGGAACCCTCCCGCGACAACGTCTATGGCTCCAACAGTAAGCGTCCAAATCCCTGACGTCCTCTCACACCTCGTTGACTTTCTCTCCCCAAGGGCTAATACAAAACCTCCCGCTGTCAGACGTTGGGTTCGGCATAAACGCTGAGGCCAACGTCATTGTCTGCACCTCGTGCAAGAAGGGGGTCCCCGCCGACATGCTGCGATCTCACAGCAAGAAGTACCACCGGGGGAGAAAAGGCCTTTCCAAGCAGGAGGAAGCTACGATGGCCTCGTCAGACCACGGTTTCCGATCCTCCAAGTCTGAAAAGTACTCTCAACCTCCTGGGCAGAAGCCTGTCGACGGGATAGAAGTGCTGCGAGGGTTCCTGTGCCCGGAGTCCAACCCGGATGGCTCAACCTGCTCCAGTGCCTTTCATGCGGAGTCTAGTTTTACCCGTCACCTCAGCACCCACCCCTCCCAGCTCTCCCAGCGCAAGCCGGACCCTGGTTCATGCACCTGCTACATCCAAACGCTGTTCGCCCAGGGAAGCTTACAAAGGTACTTCTCTGTCGAAACTTCCCTCTCACACGCGGACCCTCCGGCCACTTCAGCCTATGGCGACGCGCTGAAACTCCTGCAAGACGCCCCCAGTCCACAGATCCCCCCCCCCAAAGGCGACAAAGAGAGGGAGTCCATACACTGGTACACCCGATGGCCAGAACTTCTGGCAAGCTTCTGCAACAGCTCTGACCAGGTGAACAGATTGCGCTCCCTAACCTCATTCCCTCAAGAGGGCACGCACCCGGACTGGCTCGTCAGGGTGAAAGACCATGGCCGTAACTGGTGGGTAAAAGCCGAGTCCGAGCATTTAGCGTGCTTACCCAGGACTTCGCGGCTGTTAAAATCGCCCCAGATGTGCGTGTTTGGTGATCCTCCTGGTTGTATCTCCACTGACCCCTTGCTATAGGAACCGTGGTATCTGGAAGGTTCTCAGAACGAGCGACGCTTCCGAAAAATACTGCGGGACCGCGATATCCTTCGTGTGCTTTTCCCTGAGAGCCGTGGACCTGGAGTTCGAGACCATCCCCACCTGCTTCACTGTGCTGCAAAGGCTTGCGTTAAAGAGGTACCGGGAGCACCTCAACACGGTCCACATGGTGTCGACGGAAGGCGTAGAGCTGTTCCAGGCTGCCCTCTGCTCCGTACTATTCAGGGAGGAGAACATGGACATCGACTGCTTCGGGAAACTGGCATGCCCTGTCCAGTCCTACATGGCGCTTCTTGCGCTCCGGTCGGTTGGAAAGTTTGTCCCGGCGTGCCTCGTCACGCAGCCGATCTCACGGCTGATGTATATTTCGCGGAACGCCGCTCACCGCCTCACCCTCGATAAGGTGTCGAAAGATGGCGGGGGTTTCTTCGAGTGAGCCTTCAGCGTTTGACCTCTGCTGTCTGTCCATGCTAAGCCGCCCCTCCGCCTGCAGGTCCCTCGAGGTTGTGTGCAAAGAACACCTTGGAACCGGAGAAGGAAAGGTCTTCGACGAGCTCATCTCGCTAAAGTCCCAGGCGACCTATTTGGCCACGCGGGAGCCGGTTCGCCCAGACATCCTCTACGACAAATACTACACTACCCTGGCATTCCGAGGCCGGAACCTCGTAGTGTCTGAGCTCCAGAGCGGTCTCAACAGCTTGATCTCGAACACCTGGGAGCAACTGCTCGACCTGAGCGGCGGGACGAAGATCCCTGTGGACGTTCCGGTCAACATGTCTGAAGACTTCAGATCTACTGCCATGGGCTACTCCTTCATCGACCACGTTGCCACCAGCCCTCCAACCCTTCCCCTCCTCTACGAAATGTCGAAGCTACCTGGGTTCAACCTCTTCAAACCAGCTGAAGAGGGCTCGGGTCAAACCTTCATGGCGGACCGGGGCGCCTTCGACGACTTTCTGCACACTACCAAGGAAGTCGTGGAAGCCATCGCCTTCCTCGTCCACACGACGGGTTCGGGTCCAGCCCGGATGTCCGAAGTGGTTGAGGATCGGTACCGCAACGGCTCGAAGAGCAGGAACCTGGTCATCTCTCACGGGCGGGTGTTCATCTACCGATCAGACATAAAAACCACCGGCATGCGAGGCATGAGATCGTCGATTGTCCACCACCCGCCTTCCAAAGTCGTAGACCTCCTCGTCTACTATCTCTCTGTCGTCCGACCGCTGGAAACCTTCTTGGCGGGGCACTTGGGTCTGTTGGAGCCACACGCTGCATACTCTCAGTTCACCTATGTCATCCGTGGCTCGGTGCTCACTGCGAGGGCTTTTTCAGACATCATAGCGAGGCACACTGAAAAGTACTTCGGTTGTCGCCTTACCGGCCTCGACCTCAGGCACGTCATGATCAGCATGCAGGCTGTCTTCCTCCCTCCCTTCGTTGATCCGTCGGTGCAGACGTTCCGTGATTCTCAGGCAGGCCACGGCACGGTGACTGCGAATAGGACGTACGGCCAAAGGGCCGATGATCTTCCCGGTGAACAGGCCTCTGGTTCTGTTTTGGCGATCCACTGGTGTGGGCTTCTGCACGAACTCTTGGGGGTTGGGCCTGGTCCACCAAGGCCTCCCGTTCCGTACTTGTATACTCAAGGAGAACAGCCCTGGCTGAGTCTGCCACAGGAGACTCCATCTGCCAGCTCCTTTGAAGGCATGTTCAACGCCCTCCAGGCTCGCATGGTGACAACACTTGCAACTATCGCAAACGACATCTCAAGGAACTCCGAAAAGACCACCCGGGACGCTGTTTTTAAGGCGGTCGCCACGCTTGGCGCTAGTGCCCTCCCTTTCCTGGGCCAAACCCCCTCCAGCGAGGACCCGGCTACGATTCCAGACGCTTTCGAAGCCCAGGCTAGCAGTGTGAGTGTCGGCGAAATCCTTCTGCACACTTCGTACTCACTCGAAAACCCCCAGTCGACGCTTTCGGACGCGGAGCTGCACTCCATACTATCCCTCTACACAGGCCGCCTCGGTTCCTCATTCACTAGCGAAAACCAGAAAAGTCTCCTGCGCGCCGTCTTGGATCCCAAACAAGAAAACATCATCGCCATTCTCCCCACAGGTTCCGGGAAGTCCATCGCCATCTTCGCCCCCGTTCTGGTTGAGACCTCTGGGATAACTGTGGTCATCACCTCGCACTGTGCCCTGCGCCGTCAGCTCGCGGATCAAGCCGCCAGTTTTTCCATCAACCACCTTGTCTGGAACAGGAGGAACCACGCGAGCAGTCCAGATCGTCAAAGCGTCCGGCTGGTGATCATGCTGTCCGATGAGCTCGTTAGTCCCGAGGCGCAGCAGTAAGTGTGCTCGAGCCTTTCCCTCGTTCTTATCCTAACTCGCGCCCAGGTTCATCGGAAACCCGAAAGTTGTGCGAGTTGTCGTAGATGAGGCGCACACCTCATTCTTGGACAGCGAGTATCGCGAGAGAATGGAGTCCCTCCGCCATCTAGACCAGGCCACAGCTCCAAAGGTTGCCCTGAGCGCCACGGTCACCCCCAAGCACGAAGGGGTTTTGGCGAAGAGCCTTGGAATCTCACTCCAAAAGTCCCTCGTCTTGCGCTCTTCAACCGCTCGACCAAACCATCTCATCCAGGTCGCGGACGTTGCCCGTCAGGCACAGCCCCCCACCGTTAGTCTGGGGTTGGCGTCGCTGCTGCTCGCGGTATGGGAGAAAGATCCTTCTGCCAGAGGAATCATCTTCGTCCGGACAGTCAACATGCTCAACCTGCTCTCCGCTACCGCCCCTTTTCCGTCATGGAGCTACGCCGGCCCTATGTCCGACGAGGAGAAAGATCAAAATATGAGCTCCTGGCTTTCCGACACACGCCCAGGGAAGTGGATGTTTGCAACCACTGCGCTCCTGCACGGAGTTGACTACCCCTGGGTCAACGCTGTGATATTCCTGGAGAGCCCATACGGTCTCTACGAGTTCGTCCAAGGTTCTGGAAGGGCCGGAAGACGGGGTCAAAAATCCCTAATCGCCATCATCCACCAGTCGCCACTCCCTGCCATTCTCCCCACCAAACTCGAGAATCGCACTGGAAAGGAAATGCACGCGATGATTCAAACCACCACCTGCCGTCGAGCCGTCGTATCCCTAACTATGGACGGCACGAGCATCACCTGCGCCGAACTCCCCACCTCAATCCGCTGTGATGCGTGCGAGGGATCTTTAGATCCGCTGATCACCCAGGCGATCGTCGATGCCAGGCGAAGCGCCGTCCAGCCTCCCGTCCCTACCGCTAGAGCCGGCCCCAGCAACATCCCCCGTCGCAGCCCCCCCCCAACCAACCCACGTTGCCTTCTTGACGGGAAGACTGCTCAAGAGATCGCCGGGTACAGGAGTGCATCCGCCTCAAAGTCGAGGGACCTCATCTTTAAGCACTCGGGCTGCTTCGCCTGCCGAATCGTCTCCCTAGGCCACGGACCCTGTCACGACAGCTGTGGGATGAATGGGATATCCACCTGCTCTACAGTGCCGCACGTCCCATTTTCCTGCACGACCCTGACGTACAAGATAGGGTGGATCGAATGGAAGAGAGAGTTTGTGGTCTCTCCCGATGTAAAGAGGTGTTATTTCTGCTGGCTCCCGCTGGGCATCCTCACGCCCGGTCACCACAGGGGGGAGATGCCTGGCAACGCGAAGTGTCGGTATAGCGACTCCGCAATAGTGGCGGCTTGGCACATCCTGCACACGCCCGTTCTCTTGCAAGGAGTACAGGAAGAGCTAGGCTTCGTTCCCGGGCCAGACCTTCACCGCAGCTTTAGGGAGTGGCTCGCAGACTATGCGTCGGACAGGGAGGACATCAGACTACTCTCCGTCTTCACGTGGCTTTGCAGGCGGTTCAACCTCTAGCGCACGCGTAGCAGCAGCCTCGGTGCCCTCGTCCTCCACCCCTTCACACTCTGTTCCGAGCACGTTAGCCTGTCAAATCCCGTTTCGATTCCTCCGCAGATTCCTCCTTTTCGGCTCTATGTTACACTACACCGTCAGTAGTCCGTTTTGACCCTATTCCATAGCCCTTCCTTTCTACTACATTTACCGCCAGCAGCTATATTGCGTTCTGTGTACTTAGCATGTCGGACGCCTATGTCATTCACTGTGCATCAAACGCCCGTTACCCCCTCAAGGGCGGGTACCCACCCCCCCCCTCGTCAACGCGCTCGTCCGACCCGCTTCCCTTATAAGTCAACAGGCATCCATCTAGACCCGCGTGTGCGCGTAGACAGGCTGAACCCGGATAGACTTATCCCGGAGAACGTACTCGCGAAACCGGGTTTTTTTACCGGGTATGTACTGAGGCTGGGTACGTTAAGTCGCCGGTGTTGTCTCGCAGATAAAGCCTTCTGGTTCGGGAAATGGACGAGCGCGTGGTGGTTCGTTCGAGCAGTGGGCTTAGTGCAACGTAAGGCTTCTCGAAAACGCTTCAGTTTTTCGACGAAAGCCAACAGCTCTAGCTCATGCACAGGATAGCCCTGTTGTGCGCTACTGCACTTCCCTGAGCAGAACACCGCTGCGCTGCCCCTTTTTTGGCCCTTCTCCTAACTAAAATACCCTGCTCCACCAGTCAGACACCCGTCCGTGGTGAGAGATGCCCTATAGACACCCCTATGCCCCTGCAGTGCGGCGCAAGAAATCCAACCGCTCCGATGAAACTTCGAAGTAAGCCCTTGCTCGTTGGGGTTTTCCGGCTGATAACCTCATCCACCTTGTGCGGACCCATTCGGGCTCCCTTCTCATCGATTAGATGGCCCAGTATCTTCAGCTCTTCGGTGAAGAACCGCACATTATTCGGCCCTAAGGACAGCCGCTCTCGTCTTAAGATAACACCGTTATGACGTGCTCGACGCGTTCTTTAACCGAGTACGAGGAGATTATGACGTCATCTACTAGATATATTACATCTGTATGTTATATTTAGCTTACATAAATCACATTTCTATTGGTCCGTTCGAAATGTATGACCGCTGAAATGTGCGAAATAAAAACAAAAAAACATACCATCCCTGCCGGTTGTCAACCGTAGTCGATCCCGCTAAATGCCGTGCTAAACGGGTGCGAATTGAATGAGCAATGCTCGATTTCCGAGCAGAGCATTGCCAGCTCACACCGCGCGCC
>Ga0307511_10005212_pt1 | contig 13230 bp, 10 predicted proteins | sample 13_EM_MG_FD_200266 | JGI IMG/M metagenome (GOLD analysis project Ga0307511, IMG submission 200266) | Populus trichocarpa ectomycorrhiza microbial communities from riparian zone in the Pacific Northwest, United States - 13_EM | ecosystem: Host-associated > Plants > Roots > Unclassified | place...
GGGATGGACGGTGGTGGCTCGGATACAGAACGATACTACCAGATCTATCTTCGCTTCTCAGCGGGGGATGATTCATATGTTGGTCCTGCCTTTTTAGACTCATGCTTGGTGTTGAATAGCCAGCCCATCTATGGATTCTGCAGAGGTAGACATTCTCCTATAGATACAGTATGGTACTAGAATCCAGTGGTGTGTAGAGGGAGGGGGTGCAAGGCAGTTCTATATGTACATACTTCACCTAAGTTTGGTTGGGTCTGTAAATTGGCAGCTCACCGTTGATAAGCCAATTCAGCACCGGTTCAAAGGGCCGGTATCTGCGGCCGTAAAATATAGTGTTTTTAGGCATTTTGTAGTGTTTTGTTGTGGTGGTAGTTTTATTGGTGTGGTGGTGTGGAGGTGGATGTTGATGTACGCACATATTGTGCTAATACAAGTCTCGCGGATGCCTTAAAAGTAGTCTCGTACCCAGGTGCTTATTCGCCTAGCTTGCGTAACAAGTGCCGGCTTACCGGTACATCAGAACTACTACGGGCAAAAGTAAACAGCTTTAAAACATTGATGTATTGAAAATCCAACTTCGAACCATACAAAGTGACTTTTAACCTAACCCTGACACAGTGAGACTCATGCCTTGTACACAAATGTCTCCAGGCATTGTTCAACGTTCCGATAGATACGTACCCATCGAATCGTACTGTAAAAAAAATCCGGGACGGGGACTATTATCACCAGTACATGTACAAAGAAACCCAACAACAAAACCAAACCCCCAAATTTTTAGATTTTCACAGATCCTCCAACCCCAGACCAAGATCCAAAAACCCGGAAGGACTCTACATCTCCTAGGCTAAGCTAATCCTTCCTTGTTCGATATTGACTTCAGGTAGAAGTTGTTGAAAGCTAATCTGTTCGGCCCCAATCTGTTGCCTTTCAACTTCTTGCTGTTCATGGGGGCATGCCTGATCAATATTCTTGTTGCGGAATCCGGATCCATGGGGCTTGGGTTCAGCCTTGCGCGTGACGGGGGGCTCTAGAGCTACAGGGGCCTTCCCTTTCCCACCACGCTCTGTCTGTGAAGCAACCTGAGCTGGAGGAGGGACTTTGGATGTAACCCTTGCCATTGCTCGAGCCTGGTGAACGCTGCGAGGATGCACCACTGGATTATTCCAGAACAACATTAGGCCCTCTGCCGCTTCCAGCTTTTTCCAACACTCATGACAAACCGTTGGGTTTTTTTGATTGGTCTTTATTCCCGGTTTATAAAGGTAACAATTTTGCAAATGGTCGCCCTGCCTAAGGTTTGCTCTAAGGGCTGCGATTTCGTCAACATCTTGCTGATGCAGAGCCACTGGAGCTTGGTTATTAGCAGAACTCGTTTTTCCATACTGTGTCCAATACTGGTGCACAGGGTTAGACGGAGCTTCTTGTGGAGCACTCTTGTAGAGCTGTTCAGGTTCGATATGTTTCCCTTTGAGACTAGGGTAGCTCTGCACAGAATTTACTGCTCCGTTTGCCACAGTTTGTCTGTACATGTTCGAGGGGTCTATCAAAATTCTGTATTAGTGCATGCCTAGGGGAGTAGAAGAAGGTGACTAGTACTTACCGATACCGTTTCTCATTGTGTTATAATATCCCTGACTGACTGAGCCCAATGGATGTTGAGAGCCGGCTCGCGTCTTGTCTCTATCTGCAATATGATATTCTTGACAATTTGGGACCTGGCGCTTAGGAGAGCGGCATCTATATATAGTGGCCTGAGTAGTCTCTCCTATCCGGCCTACGTCAAAAAGCCTCTCTGGTCGAGTATTCTCTCCAGGGCCGGGGTACTGCAACGGGACTCGAGCCCCTAGGCGGCAATCACCATCGTGGCAGCAGGATCGACCACCTCTACAGGATGGGGGTGCTTCAATTTCTTCCATCTCAGAGTCTGACTGTGTTTGACTGCTTCCACGGTCGAATGAGTGCGAAAGATTGTACGGCTGGTAACTCTCCGTGTTCTGGACTGTGTTCCCCTGGGAAGCAGCTGTCGATGTAGTTGTGCCCTCACGAATGGGAGGGAATCCATACAAACTTTCACGGCCGTTACCCATCGTAGTCTGATGTTCCATAGCGGATTTTTTGACCTGGGAGTGGTTAGATGGTCCTTGTGCTGTAAGCCTGGGATTCACTCCTATCGCCCCCACTTGGTCTGCTATAGGTCTCTGAAGCTGCTCTTCATACGAGGTGTTCGGCTCAGCTGCAGCTGAAGATGCACTGATGGTAGAGCCAGGGCCCTGCTTTGCTTGCTCTTGCACATGCTGTTCAACTGCCATGTACACCTGGGGCCAACGCTTCTTGAACTCGGATTTTATCTGGGGCGATAACTTTAACCAGATATCGATTTCATCCTCTCCCATAGTATACCTAGGAGGGTTTCCGTCTCCCTCCTTGGTCTGGGCTGTGACCGGTTCTTGGGCTGTGACTGGCCCTTGGGTTGTTGAGAAAGATGCAACATGCTTACCCGCTGTGTTGCCTATATGCATTTGCAGTCTGGGGCCTCTGCTGGGGCCATCAAGTTGTGAGCATCCTGCAATCTGGTCCATGTTGTTCTTCAAGAGTGGGCTATGGAGCCAGCAAGGTACCGGTATGGTACCCTTTAGACACTTAGGTACTTATAGGGAACCACGTCAATCGTCCAAGATGGCCTGGGTCAGGAGAAACTGCAGATGTAGAAGTTGTTTAGTCGGGTTGCAGTTGTTATTGTTATGTAGTCTGGCTGGCGACCCAACGGCGTTGCTTACATGGGAAGGGAGAAGTGGTGGTCTAGATAAGGGTTCAGAACAAGTCTCAAGATTAGAAAGGGCCACCGAGTCCCCGAGGTGAGAAAACTTGGAGTCCCTTTCGCTTAGTCTGGCTTGCTTTCGCTATACCCACCATATGGGCCGATGGGGTAGTTGACTATAGCTGTGAAGCTCAAACTAGTGAAGTCTACCCGCGCCGCTCTAGCAAACTCGTAAGACAGAGAAGGAGTTCTGAAGGAAAAACTTACAATATGTTAGCCACTTTTTTTGATGAACCGACAGGTGAAATGAAAGGTCAGCCGGAGGGCCTCCAACTGTATATGGGTGCCCCCGAAAGTGAATATATAGCTAATCTTGGCCTGGACAGCTTTACTCGTGGTGTTGGCTGCTACATAGGGGCTTTTGATCTAGACACTGGGATATGAAGGGGATATCGACTTAAAGTGTTACCACTTCACCAAAACAGCAGTGAACGGGAACTCGATTGCTTGAAATTAAATACATCTATTACAGAAATGGGGTAGGGTACAGCCCACTGCAGTAGTGAGAACAGTGACAAGAACCCCGGAGTCATCATTTGAAACGGTCCTGCAGTGTATGCGAAGCCGTCAATAGCCACTGGCATAAGCGAGAGCGTGCCTAAGACGTGCAACCAGACTAGCCAAGGACACCTTCTGCGGTAGCAGGCGAAGCACCAAAAACTACATGCATGCAAAGCTGGGCAGAAACAACGACGAACCCTTGTTTATTTGGCGTGTGGGAATGGTGATTCGGCTGCGGATCTGAGCAGGGGTGCGGTATGCAGGGTCCACAACTAATATAATTGCCAAGTAGCCAGGTCTCGGCCAGCATCGGAGCAGAGTTCCTGGCTTTGCTGGCTGCAATGAAAAAACACACTTGTACTTTCGAGCGTGCCAGTATCCTTAGAAAACTTATGTTGAACCCCTAGTCAGCAGGAACATACAACCAAAGCTGTTACATACCTATGCATCTACAACCATGAACCATATGATAGCCAGATGATGGAAGCGGAATGAGGCTAGATTAAATGCACCTAACTCTCCTAATTGCAGTGGCTACACAAGCAGAAGCCACATACCCATCCTGGGCGGGGAAGAACCAGGAGCCGAGTTCGAAAGCCTTTAGAGGCCTAGCTAGGGATTCGAGGCAAATTGTATATTACTTGGAATATGTATCACCGGTAGGTTAGGGGCGAATTCAGATAGCCAGCGACAGTTAAGTGTACTACTAGTACTTAGACCTTAGTAATCATATGTCGTCTGGTCTAGTCTCGGCACCAGACCTCGTTCTGGTCGGGGGGTCTGCCATTTTTGGTAGTCCTTGGCACAAGACTAACCTCTCTTTGGCCAACCAGACCTCACTCCTCGACACAAGCCAGCCGACTAAAGTACTATCCATATTTTACCACGACCGATTACAAGCTCGGGATGTCGACTATTCTTGTTACCGGTCGGTCGTAGCCATAGGTCTAGGTACTTAAGTATATATACACACATCTTTCATAAAGTGCTGTCAATATTAGCCTTAGCTTTTTTCTGTTTCCAATCCATCTAGAGCTATATAGCTAATTCACTTTACCTCAACAGAATTTTAGGACAGCAGGTCACATATAATTAGGACAGCTAGCTGCAGTATTCAGCTGCGTAGCATACGGGCGGGAAATCCTCATCAGTAAAATGGTTGTACGAGGGGTAGTGTAGCCCCACTACGGTAGCCGAAGTTGCGGGAAAGCAGCGCTTGGATTTCAAACTAAGTCAAAGAAGGAAAAGCAGCGCAAAACATAATGCAGGGCATAAAAAGGAAGGAAATTCGTTAAGTCAATGTCGATACACTCCTTGTCAACATAAAAGTCAAGCATAAAACATAGCATTAAAAAAAAGAATTCAGTAAATCAGAACAATTCAATCCCGCTTCTCAATAGTAGTAACGAAAGGATAAATATATCGTCAAAAAAACAGGAATGGCCCCGAGTGCTGCCCCAGGAGCAATGAATAGGGGGCATTTCGCGAAGATTGTCGAGTGGCAGGGAGGAGGTTTATCGAATCCCCAGAGGAGTTCTCAGTTGCTTTCGGGTGTTCCAGGTGAGCTATCCGCAAGATAGACGAAAGCGTCTGGGTCCACGGCCTCCTTGCCTTCGCTTCTGAGTTTCTCATTGATCAGGCCAATCATCGTAAGACGAAACCACACCGAAACATCCTTCCGCTCCATAGAATCACTTCGAGATCCACCACCGATATGCGTTTTCAGGACACGATCGTTAGGTGGTGGGACCGCTGCCATCACGCTATTCAAAGTATCTTGGTTCCAGCGGGAAATCGACTTAATCGAAACATTTTGGATTATGTTGACCGCATGGTACAGGTTGGGTTCACCGTTCGGCTGTGGGAATACTGTGAGCCAAGTTTCAAAATACCAACACGAGCAGCATACCTTGTTAATTGGTGTGAACGGGGGCATATTTCTGTTGTGAGATTACTGGAGTTGAATTGGGGTCGGGATTCTGGGATCGTCTGGTGAGATTTAAACGATATGGTAAGAACACTATGGATGCCGATGTATGTAGATAAGATGGTTTTTCTCTTGAGAATTTTGGAAGAGAAACTGGGTCTCTATATATGGAAAAACCGAAATAGTACTTACCGTTGAATTTATTTTTAACCTAAGGCTTTCTGCTCCGCTTTCACACGGTTCAAAACTGAAGCCCAATCCCGGCTACGTTCAACTCTCTGTGATGACGATTTTGTGCACCCTCTGGGAGCTCTACTTTCCTCGATGGTTACTCCAGGGAACGGTACCTCGCATTCAGTATCCTATTCTTGATCATACCCAAAATGGTTATCCCATCACTAGTCATGAGATCAGTCTGAACTTCGATGAGCTTCAGTGGCATCTCAAGGAGCCTTGATTATCAATACAAATTGGGGGTTCAAAGGGCTTGCTATAGGTGGCTCATAGTCAATATCAACGGGGTATATGGACAGAGATGGCCGAACTACTTCACCGGTTTAGAAGTTTATTTTCTAGGGCGATCTAACGAGAGGACCTAAGGTCTACATGACATACACGACATACACGACAGACATACACGTGCCATACAGGACTGGCGCCTACCCGGGGAAGATAGAATGCTTATCTGCATACTATCAACCAAATCCCTGCCCTGATTCTAGTTCCCAGTAATGCTCAATATACTCAACCAATTTGTACCGCTTGCATTTGCCTTTGAGAATTATTGCACAAATTCTAGCAAGTGCAGATGCTCGCTATGTATCTGGCTTCCATTGCTCTTGTGCCTACTACCAGACCCGTATTGAGCTGCGGCTTCCATCACGTTCGAAGCTCGAAGGAGCGACTTGCCATCTGCGTATAAAACGTTATTTCAGGTGCCTACACCGGAGCAGAAGGCAGAAAATCGAAAGGGAAACCCCATTGGTTCTTCCCAAGTTTTGTCTACTTAACGCTAGTACCATGCTTCAAACAAAGCATTGCTGCAGGCAGGTCAAGTATATAGATAAGGTGCGTAACTTAAGGAACATGTACATTGGGATGGGCCCTGGTGATTATTGGTTGTTCTGGTAGTGAGCCTCCCGGTGAATATTTGCATGTTCCGTGATACCTAGATACTTACTATAAGAAGAATAGGTTTTGGAAGCGCTAGCCGATTGGTTCGGCTAGTCTGGCGACGTGGATGAGTTATATCCCTCCAAACTAGAGGCAAACACGAGATGAACGTGTCGGTACCGTATCATAATATATTGTGAGCCTCATGATCCTTATTTATTCCTTATTCATACTCAGCCTCTTGGTATACTTAGCTAGATCTGGTTGGCCTACTCCTTGTATACATGTACCTAAAGTATCCTAGTCATTCGCTTAATTTGCAGCGACAGTTCCTAGATAGATCGAGCCGCCTTCAGAGCCGCCATGCACGATGTTCCACAGAGGGCATGGGATATCCATTATGGGGATTTTAACCGAGACAACTCCTCCATGCTCGGAGATCTGGTTCCAGCTTCCGATACTGCATGAAACATGACGTTCCCTACTTCTCATCATTTTATGCGCCCCGTATGCCGAGCCATGATTCAACCTATATAAAAAGAAATTCATACAGGCGAGTGAGATCTCCGAGAAACTTCGAATGTTCTATATATACACATATACAGTGCTATTCAGAAAGTATCCGGGATGCATAAAAGAGGGTGCAGGATGCATGCAGACTACTCTGCATATGGTGAATATAGCCGGAATCTGGTTGGACAGAACTCGCCGCCATATGCAGAATAGCCAGGCTTGGCCTGCATTCAGCACGCCCTCGTTTATGCATCCCGGATACTTTGCGAATGGCACTGTATATACTTTAATTTGCAGTCGGCAACAGCCCCTACTACTTACGCAAGACATAAGTATTACAGTATAACCTTATAAGCATACCCCTCATAGTCCTGCCTTACAAAGAGGCAAATTTAAGGCATAAATTCACCAATTCGCATAAGCATACCCTGTTCTTGCTTAGTCACATACATATGCTTATAACGAATGCACGCTAGCAGGGGTGCTTATCGATAAAATATCACCGTACTGTCTGGAGATTCCTACATTCTACTACAACTAGCCCGCAACCAGACTACAGCTAGCCTTTATCCCGTACACTCTAAGCTTGAAAACAGCATGAATATCTATAAAGGTATGTATAGAACTACCTTCTACCTAATGCATGCCGCTAATTTCCAGTAGCGATACGAGATGTCGACCTCCGAAGGTGCACAGAAAGTCGTGCAACGCCAGGCATGGTCTGAAAGTGAACGTCAGGAAATTAGAGACTACGCAGAAGCAAACCCTAAATCTACATGGCGTACAATCAAGCACTGGTTTGAAGGGGCCCACCCAAATAAAGGGATCACGCAATCTCAAATCAGCCGAATCCTGAATCCCAAACGACCTCGACGTCCCTCTGACGCATCAATTGCAGCGGAGGGTCACAGAGTTCTTACATTAGTCCCAATACCGATACCTGATCTCCTTTGTCTGTTTTGTCATGTATGTAATCTTCTCTCGATATATGCATAAATTCGTGATAAGAATACTACGTCCGGTCCCGACCCTATGCTTATAAAGAGAGTATACTGTAGGTAGACAGGTGTACCGCAGGTGACCTTGAGCCCACTTTATGAAGATAGTTACACAACAAGCAGGATGAACCCTTGGACTACCTTAAGATATTAACAATACCCATCCCAAAACCAGACTACACGGCTAGTTCATAATCAGACTACCCAATTCATATTAACACAGAATGGCAGAGTACTTACTAGTATGCCAGTATTTTAATAACCAACAGCCGGAGCACTTACTTAGGTCAGGTAAGATAGAGAGGTTGGCGAATATATCTAAGAATTTGAATATTCGGGTGCATCTTCTAGATCTAGGAGTTATCTTTATAGTCCATGGAGGGAACATGAACGAAAGCTGGTATGAGATTCGGTAGAATTATTACCTAGGGTTTTCTTCAGGATTTTGCAAGGACTTCCGATCGTGATGGGTACCTAAGTAATGTCTGAAGCTTCGAAGCTAACGACAGTCTTGGTCTGGTTTTGATGCTGCCGCTTCCAGTAGTCTTGACGTAGTGAGTCGCATCACGTGATCCACACCTCATTTCACCTGGCTGTGCGGTATCTTTCTGCGCGTACGATGCCTGAACTTCACAATGTCAATCAATCTGCCGCAAAATAAATTTAGTTTAGAAGTATCATTAGCACGTGTACGGGCATATCTATAGCTAAATGGATGTCCAGGGGACCAGGCATAGCTCATTACAGGGCCTGCTCAGAGGGCAGAGGTTTTAAGCGCAATAATTGAATTCACCCAGTACTCAGGTTGAGCTGCATATACTTGCTAAGAGAAATGATTTGCTATAGCACTACTTAAAGATTGACTCTGTTCCAAAGATATAACTAAAAGCACCAAAAGAAAGGTCGCGTCAAAACCAACCACCTCATAACAATGGAATAATAAGGATAAATAATAAAGCATCTCAAGACTTGAACAAATGAATGACAATACTACATGGAAAAGCCTCCACATCAACAACTCTGATCACCAATTACAACGCCTAGTGGCCCTTGACCGTCGAACTAGTTAGCGTTATTGGCCAAGGGTTGGCCCATTGCCATCGGTACTGGTGCCGGACTCAAGTGTATCTCGCCTTTGATCGATGCCGTTTTGGTAGAGGTAGTCATCAGTTCTCATCTCCGGCTCACCGTTTGCTGCCATGCGTTTATTGAGGAGCTTGACCATGAGCGTCTGCCACCACTTAATAATGTCGGTCTTGGACCACGAGTCCTCTTGATGGATAGATCCTTCGTGAATTGGGGTATCTGGTATCCTCGATTTAAAGGTTTGTAGTTGATATTTCGGCAAGCACTGGGAGACAAGGTGCTGTAGTATGTAGAATGCGTTTCCGTGCTTCAATTTCGGCTGTGGAACGTTCATATCTCTAGTCAGATCTCTAGTGTGCTAAACTCAACGGCTAATTAGGTACTGGTATTATCTTACCTTGTTGATAGGATTGAATGCGCGAGTGTTCATTATTGGCTCACTGTTTGTGGTAATATGGCCCTCGAGGAGCTCAGCCATGAGCGCCCCCCACCAATTAGTGATCTCGTCTGTGGACCACGAATCCTGTTCAATGACAGATCCTTCGTGAATTGGCACATGTGGTATGACCAATTTAAAGGTTGGCAATTTCCAGCGCGACAAAGATCGAGTGGCAATATGTACTATCCTTCGTGCGTCTTCGTGCGTCAATTCCCGCCGCTGTGGAATTCATGTATCTAGTCAGATCTCTAGTGTGCTAAACACAACTAATTAGGCACTGATCTCAGTCTTACCTTGTTGATAGGCTGGAATTTGGGGCCAGGGCTGGCCATTGTAGCGATGAGTAGGGGGACTTGAATCACTAGAACTAGGTCGGTTTGGAGAGAGCGAGGCTATAGCTAGGGTTAAATCGAGGAGCGTAGTGAGGTCAGACCCAGATACTGTGGGGGCCTAGAGGGAGGTGTAAATTGGATGCTGAAATAGTGCCGGGGAACTTGGGCCTTTAATAATGCGGGTCCCCTGGGGCTTGTTGAAATCAGATCCTGGCTGTACCCTCCCTGGCTCCAGGAGCTTCAACCCTAAGCGTGACATTAAACTGTACTCAATGATGAATGGCGTAGGGTACAATGCCCAAAACCAACTGCTAGAACATTCAGTGCAATTCTCTCCTTCCAGCCCCATGGTTAGTCATGAGGTGAGACCCATACCCAAGGCCCTCTGTAGCTAGTTGAATGCATAACTAATACCCACCGGGCCAGCTTTGGTGAGGATATCAATGCTATGGCAGCTTCGTTGCTCACATGGTTATCCCGAGTCTGGGCTTGATAACCGAGCAAATAACTAGCTCACCGGTTAATCCCCGCTCTTGAGACTCGACCACCAACTTATCGAGTGGTAAATAGCTGATATAGGGTTGTATGAACTAACGCAGCTGGCTATCCATGTACGCAAGGCTGATTCTGTATGTCTCCACTGGGGGCATCGATGAGGGCGGCCATCATGGCCCAGAGGTTGAATAATCCGGCCGAGTTTCCACTCGGGGATGCATACCCTCGTCATATACCATAGTATGAATACGAGTAATGATTCACAAAAAAAGGGCGGCCATCATGTGGTCTTCGACTGTCCAGAATAGATACCAGCCCACAAGAAGAGAGCTCATCGGAGCAGCAGCAACTTGGGAAGGAAAAGAGGATGGAGAACAGTGGGGTACAGTGAAGACCTTTTTCAGTTACATATTCACATAGATAGCCTAGGAGTCCACGCGAGGAGGTGGGATATGACGACACGATGTTCCTTTGTACTTTCCCTATATTATTTCCTTTCCATCAATTTACCTAGCGCGGGCTGGAGGATTAACTTGCATGGCCTCTGAATCCACTCAAGCTTCCGGGTGGCCATAATCCCCTCACTGGGGCCGCACGAGTGATGGGTTTTTTTATTTTAAGTAAAATGGTTATATGTAGGTCGAATCATGGGGCATGTTCAGTATTGTGGACCGGGTTCACAAATCCAAAAGAAAAGCCGAGCTAGTCAGTCATTAACCGTTACAAACAAGGTGATCATTTATTGGGATCCCATGAGAATGATAGTTTCGTTATGAGTGATCTTCGAGCGCCGCATTGTTGGAGCATGGGGTTAAGCATATCGTACAGCAGAAGGACTAATCCCGGGTGCAACTACACATATCGCATGCACCACTAAAGGCACAGCCCATACATATACTCCTCGAGTGCAAGAGCTGTCCGTGTTATAATTGGCTTGGTACTGTCATCTCCAGGTCTAACGATACCCGAGATTCGGTGATAAGAAATAATAAAGCATTCTTAGTGGCTAGTATTGGGCACATCAACCGGAGAACAGCCCTAAATTCAACTACTGTGCAAATATTTATCTCATGATGCAAACCTGTGATGTGTATACTTCTTGGATAGGCAGTTGTATGCGGCCAAATGGGGAAAGACTACTTCTTCCCACTCTCGTTATTCAATGCGGCGAAAGGGCTAGCAGTTGTCCATAGCATGTTGCATATCTAATAAAGGATTTATCATTGGGAGAAGCTGGCATGCCGCCAAGCGGTAATTACGTCGACTATGGGAGCAGAATGTTCCCGAATATCAGAACACAACGTACATATATATCTTCATACACATGCCTTGCGCATGTCAACCCTAACCATAGTTGTGGAACGTGACCTGGCGGGTATTAGAGGTATGTAGTCTGATTCGGATATTACGGAAACTACGTAAATGGAAGTCTGTTTTGGGTACATATGAGCCTCTATGAGGCCTGTAGACATGACACGCATGCGGTCGCTGAGTGGAGTACTGATCAAGACAAGCACTCATGCAATCTCCGCGGAGCTGTCAATATACCACCAATACGAGGTGGTGAGGTGGATGGCGTAGTTGGGAAGCCATCACGTTCGTGGATTCGAATCCTACCCAGGTCGCCAACACCAAGGAACAGGGGCTTTCGCCTAGTTGAGGTTTCCCCCCTGTTGGCTGAGTCAGTGAAGACTTAGTCCCGAATGGCCTTGGATGAATCCACGCCAGTGCCCCCTTGGCCGAGTGGTTTGTACTCGGTTGTCTCTTTGGAGGAAAGCCCTAGTTCGAGCCTTTGTTGGAGTTAAGTGATGTACTCTTGATTACGGGTTATGTAATCCGCTGCCGGTAGACTATGTGTAGCATACCACAACGTTATCGTAGCGTAATAACTCTACAATCACACGCCAGGTTTCTGGCATGGCCCTCTTAAAAGGGCCGCATGTGAGTACTCAATATGTAAAAAAAAAATTAAAAAAAGCCAATACGAAGTAATTCTGGCTGGATTTATGCTGGCCACCTCGAACCTGGAGGGCCTTTATTCCAAGGATTCAGTTCAAGTTGCTGAGACTAGTACCGAGATCAACTCGATTAAGGTTGGCCCGGCAGAGAGCAAGTTAGGAGAGCTTAACTATTTAGCGATCTAAAGGTATACTAATATCGTGCTAGTAATACCGCCCATACAAATTCCCCAGCGAAAAAATCCCTACCCGCAATTTATTGCTAGTGGCAAATACTTCCTTGAGGAAATACGAACAAAACCTCCTAGAATCTAGAATTTGAAATTAAAAAAGACCTAATGTACATATGTACAGACCCTATACCAAAGTCTTCGTTAAACACCGAAACCACACTTAAAAGTGACCGTCGTGTGAAAAATGTTAAAAATCAGGTTTTCTACATACATACTTAGAAAAAGTTTAGATTTAAAAGTCAAGTATACAGTCTCTTCTCTGATTTTTGCAGCTCGGTGTGATGCCCTGGAGGGGCACAGTGGTCTATGGGACTGAAGTCATTTTCAAAAACGCCAAAAAAAAAAAGGGGGTAAACTGTATGGGGAAGAGCGGATTTCTCCCTTCCGTTTTTGAAGACCTCAAAAATCGCTAGAGCAGCTGGTAGGTCTATAAATTTAGAATTATATACCTCATATGATACTCAAGCTTAATTCAAAAAGCTGCCCGCAAATTCACAAAATAAGTGTAATTATGCAGGTGCCTACGGAGGGCACTTTTGGTGTGATTCTGGTGGTTTACAAGTTTACTTAGGGTACCTCAGTCTCGAATCCGAACCCATCGACATATCTAAATTTAGGTGTACATATCCTGGCCAACAGGCTTGGCGTTATAATCCTCCATAACAAATGGCCTGAGTAGTCGCGATCGAGCTGAACTGAGCCTCAATTGCAACATTTACCGTATGAATATAGTTTATCACAAGCAGTTAGGCTACACGATAGTCCTGACCGCAGCTACATTCATACATGCAGGGAAAGCACAAAGGAATTACAG
>Ga0307511_10005213_pt1 | contig 13229 bp, 10 predicted proteins | sample 13_EM_MG_FD_200266 | JGI IMG/M metagenome (GOLD analysis project Ga0307511, IMG submission 200266) | Populus trichocarpa ectomycorrhiza microbial communities from riparian zone in the Pacific Northwest, United States - 13_EM | ecosystem: Host-associated > Plants > Roots > Unclassified | place...
TAAAAAACAAAAAAAAAAAAGGCTTGAACTAGCTTCAGCACCTCACTAAGATAAGATTTGAGAGTTACATTTTAAAATGTTTATTTAAAAAAAAATACATTAAAAAAACATAATTTTTATTTTTAATTTATTTTTAATATTATCATATAAAATAATTAAAAAATATTAAAAAATTTAATTTTTAAAAATATTTTTAAAATACAAAAATAAATAAATTCAAAAAATTCGTGAATCGTTTTCGTTGGAAAGGGTCGATCACTTCCATAGATTCCACGGTGTTTGTTGCACCAAACCCACTGCCACTTAGGAAAAAGTAGGGCAGTGCCTTTGTTAGTGGTTGAGCTGTACAATCAAAATCATTCAACAAACCGACACCGTAGATTACAGGAACCACCGTACTCCGCGAAACACTAAATACAAGCCCGGAAACAAAGCTTTTGGTAGCTTCCACGTTGTTCTTTACTTTATAGGACTCTCTTCCGTCTCAGCTCTTTGAACACCTGTATAACAACACACAGTCATCGAGACAGACTGAGGAGCTACTTCTTGTAATAGAGTACAGAGACAAAGAAATTAAACAACATTGTTTTTGTTTTTCTCACAGAGATGGGATCTGGGACTGGAAGCTTCTTCAAGGTTCTTCTTAAGAACTTCGACGTTCTTTCTGGGTATGCTTTCCTTCTGCTGTATCTTTTTGTTTCCAGATTTCTTGAAACTAAAAACACCCAAAGCTTCAATTTTTATTATACTGGGACTTTTGCTTCTTGCTTTCATGTGTGATGTGAGTATTACCTTGCTAATGCGATGGTGGAACCCCTCAAAACATATATGTACTCTCTTTTTTCATGATATAGGTTATTTAAAAACATAGCAGACTCATAGTTTTATTAATGTTCTATATATGCACTGTGCTTTAAAAAAGAAACATCTAACTTCTAATTTGAATAATTTTCAGGCCTGTGGTTAGTCTTGTTTATCCTCTGTAAGTACCCCTCTGTTCCCTCTTTCCTTTTTTCTTCTTCTTTTCCCTTCCTTATTTTTTTTGCGGCTATCCTAGTTTTCGATTTTGATTTTACTTTTTGGGCGTTAATTTATAGACTCGTCCATAAAGGGTTCATCAAATATTCAATTTTGTTGGTGCAATGAGAATAGATTGTATCACTTGATTTGGCTGTGTCTGGACAGGTATGCATCAATTAGGGCAATTGAGACTAAATCTCACGTTGATGATAAGCAATGGCTTACTTACTGGATTCTTTACTCAATGATCACACTCTTCGAGCTTACCTTTGCCAAAGTCATTGAGTGGTAAGTTTTCTTCTCTTATATATATTCGCATTGTTCCGCTCTTCAAATATTTTGTTTAGTTCTGTTTGTATTAGTGTAACTGTTTTTGGAATGGAAATTAGGGAATTGCATTGCCTGCGGTGGCAAATTAGTTTGAATAACATTGTTTTGTAACTTCTTTGTCGCTATTTCTGGTATTATCCAAAGCTGACCAACACACGAAGAACTGTCCTTTGAGAGAATTAAGTCATCTTGCCTTTTGTTCCATCCTAAATATATTTCGAAGTTTATCGTGCTGAATAATATCTTCCCTTAATGGGGAGCACATGTTTTATTGTGACATTATAGTTTGGTGCAATTTTGGTGCACTTTTTAATGGAATAAAGTACAGGAAAAAAATCAATTATCATGGAAGTTTAATTTTATTTAGTTTCTGGGGTAGTCTCTCTATATGATGAAAAGCCTTGTTAAGTTGTCATTGTTATTTTAACAGTCCGCTTTTGCTGATTTATTTTGCTGTAGCCAGAATTTGTTAAGCTTGTGAATGTAATGGCAGGATACCAATCTGGCCATATGCGAGGCTCATTTTGACCTGCTGGTTGGTCATTCCATACTTCAGTGGTGCTGCATATGTTTATGAGAATTTTGTGAGACCTTTCTTTGCCAACCCACAGCAAACCCTTAATATATGGTATGTCCCAAGAAAGAAGGATGTCTTCAGCAAACCAGATGACGTTCTAACTGCTGCTGAGAAATACATCGAAGAGAATGGAACTTCTGCTTTTGAGAAGCTCATTACCAAGGTAGTTGATGAGCCATTAACAATTGTTTTAAACTAATTTTGGGACCAATATTTTTCTAGGAGTGAGTCTACTGATAAAATGCCAACACTATGTTTGATTGGAAAGGACCGATGGATGAGTGGAGAGGGATGAAAGAGGCACTTGCCGCATCATTCCCTCCTTGCCTGATGGATAAGCAGAGAGGGGTGAGAGACTAATGCTAAATATTAAGAAAAATAACAAGAAAAAACTTGAAGCATACCTATGAGCCATTGGATTGGTGGGACCACCCATTGGATCCCATAACAAGATCATCCTCCGGTGGTGAAATGTTTTTGTCATGTTTTCTTTATGTTTTAACATTTTTGTCACCAAAGATTTTTTGGGAGTTCCCTTAATTGATTGTGACTGTGATAGATTAAATGTCTTATCAATATTATATAGCAGTAGCATTAAATATCTCCAGCACATTGCAACTAATAAGATAATTGCTCCATGCAGGGTAAATCCAAGAGGCGTAGCTTATTCGATGATGAGGATGACCGATACTGATAGCTGTTAGCTGGTCCTGCTACCTTGTTCCTTGTCGGGGAAGACTAGTTCCTTTCAGTTATTTCCAGTTGCTACTTACTAGAGTTCTTTGTTGTCAATGAACCTGGAGTTTTTGTGTGAGTCTAATGTGGTGGTTGGTTCTTTCAATAGATACAGGATGTTGTGTAATGATATGCTATGTAAGTATCATGAGTGCTTGCCTTATTATCATCCGTTTAATTATGTGCTTGACCTTCTCAAGGAAAGATGAAAATACGCAAGTAACGCAAGATCATTGTGATTTATAGTAGCCATTGATACTGCCTTGTAATATTATCTTCATTGCGAAAAGATTGTTACCATACCCTCCGATCAGCCAACCACTAATTTTCTGCTGAAATGTTTTTCCTCCATTTGGGTTTTCAGTTTGGAAATTGGCAATGCAGTAAGTTTTCTGTTACTGTTGGTTTTCAGGCGCATTGTCATGCAAGATGTGTTATATGACTTCAGTACGCGAAGTCCCTATTCCACAGTCATCAAGCTTATTTCCCACAGTTCGGAGAGAGAGCGCTGCTCGGATTTGCTGTTTCTGAGTATGTCACGGAGTAAAGCCAGGCTGCCCGAAGAAGTTGAGTGAAGTTGCTCATTTGTCCCTCTCCCAAAATCGTGGGAGTAGATCAGATATTCTCGTATTTGGCCGAGTTGAGAGTTATCTAACCTCTTGATCTCTTCATCAAAAGCTTTTCTATGGGTCAGTTTTATTTTAGAATCCGACTCTTCTGTGGTCATCAGCTGTCATGCGGCAAATGCTCTAGACCATTGTTCTATGACAAATCCTTCTTAGGTTTCTAGCTGCTGTTCGCTTTGTCCACATTTTGGAACAGGGAAATCACGTGGCTGATCAAGTTCGAAGAGAGCATGACTTCGGGGCCTGGTTCTAATTAACAATAACAAAATTAGTAAAACAAAATGGTGTTTTTGAACAGTTAAATCAATGTAAAAATGTGACTAGTTTTGTAAAAATTTGAACTTTCTTTGTCTACTTTCATGAGGTATTTTTGTTATTTTTTCATTTGCATTTTTTTCTTGAAGTTTTGATTTTTCAATTTCATCCTCTTATGTCACATTCTCAACTTTTATGTTTTAAAAAAATTTCTACCATTTTGCATTTCCTAGTGTGTTAATTGATTTAGACATTGTTCTTTGTTTATTGGGCATTGATTTAGCAAAATTGAACTATAATTGTTGTTAAAAAAATCAATTAAAATAATGAGGACTAAAGTTTACATTCTAAAAAATGGAAGTCCCCTTCGATATTTTTTACATATCAGGGCATTAAAACCAAGGTAGAGAAAGAGAAGACAGAGAAAAAGAAATAAAGAAAAAAAGGGTTGCTAGAGCCACTCCTTCCACCACATGCTTCCATGGAGGAAAGACCTTTCTGAGAGCTTAAAGGAAGTCACATGCGTGACAACAATGCTACAACCTTCCTTGTCATGTGTTACATGCGCTAAACATTTTTTTTTCCTTTTCATTCAATTTAGTCTTTGATTCTTTAATATCTTTTCAATTTAGACCATGATTCTTTAATAACTCTTAAACTTTTTTCCCTCTTGGTTCAATTTTGACCATTGATGCATCTTGAGTAGCCCAACTTTACTTTAATAGGGTTTTTCGTTTGCATGACATTCCTAGGTCTATCACTTGGGATAAGGATGTCAAGTTCATGAGTAATTTCTAAATAAAAGAGTTTGTGGAGAAAAATGAGAACCCAGTTGAACTTTAGCAGTGCTTATCATTCTCAGACTGATGGGTAGAAAGAGGTGGTTAATCGTAGTCTCGACAACTTACTGCAAAGCCTTGTAGGAGATAAGCCAAAATAGTGGGATATGACATTACCACAAGCGGATTCATTTATAATAGGTCTCGGAATTGGACTACCTAACTAAATCCCTTTGAGATCGTTTACGGACAAATTCATTTTGCAGTACTAGAGCTAATTTTTGTTCCTCGCATCAGATGATTAAGCATCTAAGCAACATATATGGAAGATTACGTGCATGACATTCATGATCATGCCAAACAAACAATCAACGACAACAATGTTAAGTATAAGTTCCTAGTTGATACTCATCGTAGAAGAGTGGTGTTCGAGGTTGATGATTTGGTATGGGCAATCCTTACACATGATAGGTTACCGATGGGTGAGTATAACAAGTTGAAGGAAAGGAAGATAGACCCTTGTGAGGTGTTGTAAGAAATATATGATAATGCTTACAAGATTCATCTTTCTAATCATCTAAAAACTTCTGATGTATTCAATGTCCAACATTTGACATCTTATTTGGAGAAGGAACAAAACTTGAGGTCAAGTTCTCTCCAACCTGAAAAGAATGATTTAGTCAAATCTGCGATAACGGGTGATTCTGAGCAATCAGTTATTTTTTTTGTTACTTTTAGATTTCATAACTTATTTTGGATTTTATGCTTTTTTCCTTTGTATTTTTGTGTTTTTGCTTTGTTTTCTAGTTGAGGTAAGATTTCTGACCTATTTAAGGTTTTGTAAATCTCCTAAGGAGACAAACTTTTACTACCATTATTGTTAGTGAGAATAAACCAATAAGTTTGGAGTTTACATCTGCAACCCCTTTCATTTATAAAATTTATGTGTTTTTTATTTGTCGTTGTCTTTAGCTTTCTCCTACATCAGTGTTCCTCTTAATAAGAGGAATTCTATTGAGGTATTTTTGGCTTTAATATCACATGAAAAAGTAAATCACAGTTAAGAGAGGTTTTTCATTTTGATTGTGTTTTTCAAACAATTTGTGTTTTTTTAGTTGGAAAAATAATTTCTTGAGGTTATAGGAGTGTTTTTGGGGGTATTTTTATGTGAAAATGAGTTGAAATTTTGATTTTTGGATAAAAAAATTCACAACTTGATCTTTCAGCCACTCTCGGTGCCTAAAAACCAGGTTTGTAAAAGATGTTTCCTCTGTTTCTTTTTAAAAAGTTAAGCATCATTCACAAAAAAAAAAAAAAAAAGAAATGGCTTATGCATGGGGGCTTAGGCTGGGAGATCAATGCACCTAGACTTTTTTTTTAAAGGCCCGTGGGTGCTAAGCTACCAAGGCTCGCATGCTTACCTTGTTTTAGTTTCTTTTTTTTTTCTATTGTTTGATTTTTTTCTTTATTTTTTTTCAAATTTCATTATTCAACATTTTTTTATTGTTGATTTTTTTGTGCAATTTTATCCTTTAACATTTAGTTGATTTTGAATTGGTCTTCATGATATATTTTGGTTTACTTTTTATAGGATTATCGCAATCTTATATGAATGTCCTGACATTTGGTTGGTACTTGATGAGGATACAAAAATCACAGGGAATATTCTAGAAGGAATTATTCCTTAAGATCCTTGTATTTCATTCATAGTGTGTTCTACAACCTTCACTTAAAAACTGCATTGGCTTATTCTTTAATGGATCTCCTCAGGGGATGTGAATCTCTTCTTAAATAAATACTTGCACAAAGTCCTTTAAAGACCCTTGGGGGTGTTAATGGGGAACCCTCCAAAGATCAAGTCAGTACTAGGTATTTTTATGTAGCAAAAAGACATTAATGAAGATATTAATAAGCTTTTATGAAGATAAAGAGGAGGAAGGGGATGAAGATGTGGAATTCAGGTTGAAGAAGAAGAATTGTGTTTATGTCTCAGAGTATAAGGTTTCAAACCCTTTTCCTGTATGCTCTTGCTTCCTTTTATATTATCTGGCTTGACTTGCTTCATACAACATATGAGGGGTAAAAATATAATTTTGTAATAGTAAAATAATATTATTATATTGCTCATACCATCAAATTTAATTAATATAAGCATGGACCGCTTATTTGTATTTAATGGGATGTGATGGACATTATAATCACTCGCCCAAGTCCGGAGTATGGGAAATTCAATGTGGAATTACCTTTTAGCTATACCCGAAACCTGAAAGGAGTTGAGTTCAACTCATATGTTGAACCCAAAAGGAGTTAGGTTTAGCTTGTGACTGCACCTAAGAATGGTCAGGGACAGGCGCATCATAGCCCAACATGGAGTCGAGCGCGGACGCACCATAACCCAACTTAGGGTTGGGCGTGAACGCACCATAGACCAATGAGAAGTTGGCCTCAGACACGTTCCTGACCCAACATGAGTTTAGGCGCGAACACGTCCCCGACCCATCATGGTTTCGAGCACGAACGTGTCTCGGCCCACCATGGGCCTGGACGCCGACACGTCCTACCCCAACATGGGGTTGGGTGCAGACGTGTCCTGGCCTAGCTTGGAGTTGGGCGCCGAGAAAGATATAACCCTATTTTGGGTTGTGATTCTCGTGTGTTGGCTTTTAAATGGGAAAGGTTTTAGGAAACTATGACCCATCAGTAGCCCCCTAAGTCTGCTTATTTTTGAAAAAATAGGGAGACTTAGGACTAATTTTTTTTTGACTAACCTTAGTTGAGTCGTAATCCTGATCAAGATGTTCTTTATACTCTTTCTATCAAGGCCTTACTGGTAGGGATAGTCTTCCCAGATAGTTCATTGTTTGAATCTTTAAGATATGTTCTCAGTCCTTCTTTCGAGGAGCATTGGACACTCACTACTGTCCTGGAGAAATGGGTCTTAGACGCCACAGGGGTGTATAACCCTGTTTGGACAAGTAGCAGGTGTTGCTATAGGAGGGCTGGTTTTAGCACTTTTTAATGTTGTAGATGCTGGTACCTATGTTATCTAGGAGAAATATGGGTCTCATACCATACACAGGGTGTATAACCCGAGTTGGATAGACGGGGTGTTGTTGTAGGAAGGCTGGTTCCAGCACTTTTTGATGTTATAGAGGCTGGTACCCATGTTATCCAGGAGAGATGTGGGTCCATGATGGCACATAGAGTGTGTAACTCGAGTTGGATAGACGAGATGAGCCTGATAAGGCCACCCCAACACTTTTGAATGCTATAGAGACTAGTCTCATGCTGTCTAGGAGAGATGTGGGTCCCAGACTACATACATGAATATATAGCCCGTTTGGACAGACATGATGGACCTGATAAGACTATTCCAGTGCTCTTACTTCCAACTGAAAAGGCTAGATAGAAGGAAGGGAGGGGCGTTGAAAGTCGCCCTGAAGAGTGAATCATTGATCCCCTACTACTACCTTAGAGAGGTGGGTCCTAGACGCCACAAGGGTATGTAACCTCAATTGGTGACAGTAAAGGTTGATGCTCACTTTGAACTTTGCTACCGTCCTGGAGAAGTGGGTCTCGGATGTCACAAGGGTGTGTAACCCTGTTTGGATCGGTAAGAAGTATTCTCGAAAAATGAAAATAAATTAAGTAAGAACACAAGTGAAAAAAATAAGCATTCTTTATTTATAAATTCAACAATGATATAGCTTAAGGTGGTATGAGTGCCTCACATGAGAAAGGTCAGAGCCTTGTAGGTCTTGTAGGTGATCAACCAGTAGGGCTTTATTGCCTTTTTGACAGGTGTTTGCACATTTTCTTAAGGCTTCCTGGTTCCCTTTCACTGCAGCTACCCTTTTAACTATTGGGAACTTCATGGTCAAATACTTAGTGCTGACCGCTACACTGAAGCAATGACCTCCCGATGATGGCATTATATGGAAGTTAAATGTTAATGACCATGAAGGTCTGTTGGATAGTCACACAACAGGGTGCAGTCCCCACAGTAACAGTCAACTCTACTGCTCCCTTCACGGGCACTGTTAACCCTTCTATCCCGACGAGTGGTGTTGGCACTAGAGTCATTCTAGAGGCATTTATGCCTATTTTTTCATGGCCTCTGCTGATAGGTTGTTCATTGGGCTATCATCATGCACTAGGATCCTGTAAACCATATGATCCTTCATGACCATGGAAATCACCAAGGCATCTTAATGTGGATGTTTAATCCCCTATCCATCAACATGGGTAAAGGTGATGGGTTCATGCCAAGAACTTTCTTAACCCACTGTAACTAGAACTTGATCTCCTAGCCTTGTTCTCTTATTATTGGTGACACCTATGTTGGTATATGAACCCCTTAGTATGACAAGGATGTCTGGGAGTGCTGGTCTCTGTTGTCTCGCTTCATCTCCCTCTCCTTTTTGAGATGGATCCTTTTTCAGGAATTGTCTGAGGTATCCCTGTGTTAAAAGTCTCTCCACTTCTTTCTTGAGAGCATAACAGTCCTCAGTGTCGTGTCCTTTCTCTCTATGGAACTAGCAGTACTTTTTGGAGAACTTGAGGCTGAGATTAGGCTTTGAGAGAGGAGAATATTGAGGTAGGTTCTGACCCTTCAAAGTCGTGTAGATCTCTGTGTAACTAGTGTTTACAGGAGTGTAAACCCTTTCAGGGCCTACTAGGATGTTCCCTGGAGGGCCCTTTCTTCTTAACATCATGTTGTCTGATAGGGAACGATTCCTATTGAGGGGTTCAACTCTGACCCCTCTCTATGGATCTATAAGAGGACCTTCTACGTAGCTAGGGCTTCCTCCACTTTCATGTGGCTCTCGATCATTGTATTAACAAATGTTTTTCTAGATCTTTCTGGTATTTTTAAATTCATGGAATTCCTTATTTGAACTCCTATTCTTTTCTACATTATGTTTTTTTTTCTGGAACAAACATTCCTTTCTTAAAGTTCAACATCTAAAATCCCAATTCTAGTTATCATTTCATCACATGTTAAATCTTAAATGAAAATTAACCGGCAACTATCAAACAAGTGAATAGAAACTTTCTTATGATGGGATGAATCGGGGAGCATCTCGATGACATGACTGTTTATGATCTGGTACTTCTTTGTAGCTATGGTGGCGGAGGTAATTGAAGATGATGGATGGAAACGGCTCTCCAAAAACTTTTAGCTCAGGAAAATGATAGGTGCACAAACTGCCTAAGCGTCAAATCCCAGAGCATAAAATTCTCAACCAGTCGCCTTCACCTCTGTCCTCAGTGATGCGTGCATATCATGATCAACTCCTGCCCCTTTCCTTTAGTTTATTATCATTCCCGAATCCGCTATATACATCTAAGGTATTCTATTTCCTTATCTTCATGTGGGATAATGGAACAAAAGAGACCAACATGTGGAAATCAATCAAATAGTTCAGGACAAAACACACACACACACGGTGCAGAAGAGAAAAGCAACAGCAGCTTCCCTTTAACTTCGATAGATTAGTCACTGCTTAAATTCAAAAAAACCCAGGAAAGTGTAATAAACACCTACAAACATGTGCATAATAAAGAGGCAACTGCAGCTCCCTTTAACTTTATCGATTAGTCCCCACTTAAATACACAAAACACATGGACATGTAATAAACGGAAAATAATACACTTATTTACCTTTAACAACATTAAGAGTCTATAGCATAGTGAAAGATCACCAGCATCTCATGATTGAGACGGGTTTGCTTCTAATAACAATGGTCTCAAAGCCTTTACTTTTCCCAGGCAAGATTCCATTGCTGGTCGAAAGTCAAGCCTCACTTTCAACTTCAGTCTCAACAGTATTGATAGCTTCAGATAAATATTCCTGAGCTTCTTCAAGTGCAGATTCCTTGGCATCATCAGCGTACAGTATCTTTTTTATTGCAACTGTCATCTGCATGGCATTTAAACAATGGCATGACTAAAAGCATAACCCCTGCTCCATATTTATGATACTAACCATGTCTCTTGATCTATATATTAGGCATCTAGAAACTCTTACCGGTAGGTCCTCCATTTCAGGAATCTGACATAGTATTTCTATATCTCGCAGCTTCGCAAAGTAAAAATCTCTTTCTTTTTCCAGATGGTCCACTGAGAGCTTGAGATTTGTAACCTGTATGCAAACCAGAGTCATCAGTACTCACTGTCAATATCTTTTCATATTGCAAAACTCTGTTATGATAACTATGACTACAAATTAGAGCTAGAAAGAGCATGCAGGTTGATGAAAATTTTTAATCTCCAAGTTGATAGTCAAAACTCTAAAGTTCAAGAGAACAATCTGCATACATCATAGACACTAAATGCAAGGGGGTTTTGAACTGCTCCTGTTTCAAATACAAGAAGAAAATGGAATACCTCCTTGGACAAGGCTTGAATCTCCTCTGAATAAGTTGCTCCACCTGCCACAGCACTTCCCCTACCTTGCTTTGGCCCTATAGCAATGTGCATTAAACAACAAACAAATAATTTAGGAAAAACAAAGCCAAAATAAAAAAGTGAGGCATGGATTTGGAAGATATCACGTGGTCTGTACTTACCGGACATTTTATTCAGGTCAACTGTGTCACTAGAGGCAGAGTTATGCAAATTGTTTGCTTGCAGTGATTTCGTGGTCTTCTGAGAACCCTTAGAGTTACGGTCCTTCCCACCCTTACTTCTCCGTTCCACAGGATTATAGTTCCTTTTAGAAATAAAATACACAACATGTTTACTTACATGATTAAAGCAAATGAAAAACAACTATTTCAAGCAAGTTAAAAGTAATGGAAGAATGATGTGTAAGAAAAACATTATTTACTCATTCATGATTCCACCATTTACAGAGTCACAGTATCGTTTCAGCCATTGTAAGAATTCCAAGTTGTCCAATGGCCTTCCTTTAACAAGCCTGTTAACTTCAATATGCTGCCATTTAGACAGAAAAAGAAGGGATGTCAAGGCAAATATAGTGTCTCCTGCCTCATGTTAAAACTTAGAAAAGAATTGTATCCTGTCTCCTCACTCATATCAGAACTTAGAAGAATATCAAAATTGTAAGTAAAAACATACAAATGAACTCACATGTTAGCACAAACAACATTAAATATCAAAATTGTAAGTAAAACATACAAATGAACTCAGATGTTAGCACAAACAAAATTCTCAATCATATCTCTAAATGTACTAGCAATACACAACAGCAAAACATGGAATAACATCCATTTGCTGAAACACCAATGTTGCATTTGGTTAGTGTCCTAAGACAGAAAGGACGGATATAAAAGAGATGAAAACGTGTCTGAGTGAAGAGATAGAGACACAGTAAATGTCTTTGAGATAGTTTTGGAGTGAATTTTATATTCTTTCAAAACATGAAGGACATAGACATATCCTCTCTATCCTCATTATCTTTGTCTCTTCTATCCCGAGATAATAATCAAACACTACCTAAGGTAATAGTGTTAAGCTTCTCATTATTTTTTTCCCTTTTCTTTTATTGTGGTTGTTATTTTTTTTTTTACTGTCTTTGCTCCAAGTTCGCTTTCTTTGCCTAGATTTTATCAGACTGAAACAAACCTAAATTAGCAAATCCAAGAATCTCCCATCCAACTCTGGCTTTGGACAGGCTGAAAAATAATGCCAAACTCAAATAGATGATCCAATCAAGGAAGATATGGTCCAAATGATAACAAGAATGAGAAAACGTATGGATACAAGATTGGAATGCTGCAAATTTATATATCTAAACTGTAGTATATGATGGAATTTACATTTTTACTCTCTAGAAACTTACTGTCATGGATCAAGCTAGTAACACAAGGCTCATATGGTGATTCAGTAATATTAAATGAAATGAAACTGAACATTAAGAAGATCAACACAAAGAAAGAACAAAAAAAAAAAAAAAACATGAGAGATTGAATTAGTACCTTCTCAATTTTCAACTTGTTGAATACATCTTGCAGAACCTTGTAATTTTGGATCATATCATATTCTGTCTTCGCATCAAAATTCACCTACAACAAATGGAACTGAAATCTAGCGGAAGGCATTCTATAACTGCAATACTTAACCAAATGACAAGGCAGATATTAAAAACAAAGATATCGCAAATAGCATTCTGTCACCTTGTGCATAGGCACAACTCCTGGATAAGTCATGTCCATCATCTGACACTGCACCGCACCAGAAGCAGCCTGCACACAGTAATTGACATGGGAAACATTAGAAAAGAAGGAATTAAAAAGCGTAATGTGATCTCATTCCAAGAGCATTCGATAATAATATAACAATCCAAAGCACATGTAAAAAAAAAGTAACAATCCTGCAGGCAAAGCTCATGCCATAACTGGTTCTAAGAGTCGTCAAGGCCATGTCAGCAGATAATTCGATAATTTAAATCAGAGCATCCCATTTTGTTTCCTTTTTTCGTAACAGAAAATTGTCATATGGGAAACAAAAAACCCATTTCGTTAACATGCTCAAAATTGCTAAGACAATACGGAAAGCCAAACATTCCCTTAAATTGAGGCAGAATAAATAAATCCAAAAACACAAACAAAACCATAAAGAAACAATTTTTTTTATAAAAAACCTCTTCGATACGAGAGAGATTGAGCTGAAGTCTGTTGTTGATCCATGTTAATATCTCATTTCTTCCGACAAAATACGCACTGTCCATCATCCCTATATTGGACGCCATTCCTCTCTCTGTGTTTTTTTTTTTCCTAGAAGATGAGAAATAGTTTTCTTTTAAGAGCAAGAATATGAGGAAATTTTTGGTTTTGATTTTGATTCGAGATTAGAGCGTGAAATTAGGGGTTGCCGTTTTATTTATTTATTTTTCCGGTTTTGATTGATTTTTTTTTTTTTTCCAGTAAGTAGAAACTGAA
>Ga0307511_10005214_pt1 | contig 13229 bp, 12 predicted proteins | sample 13_EM_MG_FD_200266 | JGI IMG/M metagenome (GOLD analysis project Ga0307511, IMG submission 200266) | Populus trichocarpa ectomycorrhiza microbial communities from riparian zone in the Pacific Northwest, United States - 13_EM | ecosystem: Host-associated > Plants > Roots > Unclassified | place...
GACATTGAAAACACAGAAGGGTGAGGAGGGATCCATTCCGATATAGAGACAGAGAACTGGCGGCGCGGGGGTGGCGGCTCCCTGAGGGGGGAAGAAGGGGGGGGGGTCATGTATGTAGCTAAGCGGGTCGGCATGGCCTAGGGGTTGAACAATCCAGCCGAGTTTCCACTCGGGGATGCATGCCCTCGTCATATACCATAGTATGAATACGAGTACTGATTTACCAAAAAAAAAGTATTCTTGCCGTGTCTTCTAAGGAGTCTAATAGAGTGCAGTCTAGTGGTATTTCTAGCATAGAAGCTAGGTGTATAGGGTGTTTCCGAAAGGTTTCAGGGTATTATTCTGAAGTCCGAGTTACCCGGAGGGTATTTCAAAGGATTTTTCGTGATGCATCAGGGAGGGCGTAGGATGCATGTAGGCCAAGATTGGCCATTCTGCATGTGGCTAAGAAATCCGGCGATCTTCATAATCTGGTTGGGCAGTTATAGGCAGAGTAGCTAAGCTTGGCCTACATACAGCCCAGGCTAACTACTCTTGTTTTTATGCATCACGGACACTTTCTAAATGGCACTGTATCAATTCCCAAAGCGACCCATCCCCCATCCGACCGATTTCAGGTTGGTCCATATCACTTTTTTCCTACTATTCGCATGCGTGCTGTTTACTACCTTAGAATAAATTGATTCTCTTCACTTCTCTCACAAAATCTATCCCACCCGAAAACTCCCAACTATTCTTCACACATCTGAAATACATATGGTTACCTCCTCACTCGGGGAGCCGGTGAGCCTATATATTCCTACGAGAGTCCAAAATGAGGGCAGGGTTGCGAAGGGTTCTTGAGCGGGTGGCATAAGCCCTATTAGGTGCAGAGCTAAAGAGTCAAAGGCCTGGAGGAGGAGCGAGCATCCCCCTTCGTTGTCTCTTTATAACACCTGATTTTAGCATAACCCTCAGAAATGGGCCGTAATTTACATCTGCCCTCAATGAACCTGGGCTACAAAGTTCGGGGAATACCATGAGAACACCAATACTACACATTCAGGTCAGGCTCCTAATAATGAATTAGAGTATGGGGGCAATGGTGGGATTGGGACTATATACCGGTGCGAAACAATGGACATTGTATTTAGGTAGGAAGTAAGAAGGTAGGTTAAACGTGGTAGGCACAAAGGCGTTGGAATTGTATATAGTACTGAGTCTAGAAGGCGGAATTGACACGGCATTCAAAGGGCGGAACTGGGAACATATTTACCTCCAGGAGGTAGCAACACGGCTTTAGGACAATACACACTTACTTGTTACTTTAGGTCAATTCCTTTATGGAAGAATCATGAATACAGTATGAAAATCTCCGGAAAATCATAATAATATATTTGGGGATTAATCTCGGGAAGCATGTCCCACAGTGACAATTTCACATTCACTCAGGATTACATACATCTACTCATAGACTCCACGCTGCACCGTAAGCAGTTATACACCGAACTCATCATGTTGTACCATTAGCAACAAATTTGTCCATGGTTGCCGATGGATGCGTACTCAATGGCGAGCCCGGGTCCTGTAGGAGGATGTTTCTTGTTGTCCGGGTCCTGGGTCGCGTGGGAGTGTACAATGTAAGAATTGCTTAGGTAACTGAGTAGAATGTATATTAAGTGTGGATATATATATATAGGAAAAAGGTAAGGTTAAACCGCATATGCGCTGCTTGCCTTAATGATAGGAGGGGTCATATTAAGCCCTAGGCGTGACAGGAGATATTTTAAATAATCCAGGAAACTGCTGCCTTAAGAAATACCATGATCCGGCCAAAACTCAACTATAGCCAAGACAGCAAAATATCCTGATCTCGTAAAATACCCAGAGATTACCCAGTGCGATATATATGTTTCAGCAGTCTCAAACCGCTTGGCACTGCGTGGCGAACTTGGCAAGTATGACACATCCAATCAATGAATGGAATTTCCAGAGGTTAATCCATTGTTCCCGAACAACCGGAACAATAGGAACAATAGCATTTATGCACGATGTCATACTGTTAACAGATACTTAAGAATATTTGATATGTATAAGAATATATCCGATATGTACAAGAATATAACCCAACCAAATTTAAATATATTCAGAATACATTTCATAATAATTTAAGCAATATCCTTAAAGTTTTTGCTTAACTAGTCCCCATATATATTCTTCCAGCCAAACCCCCAAACCAGAAGTCGCTTCTGAATTATCGTTTAATTCCAAGTACGAAATCCCCAGAGCAGAAGAGATTCTTGAACTGTATGTAGGTTTTGTACAACAGTTGCACATAGAGTTCAACATAATCGCAAACGAGTTTATTTGTCCCAGGGATGGATGAGTAGGTGAAAATAATATTGATTGTGCTCGAATTCCTGCTGCCTACATACTATACCCTCACATTTGTCAAGAGGCAGCCGATGATGCACCTCCGCCACCATGAATCACACACTAGGAAGCAATAAACACTATGTATTGAGAAGTTACAGATATATAAGCTACAGATTGGGGATAGGTATAAAATGAGCAACTCCTGTAAAATTTGGCACTCCACCAAATTCCAGATTAAAGGCCTCCGGAAGGAGTGCAAGATATATGTACCTGTGGCTATCAAACAACAATCACCGGCTTCCCTAGGTTCTAAGCTCCTTCCTTTGTCGGCGTACATATTTTATTTCCGGTGAGAGAAAGTATGCTGGATCTTACTTCTACATAGATGTTCAGCGGTTCACTGTTGGTATGGTGTCTTGGTATACGAATATACCTCCACCGCTAGCTGGCGTTTTCAAAGTTTCTCACCGACGGATGTCTAGTAACGAGTTGCGATGACATTACCGCAGGCATTTGAATTTAAGGAGGGTACACCGGTGACTTTCCTAAGGTTGGACAACTCCATGGTCGGCCGTACCAAGATTCATCCTGGAACTTTCTAGATGTTCTAGAGCTCTGAGGCAGCTACAGACAACTCTCGTTATAAGCATACGGTCGGGACCAGAGGTGACATGCTTATAGTGAATATATGCTTATTTTAGGCCTGGGCACGAGACGTTTCGAGACACCTGGGCAACAGTCTCGAGATTGTCTCGAGACTTTGTGATATCAGTTCTTGGCACATATATTATCCCTGTTATAGTGTCACGGCGCACGAGATCGGGCGATACGAGGGCTGAATATGCACGAGGTCTCTTAGGTTGGACAGGCTGGGCTGATAAGGTATGCATGGGATCGAGGGCTGAGTGTTGTGTTCTTGGGTTTATTCTATTGGCTAGCTAGAAGGGCGGAATCTCTATATAACCTTCTCGTATTTCCTTACTCTCCTACTCTCCTCTTCCCTCCTCACGCAACGTGTTGTATATACTCTCAATACATACGTTCCTCTCATAGTCCTAGACCACGAGCGCTCCCTGGAGCTTTATCCACAGTCCATAGGCCTTGCCCCGTTACATATAGTGGCTTACGTTATCCGACAAGGGTAAAAGTCTCGAGACCGCCTGGTAAATGACGAGACGTCTCGAGACGTCTCGTGCCCAGGCCTAGCTTATATCGAGAGAAAATTACGCCTGTTACACATGTGGGGGACCACGAGAGACATGCATGTAATGAATATATGCTTATATCGGATATTTTTATAACGAGAGTTGTCTGTAGCTGACCGAGTGATATCTTCCAAACCGTGTGTCTGGGCCTGAATCCAGCCGCGGTGAGCGTATAGCTGGCCTCACAGCAACATAGACATGCGAGGAAAGGTGGGGAGTCTAGAAGCTTGCGGGGGCTAGCTACTGTAGTTCTGCACCTGCTACTACCGGAGGAAAATCACTAGAGGAAGATTACCAGGGGAAAAATTACCAAAGCACCCACGCCAAGCGGTGGACCTAGGTACATATTTGCCACAGAAGATATACTAGAGCCAGCAATTATTTTGTGCGGAACGGAATAGGTATTCAAACGGACAAAGGCTATATATAGGCATACCGCGTTAAGTACATCTCACTATTTTCAAATTAAAAATATAGGTATACATAAATAAGCAAGGGTCTCAACACACGCATGAGGAATATAAACGAAGAAGGGATAGGTAAGGCGCCACTCCCTCCCGGCACATAATGTGCCCGATAGCGATAGGTACAAGCCAGTCAGCTCACGTTGAACATGCGTTATCAGCTGATCCGTTCAACTCCCCAGCTCCACACATTGAGTCCAGCAAGTCCACGATATCCTGATTCCCTTCCTGTTCCGCCAAGTCACGGGGTCGCGCACCTTCGTTAGTTGTCAAGTCAGGATTGGCTCCATGATGGAAGAGAAGTTTGGCGACTTCCAGCCCGCCTCCGGATGCGGCAGCGCCTAGGGCACTACCATAACCACCACCAGGGATATTAACATCCGCGCCTCGATCCAAGAGAAGAGCGACAGTCTCTACCTTGCCCCCGTATGCAGCAGCACCTAGGGCAGAACCATAATCACCGCCAGGGATATTGACATCCGCGCCTCGATCCAAGAGAAGAGCGACAGTCTCTACGCTGCCCCAGCATGCAGCTGCACCTAGGGCAGATCCATAACCACCACTAGGGATATTGACATCCGCGCCTCGATCTAGGAGAAGAGCGACAATCTCTACCTTGCCCCCAGATGCAGCCGCAACTAGGGCACTACCATAACGACCGCTAGGGACATTGACATCCGCGCCTCGATCCAAGAGAAGAGCGACAGTCTCTACGCTGCCCCAGCATGCAGCTGCACCTAGGGCAGATCCATAACCACCCCCAGGGATATTGACATCCGCGCCTCGATCCAAGAGAAGAGCGACAGTCTCTACCCTGCCCCAGCATGCAGCTGCACCTAGGGCAGATCCATAACCACCCCCAGGGAAATTGACATCCGCACCCCGATCTAGGAGAAGCTTGATTATGCCGGATTTTCCAGACCTAGAAGCGGGATACAGGCCGTTCTGAACATCGTTAGTTTCCAAGCCCGATTTTAACATTTCTACCACGATCCACTCTGTTCCTTCGCCAATAGCAACTTGCAGCAACGAATCACGACGGTCGTTCTGAATCTTCATGTCATTCCCTTCTGAGTCCCAAAGCCAACTCACCACCTGTCCCAGGCCTGCGAATGCTGCAGCAAATGCCGGATACAGAGGAGTTGAGCGTACACAAAGTAGGGAATCGTATATCCCAACATTAGCACCTACCCAATCAGCCCACTTGGCATAACTGGCAGATGCCTCTTTAAACGAACCTAGAAAGCTGTTCAGTAGTGGGATACGCAGCTCACGCTCGGTGTCTTTCTGACTTCGCACCCACAGGACAAGGTCTTGATATGACCTGCAGTGCTGGAACCAGTTGAGCGCGGCGTAGTTGTAAAGGGGTAACTCTAGAGAAGACTGCAGCGTCCATAGACAAGATTCGGAAACAAACAGTTGAGCGTCGATAACGCTGACATCCCATGTTTCGCTTCGTGTTTCGAGATATTCTTGAACCGAGAGGTGTGAAAAACGAACTACATTCAACGTGGTATCCAGGAGCAGTAAACCTCCACATGACTGTATGAGAAGCTCCACCTCTAACGTCGACTCTTGCGAAAGAGCACAACTCCCCACCGCTATAGCTGGGTTGAGCTCTGCCGCAGCAACAAGCTCTTCCGGCCTCAGAGGACGTTTAGAAACTAGCATCCACTTCAAAGCACGCATGGCCAGGTCGAAGTTGGAATCAGGTTGAGACTTTATAGAATTAATTATCTCATCGTAGACCCCAGTCAGACCTTTCGGAAGCCTCCCTAGCCGAGTACGAACATCCGATTCACGAATTAGTTTGCAGAGTTCACGTAGTTGCCAGTCAACCCACAGAAACCTAAATCAGGGGTCAGCAGCCAATCCTCTATAAGGAAGAGTACAAACATACATTCCGTTGGCATCCCTCAAAATAACTTCTTCTACGTATTTTCTCAGCTCCTGAGAAACTCTTCCGCGAAGCAGCTGCTTATTTTGAATTGCCAAAGTGAGCGCTTGCTGCACGTAGTTCTCAATATCCTCAGCATTATCCCTGGCTTCGATACAGACATGCGGCAAATCCCGTAGGTGATCCTCAATATCCAGGTTGTGACGGCTGGCTATAAATACCTTGAGCGGGCATTTCGCTTTCCGTATGACAGATAGCAAACCCTGCAACAAGAAACCACGAACCTCTTGGGAGCATTCATCTAGAGCATCTAATACAATTGCCGGATGCGCGAAGCATTCAACCAGATGCCCAAAGAGGTTAAGACTTGAATCGAAGTTGAGCTGATTGCGAGAAGATGGATCTTTCCGTTCCTTATTATAGGCCTCCAAAGCCACTGCACAAATGTGGGTGTGGCCTGCGTCTCTGATATTACCTGCCGGATCCGGAGGACAGGCCAGCTGCTTGATGAGGGAAAGCAGGACCTTCTCTCTATCACGGCGGTCTGCTTCATCTCGTTTGCAATAAAAGTATGCAACTTTATCCAATCCAACTTGGTCTTTGAGGTACTCGATTGTGGCGGAACTTGAAGAGGACGCTCGTTACACCCTGCTGTTATGCGACAAGACAAAAGGTTGGTACTCACACGAGCTTTGTTTTTCCTGCGCCGGCTAATGGAACAGAAATATCTGTTAGATGACAATAGCAAACAGGCCCCTTGGACAGGATAGCTTACGAATTCCATGCAGCCATAATATAGCTGGCGTTTTTGAATCCTCCCAACTGGCAAACTCCTTTCTCTTGAATAACCATGTCCCACTATGCCCAACACGGCCCTCACATGCAAGGTCATGGTGGCTTTGGTAGGGGACGGTCGAAAACCACTCCAGGATAGTAACCCTCTTATTTTCTGGAGGTAGCCAATATGTGAGATTCGCTCATTCTCACTCGGGAGCGATGCATCCGCATAGAAAAGAAGTCCCCTGTGCTCACCTCCGATATCCTTGTATATCCCATCCACATTTCTATCGATCCTGGAGATGTTTTCATCAATCCTCGTAATAACAGGTATGAAAGTCTTCAGAAGCTCCTGGAGCTTATAAAACCCCGCTAATTCAATCTCGGATTAGCATGAAGTTGTAGCAGGGAATAAAATGAAAACTTTACCTTTGTTATGTTCACGTCCAGCTAAATTATCTACATATCTCTTGACGTGTTACAAAGATGAGCCGTCAATACATAGAGGGTTTTAGGTCTCGTACAGCAATTTTCGACAGCTATAACAGCAGAGTTGACTGAGGACTCTGGCTCATCAATCGCCTCTATCTCCGCCAAGGTAGATTCCGGGGTTTTCAATTTGTCAATCAGTTTTCCTAATAGATGGGGTTAGCATTGCTAGCGTGCACATGTACAGCTACTAGCCGGGAATATTTGCTTAAAAATAAACAATAGGGGACCCTACCCTTGAATACCCCTACAATGCTAGCAAGATAGCCGTGTATAAACTAAGTAACCCCCTGCGGAGGTTGTCTGTTGCATCTTCCGCATTCTCTGGGATATCGTCAGTTAAATATAATTGTTCGTATATGGCACAGCGGCCAATCAACACAGCAACCCGCTCCATTCCAGCTGTAGCTGCTGCTAATTTTTCTTGCTCTCCGACAACGAGCTGAGGAATAAAGGTTAGTAAAACAGAACCGTCAAGACAGTGTACATATAGTGTTACGAACAAGTAATATGAATCTAACTCCCGCCCATGGCAAAGCAGCATGTATGGGATCATACTGCACTGCAATGTCTCCAACTTCCTTAAATTTCGCAATCCATCTCACAAGCCTGTCGGCTGTCTCTTGCACATCGATTTCCTTATCTCCACATTTTAATTTCAGCCGTTTCGCAATATTTGCCTCTTTTACGTCATTTGCGGCTTCCAAAACGTCCTTCAAAGCCTGTAGTTTGCCTGGGACAAGCTGCTGTTTGAGTTCATCCGGAAGCTTGTCGTAAGCTTTAGCCCATAGTCCCTTTCCCCCGCCATCCTCGCCGGGGTCATGCTGTGTGGTTTGCTGCTGCTCATTGGGACCTGGTCCGATTTTCGGCTTATATTGCTCATCTGATTCGCCTGCAGTTGCAACAAAGACGTTTGTCTCCTTCTCCGGCGCCAGCTCCTGTGGTCCACCACGAACCTCCTGTCGGCTAGAAGTCCCCGTAATTGGTTCCGTAACGACATCGTCATGGGTTCGTGGTGCTTTGCTGGCCTTCTGCTGCTCCCTCTGTCCAAGTGAGGTTACTCTAGCTTCCGATGCAGCCGAACTAGGTGGTCTTGGTGAAGGGCTGCGGGAGGTTGACTTGAACTTGAAAAAACCCAGGAGCCCGGGTGTCGGGGTTGTATCAGGCTGATTGGACTGTGCCGAACTTTCCTCTGGAACCCCCTTCTTCTCCGACCTCTTGAACCTAGGGAGTCGAGGCATTTATAGATAACTGAGTTTGAGATCGGTTATATGGCTGAGAGCGTATATATATTCAGATGAAAATAATCGGGACGTAGTTAAATAGAGAGCTAAACTCTTGCCTCGCGTTGGCACACTAGAGAGCTGTCCTCCGCTGTTGATAGCCCCGCCTCGAGGCTGACCCGACATGCAGTCAGCCTAACCACTATCGACCTAGCATGCAGGGCACGTGCCGATTAGGTTCGCTTGGAATAAATTTCACGCTAGGTATGACCTGCTTCAAAACATTTTGCCTCAAATAATCGTGGGTACATCAGCCAGACCCGACAGTTAGACTATATGTATTGTAGAACTTGGATACAGCCATGCTATCGGGCGGTCGAAATTCTCATCTGAATGTATTCTTCTATCGAAATACGTATGCAGAGAAGCACTGTAACATTCTACATTGCCGCGTGCCCTTTGAATTCCTCCAATATTCTATGCCCTTGGCGACGATTTTCTGCACCCTCAATTTAGTCGCTCCGGCTTGAAAGACATGCGCAGCCGTACGTAATGCGGCGACGAGGAGGGGGTTTGATAGGCGTCAACAAATCGGCGTTCCAGATATTCTACTACGTCCTCCACAACCTCATGTAAATGCACCGGTAAGAAGCTGAATTCTACTGGCGTCGCTTGACTCTACAGCCCGTAGGTACAGGAAATCCATTCTCCGTTTTCAAGGCTGTACGTAGGTAGGGCGCGCTTTTAGTCCGCCACTTGCATCAATGGTATTGTTTACTTTTCCTTGAAACAGTAGATATGAACCCTTACAATTCCATTCATGCACGAGCACGTTCAAGGAATAAGAAATTACAAGGATATGCCCATAGAGAGTTATATTATCATGACCTCCAGTCCTATTACGAATTTATTCTTGTAAGTGAATTACGTAAATACAAGGTATCGAAGCTCTCTGTAAAGCAGATGAATAGGGGCTTTCCTGCATATCGGGAGTCCTTGCTTAGGTACCAACGTGCTCCTATAATCTCCCCGAGCTGTTGTTCTCGTTGTAAGCACTAGCATATATCACTCCGCTTGCACTTAATCGGGGAACCATAATAATAGGCGATGCTGCTCGTCGAATCCATGATCGCCTCTGTGAATATGCGGACATACTGCTGCTAAAGTGCTGGTGAATCCCCACGGTTTCTCATTCCGCACTGGGTTCCTCCCTCCCCTAGGGCTGCTGTGTCAACCCCATTTATCTTTTCGAGCTCCTACCATCCGTAGGAACCCGGCACTGGTGGTAAACAACCCCCCTTTTTTAAATAATTCTTTTCAAGGAAAGACCCTTTGCTCATATATAGTCGGCTATGACGAGACACCCGAAAGTCCAGCGGCGATAATTTATGACTTCTGCTGCGCTTCTCTATGCGCTCATGCGGGGGAAGGTCAGTGGTGGTATCGGATTGTGTAAATTGTTGGCATTACTGATGGCGGGGGTGGATCGACTGGCTTATCGCTTACTGAAACTGCAGAGAGGGGAGGGCGGTGGAGGCATCAGAAGGTGTTGGGGTGGATATTTCAGTACTGTGCCCAACTCCGGAGTGCGGTACTTGTGGTTGTGATTTTTTAGACTTTTTATATATACTCAGATACTCATATGCGACCGCACGTGGGGCTATGATGAGACAGCCAGCGGGACATCCGGCTGGATTCAGGAGACAGCCAAGTTAATCTGACTGCCGATGACTAAAAGAAAGAAATGGACCCCGTAGTCGCAAATAGCTGCAAACATCTTAAACACTCGGAAGAACATCCCGCAAGTGGAGAAATAACAGCGCTCAAGCGGGAAAAAGGCAACACAACACCCTCAACATGTGGGAATTAAAAAATGCTTCGAGTGGAGAAAAATCAGCGCGGGTGAAAAAACATCTCATCTGACTATGTATCTCATCTGTCCCAGTCGTACTCTGTGTGCCGGAGAGTTTCCATGCGGGCCCGTTTTAGATCTATTCCTTCCTTCAGGTAGATGGCTAGTGACGACGCCAGCAACTCTCCCATGCGGGCCCGTTTTAGATCGATTCCTTCCTTCATGTAGATGACTAGTGACGACGCCAGCTTCCCGGCCCTTTTGTGCTCTTATATCAACCAGCGAATTCTCAGGATTTGGTCTCCGGTTCCTTTGTTGTCATCTTCAATCCAGCAGCGCATCTGACCAGGCTTGAAATTTGTAGGGGTGGCATGTAGGACTACGGCTCGCGGTTGTGATGATGCTTGTGGTGCTGTGGGTGTCCTTCTCTCCGTGCTCGAGGTCCCGAGGGGTGGGGGTTGGTGATTGTTGATGTGCGGGATGTGCTGGTGGTGCCTTCTAGGGTGGTGGGATGGCGTCCGTGCCTCTTTCCCCCTACTTTCGGTTGTCTGTGCTCTCGTTGATCTAGGTGACTCTTGCTTGATCACCTGAATTGCTGCCTCCGCGTATGTGCGTGCTGGTACGGAAACCGATGGGGTGTGGGGTCTGTGTTGGTGGAGGCGTCGACTGCAAGCTCGGTGCGATTCTGAAGGGTACCCCTGTACATGCTGATCCTCGGGTCGTTAAAAATTTAGTCGGGGTTGTACTGTGTGATCTCTATTGTCCCCCGGAGGAGCCAGTGTGCTCTCTTGGCCTCGCTGGTCTGGTAGAGGCCGCTGACGGCGACGCACTTGGTTATTGTGACGAATGCCGTTGTTACCCCGTCTATGCGTCTGAGTAGTAGTCGGACTAAGGACCGTGGCGGTGGTGGCGGTGGCTAGGCTTGTGTCGCTCTCGTGTCCGTCGAGCGACGGCGGCCGTGGGCCTGTGGCTGGCACCCGCGTATTCATTGGGGGGTTTCGCCGATCTGCCTTCCCAGGATTGTTCTTTCTTTTTCCTACCGCCACCATGTTGCTGGTGAGGTTTGGGGGTTATCTCTTGTGTGAGTGGTTGTCGTTGGGGAGACGATTGGATATCGTGGACCAACCCCGCTGAGGGTGGATTAGTATGAGAGCGGGGAAAGAGAGGGACGATGAGGACGTAGAAGAGCTCGAAAAGGCTTCAAACGGGGGGGAAAGTTCGCATGGTTGTTCCCCCGGGATCTGAGTAGATATGTTTGCTGTGGGCGGCGAGAGCTATCTCGTGGTGCTGTCCGCTTGTCTGTAGGCGCTCTGGTTGTTGCGTTCCGACCAAGTGCTCGTTCAGGCGCAGGTGTGGTGACCCAAGACAAAGGAAATAAAAGAAAGATGTTGTGGTTGCGATAGTGGTATGTACCTAGTGGGGGTGAGATGTCCTGTTACTGATTCTCCTGTCTTCCAGGTTTGTGGGGTCCATTTCCCCGACCTTAACCTTTCCCTTTCTATATCCTACAATCGTAGTGTCGGGAGGTTGTGTAGTTTGGTTAACGTTGAGCAGTTGTGGTGCTGGGGGGGGGATTCCAGTCTTCCCACTACTCGGGGCTCTCCCGGGTGCCATGAACTAATGCCACGTCGAGGTCACCGCAGTAGGTCTGGGCCCGATCCGGCTCGTGATTTTAGAAGGATGCTCGAGCTTTCACCCAAATTCAGTATATTAAAATCAATCTGCAGAAGGAAGTCTAGAGCTACTCGTATCCTTATTTTAGTTCCCAAGTCTTAGAACTAGTCCAGGTTAATCCCGGGCTCGTGCCCAGCGCATTGTACATATCAGAACACACCACATTTATTTTTTATTTTTTATTCTTTTATAAATATTCAGTACTCATGTGCGGTCAGAAAACACAAACAGCAAGATCTCAAAAGGGGGACTCGCGAAGTTTGTTCCCAGCAAGCCTATCTTGTTACTACTAGTGCTGTCCGTCCGTTCTGGTGGCTGAGTTCCGGTCAAGCAAAATATATGCACATGCCCTGTAAAAATGATTGTCGCTGGACAGCGTTACAGTCAGTACCGTATTACATAACTGGATTTTTACCACTAACGCTAATATTGTGACTTTTCGCGAAATATACAGGGAAGGGGCCAGTCTTACCTCCGCGCAGATACAATTTTTTGTATACGATTTATTTTTATGTCTATTTTTTTACCATTGGTTGTAGAAATCCAGTTATTACGCTACGGTAGGTAACCCAAGTGAAGAATTATGCACATACCAACTACATGGTCTGTCAGAGTGGGGCTCGCTGAAATTGCTACGAATAGCTTGATCGAATCCTCAGGAGGGTGGCGGGTGACTACCATAAGTCAATGTTGGATCTCCGTCATCAACGGTACCAAACTATGGGACATTTACCCCAAGTTCATCAGCCTTTTTTTAAGAAAATCCTTTTACATATATATATACTCAGATACTGATACGTAGCCCACGGCATGGGGCCATGATGGAAGTCTGGTTGGGTGCAGGTGGCGGCCAAGTTAATCTGAGCGCACCGGCGATATGTACAAAGCAAAAAGAAGAAAGTCAAAAAGCTAGTAGCGATGAAAAGGCGAAAAAATAATCGAAGACGTGTAGGAACCCAAATAAGCAAAACAAGTAATTGATCCCGAAGGAAAAACAGATCTAAAGCTCGATCGACCAGACGAATGGAAACTCGAAGTATGTGTAGATCAGCTAAAAAAAGACTTGCCGTCAGTAGTAATACTTCCATGCTGATCTTATGACGGTACATGCTGGTAGCGAAACATATGTACATATATATAAGCAAAAGACTTCAAGGCACGCAGGAAGAATGTGAACGAAAAGAGAAGCAATGTTCTGACCCATACGTCAATACGGCCCATTCATCAATGGGCCGCTAAAGGTGGTTGGGCCGGCCCACCCATCAATCGCGCTAATGGCCGGCCCATTCATCA
>Ga0307511_10005215_pt1 | contig 13228 bp, 6 predicted proteins | sample 13_EM_MG_FD_200266 | JGI IMG/M metagenome (GOLD analysis project Ga0307511, IMG submission 200266) | Populus trichocarpa ectomycorrhiza microbial communities from riparian zone in the Pacific Northwest, United States - 13_EM | ecosystem: Host-associated > Plants > Roots > Unclassified | place...
AAAAAAAATTCTAATTTCATTCTTTAATATTTGATTTGTTAACAATTGAGTTCATTATTTTTTTTTTAATTTACCTTTTATAAAATAATTTTAATCTCATAATCCAAATTATAAATTTAAAATATTGACTTGGGTTTGCTCTTTCGGCCTCACAACAACAATTAAAGGCCATGTCTCTTCTAGTGTGTACAAACAACTCCAACTTAAGGAAGAAGCAAGCCAAACGAATGTGTAAAAAGAAGAGTGAAGCATAACCATCACGTACCCTACACAAATTGTTTTTATTGTCATAAAGAGCGTTCTCCAAGTGGGCACTCTAAATGTGGCAAAAGGAAATCTAAAAAAACAAATTAGCATTCAATCATAATTATAAGAACAACCACCACCACCACAGGTGGTTTTTCGTTGGTTAAATATAGGGGTGAGCAAATTCGGTTCGATTCGGTTTTTACTTGAAAAAACAGCCAAACCAAAAAAAAAAAAAAGAAGAATCGGTTTATTTTTTGTTTGGTTTTTTCGGTTAATTTTTTGTCGGTTTTATCGGTTTATTGGTTTTTTTAAACACAGCTACTTAAACATATATTGGACACTAGTCTCTCAAGATACTAGTAAAAAATATTTTATCAGTACTTTATGATATAAATAGTGATGAAAATTTTCCATCCTTAATTGCTGATGAAAATTACAATTGAATTTGTTCTATCAGTAATTTCTAACAGGGTAGAAAAAATAAAAAATAATAAAAATCACATTGATAATTCCATCAGAAATATAACATGTCAATATTTTTTTTATGGACATTCCACCAGAAAAATTAATTGAAATATAACCCAACAGTTTCTCCCCTGTCTTCTTGTTCATCTTCCTACCCAAAAAAACAGCAGTCCCTTCCCCTTATTTTCTTATAAATCTGCTCATCATCCTCGTAAATTTAGTCATCTCGAATTGCTAGCATCAACCTAAATCAACATCCTTTTTTGTTTAATTTTTATAATTGGTTATTCATCGTGAAAATCAAATCTAGAAGTCGTATTCAAATTAAAGTTGTTGGAGATATTAATAATGAAGTAATTAAAAGAGATGATGTATTTCAAATAAATGAGCTAATTAAATCATATCAAGTTATTCTATCTACAGAGTTAAAAAAAATCAAATTTTAATGTTATTAAGAATATTTATATTGATGTTGATGAGTTAAATATAATATTGAGTACCAGTGAATATAGAAAAGTAAATAAAAATAATAAGATAGATCTTGAGTTCAACAAAAAAAAAAAAAAGATGTTGGACATGACTACGAAGATAATAAAAAAAAGGATTATAATTAAAATATATTTAATTAATTTAGATGTGATGTTTCATTATATAATAAAATTGAAATTGTGTAAGATAATTATTGGTACTTTATAATATATTATGATTAGTCTGGCAAGAAAATTGTAACAACTACACGATAAATCTAATATATATTTTTCAAACAGTGTAAATGTATTATTAGCAATAATAAATTCAACATTAAATCTACAAGTGATTAAAGGCTTGTCGTTCAAATATAAAATCACTCAAGGGTAAAAGTTTAGTTAGATTGAATGAATAAATGTATTATATATTAGTGAAAAGCTTAAAGTAGATGAACGTTAAATTTAATTAAGTATTTTTAATTATGCAAATAGTAATACAAAAATGCTACTTGCATCAACGTGATAAAATTTGTAGCTACGAAAATATAATTATAATAATTATGACAATACATAAACGAGATTGTGAAATATAATCAAATCACTTAAATAATTAATAATATACGAATAATCGAAATAATTCAGCCCCTTCACACATGAGCAAACGACTTTATGCATAATGAACTTTTTTTAAAATAAAATAAAAAGTAAAATCATGCAATAATATTGTTTTTTTTTAGTTTTTAGTTTAACGTGGGTGTCCGGGTCAGCTTGCGCGCACCTCGACTAATCCCACGGGCCTTGAAGTTAATGACCATGTAAGCCTCCAGTGGTCATCATATGAGCAACCACAAGGCTCAAACCTGAGACCACAGAGGGAGCAAACCTCTTGGTCCCAAGCTTTTACTACTGGGCCACCACCTAGATGGTTACAATAATATTGTTTTGCGTGAACAAGTTATGGTCATCACCAAGGTTATCAAAAATATTTTTTTTAACACAACACGAAAAATATAATATAAACTCGGATCATAAAGTCGATCGAATCGTAAAATCATAAGTAATTTTCTTAACTAATTATATATTGATAATTCTAGCCAAAAAATTAATTTACATTAAGATATGATAAAATGAGTCAATAATATTATAATCAATGAGTGATCTAAATAAAACGAGAGAAATATATAGTATGAATCAATAAATTAATGACATGAAAAAATAAAAAGTCTTCGAACAAAATTTTTCAACACGGGAGAATCACTAAAATGTAGAAAGCACGTGTAAATCTAGTGATAACCTAGTTGTTCCCATCACAATAAGTTTTCATAGATCCCTTTTAGGTTGCAAGCTAATGAGTTTAAATCAGTAATTAACTAACATAAATTCAATAATGAAATAAACCCCTAAACAATGTCTAATGTGCTAAAAAAATCAAATTAAAAATAAATATTTAAAAATAAATAAATAAATAAAATAGAATAATAAAAAAAGTCTTCATGTTAAAATTCTTCCATGTAGCCTGAATCTCTAATTTTTGCATATTATTGGGAGATTTGAGTCTTGATTTCAAACATGTCGTTCTCTCCTGATTTCAAACATGTTGTTCTCTCTTGTTTTGATGAATTATTGAGCTTACGATATATAGTTGGAAAGTTTCAGATGTTTAGTTTCTATCCCAACTTTAATCAAAGCAAAATTTCATCGGTAGCTCTCGATATATCCCAAACAGTACATGAAGGTCTTGTTTGATATATTTGACAATATTAGTTTACTAACTTTGACCATCTGAAATACTATGTTCTCTATCTCCATTTGACTTGAAAATTTACCAGAATATATTTTCATGTATATAATATTTCTCTTTAAAATTTCAGTTTTATCTAATATACGGTTTGAAAAATATGTTCAATCTTACAAAACAAGTCAGCATTAATCTTAAGGTCAAATTTAAACCTGATTTGATTCATATCATAAATTTAGTAAACTTGTAAAATTGAACCGAGTTTACTAATTTTGCACGAGTTAAGTCTGATTTTACTAATTTCAAATTTTTAATCTGAATTAACATATTAAATATATATTAACTCGTAAAATTATAAAATTTTAATAATTAATTCGTATTTTTAACCACCTTCATCGTCACTACCTGCCAAGTGAATAAGCAAACCCAAGTAGCCTTGTATCCAACGTAACAAAACAAACACATAAAATAAAGCCCATCATAAAATAATAATAATAACAATAATAATTCCGGGAAATCCGAAAGGATAATAAAAAGAAAGCTGAGATCAGCAAGCATGGCAGAATCAGAATCTCTCGTTCTAGAACTTCGTTGCAACCAAAAAAAAATAAAAATTGAAGTGTTCAGCCGCGGCAGCTGAGGAAGAAAACATGAGTTCCAGCTCTAGAGACTCCTTTTCCTCTCTTACTCCTCCTCCTCCTCCACTAGACTGGAAGTTCTCTCAAGTCTTCGGTGAAACAACTCCCGGTGAAGACCTTCAAGATGGTTAGCTCTTACCCATTTCCTTTTAATTTTCTGACTCTGATGTCTCTGTTCTGTTCAACGCTTAATTCTTTCTTGTCTTGCAGTTGATGTTGTATCTTCCATTGGATTCGAGAAGAGCGGTGATTACCTAGCTGTTGGAGATCGGGGTGGTCGTGTTGTAATTTTCCAAGCAAAACATGGCAAACATGTCAGGATTTTTTTTTTCTTAGTAAATAAATGTGTTCAGTAAAACCAGCTAGATAGATGATTTTGGCTTTGCTATTTTTTCTTCTTTTTGTTTAGGATGGATAAAAAAATTGGGCTGTATCTGATCATCGTTTTACCCTTAATTAGACTCCGAATTCATTCCTTAACCGAAACGAGCTGGAGCGGTTGGATTGCGCCTTTACAACACATCCTGAATATCAGTACAAGACAGAGTTTCAGAGCCATGAACCCGAGGTATTGACATCCTATGATTTAGTTGTATGCCTTCTTTTTTTGTTTGGTTATGTGTTGCGTGCATTTTTGCTCCTTTAAGTTTGTTATAAATGCTGATCGTGTTGTGTCTGTGTTTCGTTAGTTTGATTACTTGAAGAGTATGGAGATTGAGGAGAAGATTAATAGAGTAAAATGGTGTTCCACTTCCAATGGATCACTGTTTATCCTTTCAACCAATGATAAGACAATTAAATTATGGAAGGTATGAATACTCTCTTCTTACTCATGATCACTAGTAGTCAATTTTACGCTAAGATTAGATCAAATGATTGTTCATTGTTGTCATTGAAAGAATTTACCACCTGGAGTCGCTTAAGTTTTGTATGGTTGGTGATGTAGCTGTTGAAATTTATAATGGATTACTGCTGCTAGTGTGATCACTGATGGTTGTTTGGTCACTTGCTAGATTTTTTTTTTCAGTCATGATGATGTAGGAAAAAAATTTGAGGTAGAGCATTTTAAGTTACCAGTTTGTGAGGCTTGAAATTGAGGGAAAATGAAGGGCTATGAAATTCCTTCGCTTTGACACAACAGGACTGTATGAGGAAAAATCATTTGCAACGAATTGACTGTTTATTATGGAGACGTGTGGTGGTGGATTTTTGCAGTGTCACATGCTGCATACGTCAAGTCATGGTGGAAAGTTATTGTTTCTTCAGACATATAATTTTCTTTGATGAAAGTTGTCATTAGTCAAGTTCTTTTGGATCATATATTGCATCAGTCCCTTTGTAATGGAGATCTGTTGGCGACCAACCAAACTATGAGGAAAGTTGACTATAGCTGCCAAGTCATTGCAAATTTGGAATATACCAGCAATTTCTGGGCTGAATCCAAGATATGAATGGAGACACAAAAAAATTCTTTCACAGAGAGAAGGAAGGATATGTAATTGTCTGTTGCAGAGAAACATCTCAACTTGTTAGCTGGGTAGGCAGAAAGATCTTTGTCCTGGTAGAAAGATCTTCAGCTTGTTTGGTGTTGTATTCTTCTTGTTTTTGTTCTTTTGACATTGCTGAGTAGTGAGTCCACTTCGAACTTTTCTTCCACTGGAAAAGTGTGGATTGTCATTTTAGAGAAACCTTAATGATTGGGTGCTCTGATCTTGTTTGAATATCTATGAACCTGATACTTACAGCACGAGCGTTGATGAAACATAATGGAGGAAGATGATTTTCATGGTTTTGATTATTTCTCCTCTACATCATACAATGGAAGGGTATCTTCCTTGAAAGGTCTCACACTTCTGAAGTCGCTTTCTTTATGTGTTTATGTTGGTAGATTTTTACATGACAATTGATTCCGAAGTAGGGAAAGATGGGGGATGTCTTACCAATGTTCCTGTCTAAAGGCCTGGTGGACTACTATTTGTTTTGGGATCTGCACATTCCCTCAATTGTAGAATATTTTGTTGACCTTCTCTTTGTATATTTGGAGGCTTTTTTCTGCTTGTTTCTTTCTTAATAGGTTATGGTATTTTAATTTAATTTGGTTAAAGTTTGGAGACAATTATTTGGAAACTATTTTTGTCGGTCATGTATGGGCATTTTTTGGAAATTATTAGGATTTTTGGCATTAAGGGAGTTACTAATGATCATTGGCATTTCATTCTTGCACCAATTAAATGGCCTAGTTACCCATATGTTTTGCACGAATCCTTCATTTTGCAATATGTGGCAGTCTCCTGTTTGAAAGGTTCCATACATCACCTTTTCTTTTTTCCAAAGAGGTCCTTAGAGGAAGATCAAATTGTTCTGGTCCTAGACTTTGATTCTTGTGTACCCTATATAATTGGTTGGGTTATTTATCATTCAACATTTCATTTTTAGTTTGTGTTTGCTGAGAGATGGGAGATGAATTTGCAGCTGTGTTCATTTTTCTTGCCTCCTTGATTGGTAATTCTTGGAGAAGAGGCGAATGCAATTAGATATGTGTTGCTGAACCAAGTGCCTTAAAATGAAATTGCATGTGGCCTCTTTCATTTTGCTCAAAATTTTGAATGGCAATCACTATTAATGGAATCCTAGATTCTCTCTACATTTTTATATGCATTTGACACTCTGATACAGTATTCTGGCGAGGTTTACAGTTAAATTGTGTGATTCTTGAGTCTAGGTTAGCGAAAAAAAGTTGAAAAAGGTAAGAGAAATGGAGCATCATTCAGTTGTGTGCTCAGAAAATGATCTTTTGGGTGAAGGAAGTTTCATGAGTGAGCTAGACAAACCACCTACCACTAATGGTTATAATCTCGACTGGGCAGAGAAGATAGCTAAGGACACTTTGTCATCTCAAGAAGTGCAAACCAAGGTATGCGTATGTGGCTGACGTTAAAATATCCCAGATTCTTCATGATACTGTTTTTTGTTCGCTGCATGAGTTTGCCAAGGATGTGGGATTGTTTACTAGTTTGTTGGGTAAATTAGATCACTCATACTGAAGAAGCCACTCGTGCAAATTGTCGGAAGGTGTATGCTCATGCTCATGATTTTAATATCAACTCGATCTCAAATAATAGGTAAATTTTTGAAGGGCATCTTTGTCTTGTATACAACATGCGATGTGATACCTTCTACATTCTTCATAATGCACAGGTTTTCTGCTTCTTTTATGATGATCATGATCTCTGTACAGTGATGGTGAGACATTTATTTCCTCAGACGACCTTCGCATAAACTTATGGAACCTTGAGATCAGTGACCAGTGTTTCAATATCATTGACATGAAACCATCAAACATGGAGGATCTAACCGGTAAACTCTCTGAATCATTTATGTAATGTAGTCAAATTGTCACCTTGTAGGCTCGTACATTTCTAATGCAGTGAAAGAAAAATTTTCATCATTCTATTTTTTAATTTTGTGATTTATCATAATTTAAAAATTATCTATTTGGCATTTTTTTTTCATCAGTATTCTTTTGCCTGTTTTTATTAGGACTTAGGGTTTCTCAGTGCCTATATAAAGCACCTCTTGTGGATTTCAAGGACTCCGCCTGGTGAAATTTAGATTTTCCATCTTTCCCGTTAATTTGCCTACCTATTCTCATTAGTTTCTCTGGCATATTACCTGAAGTTACATTACATCGACTTCACAATGAATTTTGATGAGAAATGATAGTGATTTCTGTAAGATGTATCAGAGAAACTTTCTAACTGGAAATACGTGGTTGAATTAGCTAATATCACTTGTTGCAACCAATCAACAACAATATTGAAATATGCTGCTTAGGCTCTGCAGTTCGAGACTTATTCCATGTAATTTTCCCTGCTTGACTACCAATTAATTTATAAAGGGAAAAAACTACAAGATCATTTTAGGCCCATTCTGCTACTTTATTCAAGTCCCAATCATCTCCATTAATGACCTTTCCTAATTGAAGTGTTAAAAATTTTGTTCAGAGGTCATTACAGTGGCTGAATTCCACCCAATTCATTGTAATCTGCTAGCATACAGCAGCTCAAGAGGATTTACTCGTCTAGTTGACATGCGTCAGTCAGCAATATGTGATCATAGTGCAAGAATGTGAGTTTAGTTCATTTATCCGTTTCACCACTGAAGCTTATTTATTAGTAAATCTGGTATAAATTTGAAAAAAATTCTGTGATGTCATGTGGATTTTTACTATGCAGATTACAAGATGCAGAATGTCGTGGGTCAAAATCATTCTTTACAGAGCTCATTGCATCTATCTCTGACATGAAGTTCACTTACGATGGGCAGCACATCTTAACTCGCGATTACATGAATTTAAAGGTTTTCCGCACAAGATTTTTTGAATTCTTAAACTCATTTGATTCAGTTATATTTCTTTATATTGATTCTCCCATCCACTAATTAGGGAGGACACGATGATTAAAAAGCTTATATATGTCATAACTTAGTTTATGGTGGCATATAAAGAAGTAGTGATGTGACCATGACTTTAAGCGGAGGTATTATTCAATTAACTCTGTAGCTACTGTCATTTGGAAATTCAGGAAGCAATCACTGAAAACATCTTATATTTATCTGACTTCTATCCTAGTTTTGAAACTTCTCTTTTAAAGCAAAAGGCATGTCTCGGTGTCTTTACTAGTTGAATAATTTATGTCCTTATGTATGGGTTTTGGGCCACGTAAGTTTGTCATTTTCTGGTATGAAATCGTTAGTGTTTAGTTTAGTTCTGTGCTATTTAGTTGTTTTAGTTTATCGGATGAAAAAACTCATACTTAACTCTCATCTGGCATTAAAGTGTATTTCAATTTGATAGTGGTGCATATATCTCTGTTTCTCTGTAGCAACTGATGCTTTCATTTTTTTTCTATAGCTGTGGGATATGCGTATGGATTCGTCACCAGTTGCTGTATTCAAGATCCATGAGCACCTGCGCCCTAAGGTAAGAGCATTCACTATTAACTCCCTTGTTGAGGAACATAGCTCTATGGATATTTATGTTCAATAATGTAGATCATTTTTCTTTATTCTTTACCTTTACAGTGGTGTTTGCATCAATAATAGAGAGCCTAGTATTTGTGGAACTGATTAATCACTTTAAACAGTTTATATTCATACCCTTCCAATAGATTATCAACCGCATTACCTGGCCAAAGATTAGTGAACTGGTGTCACTGTTTTTTGCTTATCATGAGCTCAAATGAAGGACAGCTCTTTTTTATTCCAGTTTTCTGCTTAAAAGAAATATTTTTATTGTATTTCCTATTTATTTTAAAAGATCACTTGCTTGCACTGTAAGAACAGAAAAGATTTTATTACTCAAATTTCGACCTTAGCTCAGTGGCGAGAGCAGAGGGCTGATTCCTCTAGGTCGCTGGTTCGATTCCGGCAGGTCGAGTGGTTATTACCATGATCATCTTGTCTCTTTTGGTTCAGTAATTATTATCTTGACAAAATTATGGCCTTTTAATTTATGAGCCTTTAATACGTTCAAAAGTAGTTCTACAGTCTCTCCTCAATCTGTTAATTTTACATGCTGCTGTTATAAACAGATTACATGAAGCTATATATGGATGTATGATATTCAATTAAATAAAAACCATGTACTAGTGCATGTTATGCTTCTCTTTTTAAATGGTCTTTGAGTCATTAAATGGAAAATTTATCCAATTTATGTTCTTCTGGTTTGGGTCAGCGATGCAAAAGCAGCTTGTTATATTGAAGTAGAATGATATGTGAAAGGCTTCTGAAAAGTTATTTCTCCATCAAATGATTGATTAAAGAGCCAATTCTGCATAAAGAGAATACTCCTCTGGATTACTTTAACAGTGAAAACGTAGACTGTTTTGTAATGTAGAAAAATAGGTGAAAGTCTTTTGAAATGATTATGTATCTTTAAAGATTCAGGGGAATAGGCAAGAGCTTCTTTTGGCTTACTTTTAATTGATAGGACAAAGTGGTCCAACTGAAAAACAGAGCAGAAAGCTTCTCAATGCTGAAGTTCTCATAATCTTTAATTGATGATAGTTCTTGATGCTTTTGAAAGAAGGATTGTTGGTGTCCGCTTGACTTTCAAAGTGGAAGAAATAAGTGATTTGTCATTAAATCCAGCTATAGGTTATATTGTATTTGCTAGTATCCTGTGTAAAATGTTTTACACAAATTGGGATGTCAACTTATAGCTGATTGGCTTTGTGTCCTGCAGTTAAGTGATTTATATAATGATGACTCCATATTCGATAAATTTGAGTGCTGCATCAGTGGAGATGGACTACATTTTGCAACTGGATCTTACAGGTTTGCCCGAGACCTCATACTCCAGTAACATGTTTAAGTCTTGGCCTTAACACATGTACATTGCACTTTAAGTGACAGATCTTGTGTGTTTTCTTAGCAATAATTTACGTATATTTTCACATGGTGTTGGAAATGAAGAAGGGATTACAATAGAAGCTAGCAAAAATCCAAACAGGTTGGTTCTTGTCTCTTCTCTTCTTGAAAAAATAAACTGTTGGACTAATGTTTGAAATCTGTTGAAAATTTTCTTAAATGGTTTATTTGAACTCTTGGCCAAGTTACCTGAAAGGAGCAGCACATGTTACCCTACTAATACACAGTATTATAGGGGCAGATTTGGTTTGCATACTATGTGTGTAGAATTAAGTGATGAAAGAGTTGAGAAGATAGTTTGTTTTCACAATTAATACATTCCATTTTGATCAATTCGAATTCTTACATAATCTTTCTGTTGCTCACATGTCCTTAAGTTTTCTAGAAATAAATTGCTACATACTAGTAAATGTGACCGTGAATACTGGACAGAATTTTGAGATCGACTTTTGGGAATTCAGTGTATGAGCCATTAATTGTATCTAGATGACTGATTGCAGTAAAAAGATGGGGGGGTGAGGGATCGTACTAGCTGTGACTCATAGGCTTCTTTTAATTGCTAGATAGTCCTCATGAATCTACTCTTGGATTTGATTAGTCAAAGTTCCCTGATTATGAAAGTCCTCTAGAATAATTGCTTTCTCTAGTCTGTATTAGTGTACAGTGCACCATTAAGGTATGGGATGGTATTTCATTTAAACATGAAACTCGTCACACAAACAATGTCTTCAGTTAAATGCCAGTGTCTGTAGTGATTATCATTGCAGTGCTAGAGTTTCTTGTTTCCTGTAAATGCTTGCTTTTGCTGATGGCTTGACAACTGGGAGTACCAGAGAGCATGCAGAAGATTTTACCATTTTCTTTTCTAAAAAAATCCACAACAGGAGATCAATACTCCATTCTACTTCAAGGCCAAGGAGATCATCCTTAAGCAACATGGCACGTGGATTTTACCGGCAAGGTTGTCATTATCTCTATTTTTAAGCTCTTTTGCTCTCGTTGGATTCATGCATGTCTAATCTTTCAGTTGACTATGTAGGACATGAAAATTACCGCTCAGGCAGCAATGAATTTTCCTGTAACTTAAGCTCCAAGCTGCTTCATCTGGCATGGCATCCAACAACAAACTTCATTGCCTGTGCTTCAGGAAATAGCTTGCTCATGTATCATGCCTAGTGTATATTCGCTCTTCAAAAGAATCATAATGCCACAGATTTTGCCTGCTGCTGTCCATGCAATTGTAAAGGAAAAAGATTTCAAGAATGTGCACAAACTTCTCATCATGGATAAAGAACCCAGACAAAGCTGGAAATCAAATGGCTTGACTACAACTCTCCATGTGAACTAGAAAAGTTCCCACTCTCATCTAAGGTAGTGCTTTAGTCTTTAGATGGAAACTTCGACTTGTCAAATATTAGGCTGCACTCGTTGCCCATTGTATGTATTATGTGCCATAATATCGAAGACTGCTGCTCCTTTTTTTTTCTTACCTTGAAAAGTAGATTGTGGCAACTGATATGTGCATGGTGAATTTTGGAGAACATGTTAATCTTTTCTTTTGTGAGTTTGGGGAGGAGGAAAGATGGCAAAACTCCGGCGTCTGCTGCTATAGAGAGCCAAGCCTGTTTCGATGGGGTTGGAATTAGCGTGGCATGCAGCTATACGCAAGTTATTGGGAGATCAGTTGAGCCATTGTCTTTTAGTTCCGACGAGGAAATCGTATTCTAGATACAGGAAGTCTCTTGGTTAGCACTAGATTGGTGATGAGCTATGCCGTGGTCCGTGCCAAATATTCAGTCTCTATTGGCATTTTGTTTAGAAGGAAAAAAATCTGCTGTTCGAGTTAGTTATATATTTGATTGAGTTCAATAAGTTAATAAATATACCGAAGTAAAATCATGATGACATGCATAAAATCAATGCCTGCCAATGTTCTGAAATGATTTCTAAAATCTTGCTTGATAACAAAATTAAAATTAAATGGAATTCAATAAGATAGCATCAAAAAATACATCTTTAATACACACACACACCAATCAATCAAAAAATACATCTTTAATATACACACACACACCAATCAATGAAATATTAAAAGATAAAATTAAATTAAAAAAAATATTCAATCTTTAAAAAAAAAATCCATGAGTAAACATTGGTCAACCTACCAACATATGTGTAATTTTTTGATTACGAAGTCCAATTCCAACTCAATGTTGAAGGAAGTAATTGGAAAAAAAATTAGTTTAAAAAAGAATCTTAAAAAAAATCATAGTCAACTTGGATTAATTTTTTAAACCCGTGATTTAAATCATGAGATCGAGATTACCTCATAGAAGGTAAATTCAAAAAATCATAAAGCTAAATTCTCAATTAACTAAATATTGAGGGATGAAATTGTAAAAAAAAATCAATAAAAAAAGATAAGAAAACAAAACAAATAACAACCGAAAGAATGATGACCAAATTTAACATAAAAATAAATTAATCCAAATGTTGAGGGTTGAAATTTTTTTAAAAAAAATCAATTAAGAAAAGGATCCAAAACAAAAAACAATCAAAAGAATGAAAATCAAATTTGATATAAAAACTAAATGAAACTAAATATTAAAGAATGAAATTGAAAAATAAAATTGATTCAAAAAAAGATTCAAAACAAAACAAACAGCTATTAAAATAATGAGAACCAAATTTGATACAAAAATAAAATAACAAGGCACCTTTCAAAGTTGACATTAATCCCGAGGAGATGAGAGAGAAAAAAGGGGAAAGAAGAAAAAAAATCGATAGAGGCTCATCGTCGCTCCTCCGTCAACATGCACTAGACCAACAGGAGGAGCTCAGCTTGCCGCTTTCCAACACCACCTCGGAAGCTAGCATTTGGCCATGAGGAAAGCCGCACAAGCCACCAGAATACAATAGGCTTCTCCCACCCCAGGACATATGTTGCACATACCAGCCATTTTGCCTTGCCAATTTACCTTATTTTTCATATTGTTTAGTTTTAATTTTGGTCTCTTAGCACTTGATTATTCTAAATTAGTCAAATTTTGTTATATTTGGCAAAATCAAGCATTGAGAATTTCCCTTACTAAATAAAAAGTTGAGGGACTGAAATAAAAAAAAACATGAAATTCTTCTATAATCGTGCAAATCAACCCCTGATGTTTGAAAAAAAAATGGACTAAAATTTTTTTAAGTTTCAAATTAAGTCCTTGAACTCTATTTATTTTAAATCATTAAAA
>Ga0307511_10005216_pt1 | contig 13227 bp, 6 predicted proteins | sample 13_EM_MG_FD_200266 | JGI IMG/M metagenome (GOLD analysis project Ga0307511, IMG submission 200266) | Populus trichocarpa ectomycorrhiza microbial communities from riparian zone in the Pacific Northwest, United States - 13_EM | ecosystem: Host-associated > Plants > Roots > Unclassified | place...
ACCAAACTAAAATATCATAAATTCATGAACATAGTGGAATTATGTCCATAATTCATCCTCATTTCTGTACAGAACCTCTAATTATGCTCCAGGGACCATTCTGGAATTTTTCCAAATTTGTAGGGTCAAATTGTAATTTTTGTCAAATTGGAGGACCAAATTGAAAGTGTTAAAATTTCATAACTATACAGGAATTCTGCCCATAATTTATCTTCTATTCTGTTCAGAATCTCGGAATATGATCCAGGGACCAATCTGTAATTTTCCAAAGTTTTGGGACTAAACTGTAATTTTCCAAAATTGAGGGACCAAACCGAAATTTTGTCATCTTCGACCTCCAACCCAGAATTTTAACAGAAAACCTACTGTCCTCTCCAAATTTCTAACACAAATTCACCATTCAAACAAAACCATAACTCAAAATCATCATTTTTATCTACAATCTCTCAAATTCAACATAACAATCCATTACCCACAACAATCAACCTTATAACATTCAATTTAATTCATCAATTAAATCCAAAACACAAATTTTCAAAACCCTAACATTCATCAAAACCGAAATTAAAGTTAAAGAAAACATATTATACACATTAAAGCATAATCTTACCCTTTTTACTTATTTCCTCCAACTCCTTTCTATTTCCCTTCTAATTTCCCTCTTTTCTCTTCTTCTTCTTCTTCTTCTTTCTCCTCTCTCACGGTTTACTCTCAAAATATTCAGATCTCTTCTTCTTCTTTTTTTTACTTCCTATTTATATTTATCAAGTTTTGTTGAATTACCACTATACCCCTTATTCATTTATTCCAACTTTTAAGCCTTCAAGGGCTTTATTGTATTTTCCAACTCATTAATTCAAAACGTTACAAGTTAAGAAGAACATATCATAACTCTTAGGAAATTGCCAAAGATTGGTTAAGAAAGATCAAAATACATAAAATTGAGAAATTTGACAGCATATTTTCAACTAATGAAAATCTTACTTGCAAAAATATTCAATTTTGAGAAGGAAAATTCAAGATTGTATGTTTAAGGACTCAATTGAATTTATTGAAGGTTTAATTACAAAAAAAAAAATGATTCTTGAAGTCAACAAGAAAAATAAGAATTAAATAATGTCATTTTGATTAAAAAAAAATAATTGACTTATATTTGACCGGTGACTCATTGGTTGACTCGATAGCCCAAAGACCCGGGCCTTTTTTCATGGTTAGCTCTTTGGGCTAGGTCCGACAATTATGGGAAGAAACAAAGATTTCAAATCAATTAATAACTTAACCAAGAAAAAACTTGCCACACAAGAAACTTGAAGTAAGAATTGATTGTTAATATAAAAAAGATTTCCATAATTTCTTGGAAAAAAAAATTTTAATCAGGTTGCCTACCAATGTAACTATTAAAATAACTCTTTCTTATTTTGTTTTATTGGAGCATTATTTTCCTAGTATTCGACATTTTCTATTTCGGTTTTGATTTCGTCAATGTAGAAGCTATTGAAACTTGGTTTTAGAAATTATATATCTTTTTATTATAATTCGATAGCAGATTCAGATTTCCTTGCATGTCATTATTCGAACTTGCCACCAATTTCTGATAAGCACAACTATTCAAGCCATTAAATTAAAGAAGTTTAAAATGCTATTAGTCATTTGAAGTTCTGAATTTTTCTTGTCATTTTCGAAGATTTTTATTAAAAGAATGATTTCTCATGTTCAAATTTAATATGTGGTTTGATCATAATTATCAGGGCTTGATCTCTGTAACCTTTGTCCAAGTGATCTGACACTGCTCCGTCTTCTCTGTTTCTATTTACAGACTACTCTGTTGTTCTTGGTTTAGGTCCTGTATCTGTCTGTCTTGAGACCATAAACTATTTTAAAGCTAAATAACTAGAAATTTCCAAGTAGATGATTCCTTTTGATGATGTTTTGTTCTCCATTCCTTCGTCTTCAATTATAAATGACCAAGCAGAAAATATACAGTTCTGCAACACTCAAAAAGGAAGTGAGCAAAGAATAGACATCAGGCTGAACCTTGCCTTCGCCTTCACAGCCATGATGGAATTGGAGGAAGTTTTTTATGACAAGGTGGAAGAAAATTAAAATAAATTTTCGAGGATATAATCTTTGATTAGGGTCAATTTTTTTGACAAGGAAGAAAATCAGAATTTTTAACATACAAAAGACAACATCGTATTGAATTTGTGTGAAATCTCACACTTTAGATCATTACAAAAGGAAATTTTATGAACTAATTCACATGATCTAAATTATTATTGGGCCATGCTGAACTCTCATACATAAGAGAAGTATTATTATTAGCATTAATCTCATACATAAGAGAAGTAGCTCCCTTTGATCACCAAGATGAGAGAGGTGGGATACTTTGTTCATTTCTGAAGAAATTGGTAGGATCAACTTCAGTCTTAACGCGAACCAACCTGTCGAAGTTGTTCTTGAAATACTTCCGACCCCAAATGCTTGCTTGTTTATAACTCGTGTATCCCAGGTTGTTCACTCCTAGGTCAAGATCTCTATAATTGACATATGCTGCTCGAGGATTTTTTGAAACATAAGGAGTCATGTACCTGTACAGCCTTCTGATCCAAGCTAGATGCCTCTGGGATGCCTCCTTGGTTTCTTCACTCCAAGACACTACGGGGACAAATATGTATCGATTGCCAGCTCTATGAGGGAATGGAGTGCTGGACTCCGAAATCTCATCCATTTTCCCCCCATAAGGGATCATGAAAAATACAGGCACCTCGATGTCTTTCTCAAAGAACCTTTTCCATATCCCTTCAAATGCAATTTCAGGTATAGGTTCCTGGACGTAGTCAGATTTTGCTTTGAATTGTAATGAGGGTGGTTGAGGAGTCCTATCAAGTAACACATTCAAGGATGCGTTGCTTGGAAATCCACCAATGTAGATGACAGACTCAATCCAGCTCATTTCCGTGCACTCATCTTTGGCCAAACCAAGCTCAGGAAAGCTCTCTTGCATCAAAAGAAGAAGCTGGTCAACCTCACCAAGAAACAAGGAAAAGAATGCAGCTTGTATTGTTGACTTTCCTTCCTCACTAGAATTAACTCTGTTTACAAGCACATCGATGATGATGTCTTCAGGAAGCTGATTCGCAACGTATTGCCACCGATGGATGAGCTTGGTTGCATTTTGTTCCAAGGTTCTTGCTGCAGTAAAGACGGTCACTTTTGGTGGAACTTCAACCAACTTGATTCTCCATGCGATAACCACTCCAAAGCTTTGCCCTCCACCGCCTCGAATGGCCCAAAATAAGTCTTCTCCCATTGATTCTCTATCAAGGATCCTTCCTTTAGCATCGATTAACTGAGCATCAATCACATTATCTGAAGCAAGGCCGTATTTGCGAGAGATCGTGCCATATCCTCCCCCACTAAAGTGTCCTCCAACACCAACAGTAGGGCAAGAACCTGCAGGGAAAGCAAGAGTTCTACTTTTCTCAGCAATTCTATAATAAAGTTCCCCTATTGTTGCGCCAGCCTGAACCCATGCAGTTTTATTGGTTGCATCAACAGTGATTGATCTAAGATTGATCAGATCAACAATGACAAATGGGACAGTAGACATGTAAGATAGACCCTCAAAATCATGACCGCCACTCCGAATTCTAATTTCTAACTTGTGTTTTTGGGAACAATGGATGGCAGCCTGGATGTGCGATGCATCCGTTGGTGTAACAATGACAAAAGGTTTCAGTTCAGAAGAATTGAACCTGGGGTTTCGTATAGCGAAATGCAAGATAGAAGAATATGATGAGTTTTTTGGGGTGTAAATAACTTTAGAGATGGCTGTGGAGTCCTCAAAATGAAGGGAAAGGCATTGAAGAAAATCTTCATGAGGACGAGCTGATGTTACACGTGACAATGAAAAGAGAAGACAAAGTAGGAATGGCAGCATTGAAGAGCTCATAGAAGTCATTTTTCTTTCTACTATACGCTTATGGTTTTTTGAGTGCAGAAACCTGCAAGGCAGTCCCAAATTTATAGTGTAAAGGAGAATTCTTGCTTGAGAAACAAGTAAATTAAAATGAGAAGAGCTGGAGTTTCAAATAGATTAAGAATTAAAAAAAAAATGAACTTCCTCCGCAAGAAACTTGAAGTCAAAAATTGACTGTTAATATAATTAAGCTTTTCCTTCACGACTTACCTGCATAAAAAATATTATCTGCGAATTCTCGGTTCTTAGTAAGCACTATTTTCAAATTATCTGATATATAATATTGCAAGTCATTTGAATAGCAGAGATTTCTTGGATACTTGCGATTAATAGGTGGTTTCGATGATCATCCACCTCAAGACGTGCCCTTAGTAACCTTTGCCCTTGTCACTTTGAAATTAGTGTGCTTTCTCTGTTCTCAACTACTCTGTTTTTATCTTCAAATTACTCTATTTTCTGCTTGGTTTTTGAGACGGCTGAACCTGTTCAGATTAGGATTCACGAAAGGAGTCTACAACAGGAACCCTATCCATTCCTTTAATTACTAAATAAATTATTCTCTAATTATGTACCTCTTCAAAACAAAATACAACCCTTTAAATAAGTCTGAAATCGACCCTTACAAGAAAAGAAAATCAAAATCCCTAAACAAATAGAAAAAGTAAAAACAAAAATCGATATTGAGGCTGAAATCTGAAATTAAGATGAAAATAATAAAACTAAATCAAACAGTATCTTCTGAGCCCTTTTTTTAAGGCTTTTCTGATGTGAACAAGCTGGCCCTCTTATAGAACAAGGACTTCAGAATCTTCAGAAAGTTAATGTCGTTGGGCACAGCTAAACTTCTTATTAGGCTTATATCTGTCTCACTAGTTCGTAAATGTGTATACTAAGCTTTCCATGTAGTCTATTAAACAAATCCACATCGTATTGTTCAAAACCCTCTACATCAGTTTTGGTTCTTATAAACTGTGTTCTCAATTAATATGTGGTTTTGATGTAAGCGTTTGATCCAAGTTCAAAGTTCAGCCCAAATTCAACCCAACTAAACTAGGTAAATGCTCGTTGATCACAGTCAACATATACATAATCCAGTTGTCTACTACGTAATTGAGTCATGAAGGTTAGTATTTCATGGATATATCTTTGAACTTGGACTGCTTTGATCTTGTGAGACCTATATTCTTGGCTCATTAGATTCAAGTTCCAAGTTCAGCTCAAATTCAACCCAACTAATCTAGGTATTTAAAAATAAGATTGTAAGAGAATTATTTTTCTTTCTTTTCATCTTTTCTTCTCTCTACTATAACTTCCTCCCATATATACCAAGATTTTGGTTTTAGCTTAAATTTTGATTCAAAAAAGATTGAAGAAACAAGTGATTCCCTCTTTAATTTTATTTTATTTTTCATTAAGAGATTGATTATAGAAGGATTTTGAAAGTGTTTAGGGTTTTTATATGGGTTTTAATTGATGTATTAGAATATTAGTTGGCTTTAAATAAACTGATTTAATGTAAAATTATGGGTTGTTGAAGATAATATTGTTATATTATGGGATTTACAGATTTGAAAGATTAACATATCAAGATTTTCAAAATCCTGATCAACCATTCAACTGGTTGGCTAGACAAGTCAACCGGTTAACTAGTTTCTATCAGTTAATTGGTTGTTCTAAACTAGCTGGCCGGTTGGTTTGTGTTGCTAATCTATCAATTTATCTAAACCAGTTAACCGGTTGGCATGTGATGGCTGGCGATATATGTGTGTGTGTGTAAAACCTAAGCTATCATCACATTACCTACGAATGGAGCTGTCCAAAACAGTACTACTTTTCTAGTATTCGACATTTTCTATTTCAATTTGATTAGTCAATGTCCAAGCAGTTGGATTTGGATTCATAAATAATACTAAAACGTCTTAGCACAGTTCAATGATGGCCTTGTGTGTCGTAATCTTCGAGCATGCACCGAAGTTCAGATGAACACGCTTATTCAACCATTGAAGGATGCTTATAATATTTCTAGACATTTAAATTAATAAACTTTATGTCATTTTCAAAAATATTTAATAGAGAGAATGATCTTTCAACACCTACCCTTGGTGATCTTTGTCCTTGGAAGTATTGAAATTTCTCTGTTTTCTCTGTTTTTATATTAAAAATACACTGTTTTTCTCTGTTTTCTTCTCATAAACTACTCTGTTTTCTTGGTTTTGCCTCTCTGTTTCTCTTCCTCAAAAATATAGATAATAGTGTCTGCTGATGCTTACCCTATGATCATGTTCAACTGATACATAATCTGGAAGACTTATGCCGAGGGAAATGAATCGAAGTAAATTTTCGGTCAGTCACCTTGACCATCCACTGTTGCTAGTTTCATGCCTCATTTACAAGTCAATTACTTCACTGCAAGGTTTATCTTTTGGTTTTTGTGGTTTTTTCTTGATTAATCCTTCTGCTGAAATACTTTTAACAAATAAATTGCAACTGATTTGATGAATTCAAAATATCAATAATTCTTGACTATTCCAATTTGTTTAATCTCATGAAAATTAACATATAAAACTATTTAAATAGGAGCCGAAAGAACCTAAATCAAATAACACTTTGAAACCTAATTAAAAAAGGAATCCTAAAATAACCAGAGAAAATTCCGAAACAGCATTTTCTAGGTTTAATTTGAACATGTTCTTGACCTCAGTTGGTGCTAGCCAGCTAACCTCATAAGAAACATGTAAAACACACATAAAATTTTAGCCCTGTCCAATAATAGGATTAAAATTTATGTTTTTTATTATTATCAGAAGACCCATTAGACACTTCCGAATTTTCTCTTGAAAGCCTTTGATACATATCCCACTTCAAGAGCATAAGCATTGACCAAGACCAATTCTTCGTTATGCCAAGGGAGAAGATCGAACTATAAGAATACAAGAGCAACATATCATATTTAATTTGAATGAAATCTCACAATTTAGATCATCATAGAAGGAAATTTTATTCATTCAAATCACATATCTCCATTGACCATACTTATTTTTATTACAATGATCAAAATATTGGACCATGCATGAAATGCCATGCAATAAATGTTGATGAAGTAAACTTTATAGACATCTAAAACAGAAAATTATGTTATTAGTGTGATGAATCTTCTTCCAACCCTGTATGTGTTATCCCCCTCCGATCACCAGGACGGGAGAGGTGGAATACTCTGCTCATTTCTGAAGAAATTAGCAGGATCAACAGCAGTCTTCACGCGTACCAGCTTGTCAAAGTTGTTCTTGAAATACTTCCTACCCCAAATGCTTGCTTGTTCATAACTTGTGTTGCCTGCCAGGCTATTCATTCCAATGTCAAGATCCCTATAATTGATATATGCTTCTCGAGGATTTTTCGAAACGTAAGGAGTCATGTAACTGTAAAGCCTTCTAATCCAATCAACGTGCCTTTTAGATGCCTCCTTGCCTTCTTCACTCCAAGACACCTGATGCTCAATCTTGTATATATTTCCAGCTCTATGTGGAAATGGAGAGCTAGACTCAGAAATCTGGTCCATCTTTCCTCCATAAGGAACTAATAGCAGTCTAGGTGTTTCAATGTCCTCTTCCAAGAACCTTTCAAATATACCTTCCAAAGCAATTTCAGGCATAGGTTCCTTGACGTAATCAGATTTCGCTTTGTAATTTGTTACAAATCGAGGAGTCCTATCAAGCAACAGTTCCAAAGATGTATTACCTGGAAATCTGTTAAGGATGATAGCCTCAATCCAGCTTGTTTCAAGGCAATCATCTTTTGCTAAACCAAGCTCGGGGAAGCTCTCATTCATCAATTGAAGAAGCTTGTCCACCCCTCCAAGAAAGAAACCTGCAAATGTAGCCTGTATTGTTGGATTTCCTTGACTGGAATTAACTCTTCTTATATATGTCGTGATCATGAGATCTTCATGGAGCTTATTTGCAATGTATTGCCACCGATGGATAAGTTGGGTTGCATTTTGCTCCAAGGTTCTTAAGACATTGAAGACTGTCAACGTAGGTGGAACTTCAACCAATTTTATTTTCCACGCAATAACCACTCCAAAGCTGTTTCCTCCACCTCCTCGAAGGGCCCAAAACAAATCTTCTCCCATCGATATTCTATCAAGAACTCTACCATTAGCATCAATTAATTCTGCATCAATTACGTTATCCGCAGCAAGACCATATTTACGAAGCAGCGCTCCATACCCTCCACCACTCAAGTGTCCCCCAACACCCATAGTAGGGCAAATACCTGCTGGGAAGGCAAGTGTTCTACCTTTTTTAGCAATGTGATAGTAAAGTTCCCCTACAGTTGCACCAGCCTGAACCCATGCAGTTTTATTAGTTACATCAATGGTGACTGATCGAAAATTGATTAGATCAAGGATGACAAACGGCAGAACAGACATGTAAGAGAGACCCTCAAAATCATGGCCACCACTTCGAATTCTAATTTGTAAATTATTTTTCTGGGAACAACGAATGGCAGCCTGAATGTGTGATACATTCGTCGGTGTAACAATGACAAGAGGCTTTAGGGTAGTAGAATTGAACCTAAGGTTTCGTATTGCGAAATGCAACACAGAAGGATATGAAGAGTCATTCTGGGTGTAAATGACTTTGGAAATGTCTGTGGAGTCTTCAACGTAAAGGGAAAAACATTCAATAAAATCTTCATGAGTGTGAGCTGAAGTCACCCATGAGAATGAAAAGAGAAGAACAAACAGAAGTGGCAGCATTGAAGAACTAAGAGAAATCATTTCGATCATTTGATTTTTAGCATAGAGCCCTGCTGGGAACCATCTTATTTATAGAACTGAGGAGAAGTGCTACCATAGGAAGAAAGAGAAATTTGTAATAACAGATTAAAAGTAGAAAAAGTAAATTAATCGATGTTTGAACTTGCGTCGCAAGAAACTTGAAGTTGAAGAATGACTGCAAATAACAAAGTATTTCCTCCAGGACTATCGGTTATCTGCATTGACAACAAATCAAGATGAAAGCTATTAAATTGTGTTCAAATGGAGATGATCCTATTTTATAACGTAGTATACGAAACGGTATCTCATCATCCACACATGCAACGAGCCTTTCTGAAATTTCTTTCCAAGATTCTGACCTTTTCCTTCCAATTTTGATTAGTTAATTCCCAAACTTCTGAATTTTGATTCACCAAACTTCTTTTACTTAATTATTTCAATTAGTCAATAATGTAAGCACATTTAATCAACATATGAAATTAAAGAATGCTTATAATATTGCAATTCATTGGAATTTCTATGTTATTATGAGTCATTTTCAAAGGTTTGGAGTTTTAAAGTCTCACCATTAATTCATATTTTGGTCAAAGTTTTTAACATTTACCCCTTGTACTTTCTTTCTGATTTGGAAATTACTCTGTTTTCTCTGTTTTCCTTTTGAAACCACCCTGTTTTCCTCTGTTTCAGCTCTCTGTTTCTGTCTTCAACTATGAGTAAACCAGTCAGAAACACTACGTCGAATTGCAATACTCAGCAGCAAGAACCTGTAGAATGTGCTGGCTGTAGAGGAAAAGCCTTTTTCATTACAAAATCTGGATAACCGATGTTAATTTTTCACTGAGCTAACTAGCCAAGGGACAAAGTGAAAGATATGGGAACACAATTTTTCACCAAGCTAATTAGACTGTGTATGCGTGAAATCGCAGGCCACAAATTGTGATAAAAATGAAGGAAAAAAACTATTTTTGACAACATCTTTATTATCATTTAATTTCATCTCTCCCTATCTCCCTCCTTTTGCTAGGAAGAGAGAGGTGGGATGCTTTGTTCATTTCTAAAGAAATTAGCAGGATCAACTCTAGTCTTCACAGACACTAACCTATCAAAGTTATTGTCAAAGTATTTGATACCCCAAATACTTGCTTGTCGATAACTTGTGTTTCCTTGAATATTGTTTATGCCTATGTCAAGATCCCTATAATTGACATATGCAGCTCGAGGGTTTTTTGAAACATAAGGAGTTAAGTAATCGTAAAGCCTTCTGATCCAGCTTATATGCCTCTTAGATGCCTCGTTGCCTTCTTCATCCCAAAACACCAAGTGTTGAATCTTGTACAGATTCCCGGATCGATGTGGAAATGGAATGCTAGTTTCTGAGATCTCGTCCATTTTTCCTCCATAAGGAGCCCAGACCATTTGAGGCGTGTCGATATCTGCTTCAAGGAATCGTTCCCAAATCCCTTCTAATGCAGTTTCCGGCATAGGTTCTTTAACATAGTCAGATTTTCCTTTGAAGTTTCTGTTAGTTAGAGGAGTCCTACCTAGCAAAACATCCGAGGATGCATTACTTGGGAATCCGACAACATAAAGGACAGACTTGATCCAGCTCATTTCGATGCAATCTTCTTTAACCAAACCGAGCTCGGGAAAGCTCTCTTGCATCAATGGAAGGAGTCTATCAACTCCACCAAGAAACAAGGAAGTGAATGCAGCTAATATTGTTGTCTTTCCTTCTTCACTAGAATTGATTCTCCTTAGGACTAAGGCAATAGTGAGATCTTTGTGAAGCTTACTCGCAACCGATTGCCACCGATGGACAAGGTTTGTCGCATTTTGTTCCAAGGTTCTTGGGACAGTGAAGACAGTCACTGTAGGTGGAACTGGAACCAACTTCAATTTCCATGCGACAACAACACCGAAAGTATTTCCTCCACCGCCTCGAATGGCCCAAAATAGATCTTCTCCCATCGATGCTCTGTCAAGGATTCTACCTTTAACATCAATCAGTTGAGCATCAATGACATTGTCAGCAGCAAGGCCATATTTCCGCATCATCATGCCATATCCTCCTCCACTAATGTGACCACCAACACCAATAGTAGGCCAAATTCCTGCTGGAAAGGCAAGAGTTCTATTCTTCTCAGCAATTCTATAGTAAACTTCGCCGAGAGATGCACCAGCCTGGACCCATGCAGTTTTATGCCTTGCATCAACTGCGACTTTTCGAAGATTGATTAGATCAACGATCACAAATGGGAGTGAATATGATACATAAGAAAGGCCCTCATAATCATGGCCACCACTCCGAATTCTAATATGCAAGTTTTGCTTTCGGGAGCAATAAATCGCAGCCTGAACGTGGGATACATTCGTTGGCGTAAAGATAACTGCAGGTTTTGGATCAGAAGTTGTATTGAACCTATTGTTTTGAACCGAGAACTGCAAGACAGAAGAATATGAGGGGCTTCTTGGGGTGTAAATGAGCTTAGAAATGGCTGTGGAGTCTTGAAAATGAAAGGAAAGACACTGAAGAAAATCCTCATGAGGATGGGCTAGGGTTAACCATGAGAAAGATAAGAGAAGAAGAAACAATAATGGCAACAAGGAAGAGTTTAGAGAAGCCATCTCCATTGTTTTTTGAGCATGGGGAACCTGCAAGAGATTGACTTTATTCAGGCGAACTGATCAGCTTCTTGTCAACAGCAAGTGGGAGTTATAAACTATTTTGATCAGTAATTGAGGAACCATATAATTCAAGTTTGACCATTATTCATGTTTTTGGCTTTTAAATATTGCTCTGCTTCTATCAACACTACCAAGAACTTACCTAATCTAAGTCGAAAAGTATTCAGACATGGAAGTTTAGAGCAATGCTTATTGTAGTCATCATGAGCATATGCAGAGTCGTGTGTTATAAGTCATTGCATAAGGTATTTTAATTACAATGCCTTATGTTAAACCAAAAGCATTGAAAAACTGCTTTCCTCGGTTATTGCACATTTCCTCACACAAATCTTTGATTAGTCAAAGCTCAAGCATTGGAATGTTGTTTTTAAGAAAATAGAAATAATATTTAATATAATAATAATTCAGTGAATCTCCTTGCTTGATCTTGCCGCTAAGAGAGTCCAAATATTTTATTTTTTTATTTGGCATGTTCTAGAAAGTTTTTAAGGAGCTTGACCACAATCAAATGTTAATTATAATTAAGTCCTTGTAGTTTAATAAAATAAATCAATTAATTTCTATAATATCAAAAATGATTAAATGGTCCTTTGATTAGGGTTGACCATAATAGTATTTTGTACTAAAAAACTCTTTCATCCTATCTAATTATTTCTATCTTTTCTATTTTTTTTAAATAAAGAAGAAATCAAAATAAGTTGAAAACAAGCATAAAATGGAATAATGGTTGAATTTTAAATGAATTTAAAAATATAGAGATTAAATATATAGTTTCTAAAAATACAAGGACTAACTAATTATTTTAACTAAACTACAAGTAGTACTACACCGTTTGGGAACGCGGTGCAAACCGCGTTCCCAAGAAATTTAAATTTTTTTTTTTTTATTTGCTAAAATTTAATATGTTTTGTATGTTTTGGATCGTTTTGATGTGCTGATGTCAAAAATAATTTTTAAAAAATAAAAAAAATCATTAGCATGCATTTCAACACAAAAAATTATTTGAAAAGCAACTGCGATCACACTGTAAAATAAATAATAACAGGAAGTCATCCTTAGCTTATGCATAGTGCCATGCTTGGTTTCTTCATTTTATCATGAAAAATGGTTGAATATCATAGCATTTGAAAGGAGGAGAAATATTAGGTAGCGTTGAATTACTATTACGAGATAAAATTCAATTGTTTTGAGATAAAATAAATAGAGATAATAAAAATAGAATAGATATTTTTTATATATTTTATATTTTAAAAATATAAAATTCTTTCTAAAACTATTCAAGATACAATTTATTTTATGTTGGTGTCTTTTTAATTAAATATATTTTTATTTATTTTATATATATTATATATATTTTAAAACAATTATCAAACCAATTCTATTACGTGTGTTTGGCATTGCGTTATGAAAGCGTTTTTAAAAAAATTTGAAATTTTTTTTATTTTTTTCTTTGTTTCAAATTAATATTTTTTTGATGTTTGTAAATCATTTTGATATGTTAATGTTAAAAATAATTTTTAAAAAATAAAAAAAAATATTATTTTAATATATTTTAAAATGAAAAATCTTTTAAAAACAACCGTTACTTCATTTTTAAATTTTTGAGGTTTTAAACAAGCACAAGGACAGCTTTGAGGGGGATTTTAATTATTGGAAAGTATCTTGACTTTACACACAAGAATCAACCAAAAAATAATGGAGATAAATCTTAGGATTTGTTAGAGAAGTTCATGGAATTAATTGATTTATCTTATTATAAATATAATTGATTTCTTTCTCT
>Ga0307511_10005217_pt1 | contig 13224 bp, 14 predicted proteins | sample 13_EM_MG_FD_200266 | JGI IMG/M metagenome (GOLD analysis project Ga0307511, IMG submission 200266) | Populus trichocarpa ectomycorrhiza microbial communities from riparian zone in the Pacific Northwest, United States - 13_EM | ecosystem: Host-associated > Plants > Roots > Unclassified | place...
CAGTTCCTTACCTGCTTCCCTTCTTAGAAAATCCTCCACTAGAAAACAGACAGGGAAAAATGAAAAAATACAAGGAAAAAAATATAACAAGATAAGGGTATCAAACCCTGCAATAACCTAGAGATATATCCAACCAATAGACTACTTGTTCCTCTTTCAACGACGCTTTCTTTGCTGGTTACAAGTCCAGGAATGCTTTCTCCTATAATCCTTCACACCTTTAGGGGGGAGACTTCCCTCTGATTCCAGGGTATTTTGATTATCCTCATACCATTCCCACTTGACCCAGTACTTGATGACGCCATTCCTCTTGTTGTTCCCGTGCTTGACGATGTGTTCGAAGGCCCATTTGTCACCCTGAGAGTCAGACTCTACAGGTCCTAGCTCAGGTAGGGATCTGGAACGGAATTTGGCATCATTATTTGAATGCCAGGGGGCAAGGAGGGAAGTGTGGACCTTGAGGTGGGCGCAGGATACAAGGGGGCATACGAGCATGTAATTGTCAGTATGTGGGTACACAGCTGAGATAGGGTAGGGGCCAAGGATGCCAAGTTCTAGCTTGTAGTACTGGGAATTCCTCCTTATTCTATAATGGTGAATTTTAACTAAGTGACACAACTTGTACTCTAGGGACATCCCCCTCTTCTTGTTAGCCTGCCTAATCATTTCCACGCCGCTGTTGTTCATATTCTCCTGTACTGCTGCCCACATGGCTTGAGTCAGACCATCTGGTCTGACTGTAGGGATGTCTGAGGCAATAGGGGTATCTTGATTGATAGAGGAGGATTTAAAAACAAGGGAGTGAGGGGTACATGCCTCTGGTGGTATCCATGGAATTATTGATTGCTTCTTATGCCAAGGGAATTGCAGGCAGGCTACTACCACCATGTTCTAATTGCTTGGCTCTTAAGATGGTTAAAATTGCCTTATAGGCAATTTCTGAATGATCACCAGATTCAGGGTGGTAGGGGGTGGATGTAATGAGCGATACCAATAGTAGCACTGCGGGCCGTTTAACAGAGTCTATACTATCACAGGAGTCATAGTGTATGTCTGTTATTGGTTCCGCTAAGTCGAGGACTCAGAGGGTCTTTGAGAGAATACAGATTTCCCAAGCGGGAAGAGAATTAACAGGTGTAATCTCTCTGTATTGAACGTATCTAAAGCTTGTCTGAACTCTGTCTGAAGTGATCTGATCTGAGAATCCTGCTTCAGAAGGGCGGAATGGCTCCGTACTTATACTAGCCGCTAGGCCTTCTGAAGTCTGAAAAAAACATGTTCTCTGGCCTTTCCAGAAAACCTGCTTTCCGGTCGTTCCAGAACACACTCCTCCATGACCAAAAATACAGGTGTGGGAGGTCAGGCCTCCTGTACTCAGAAATACAGGTGTGGATGCGTAATGCGTTATGATAAAGGAAAAGTATATAAGGACCAGATACACTTAAAGTAATAGTACATAAGGTACTATGATCGAGCTATCTGGTATGCATGATAGGTGCTAGGAACTGCATACTAAGACAATTATAAGAAACAGTCTTCCATTACACTTCCCCACTAAAAAGGATTTCCTACCCTTGTTGTCTTGCCCCTGGTGGAGGTAGTCCGAAATGACAAGTGCAAGCACAACAGTTATGAGAGTAGCAATTTTCACAATGAACAGTAGGAGACCAACGTAACTTCCAAATCATCCATGGTAAACATTCATGACATAGGGAACAATGAAAACATCCGATAGATACCTTGTTTTCCATACCTTCCTCTATTGTCAGTTTAGAACGACAATTAATATACCAGGAAGGAATGCGAGATTGCCAGGTGAATTCAACCGGCGCGAATCAGTACTATAGGAAAACATTAAAGATATCTTCTGCAAGTTTGGTAGCAGCGGAGGTGAGGTTTTGATCGTCAGGACTGAGGGTGAGAACTCTGTTTTGTTCAGTTTGAACAATTGACTTGGTGGTTTCTCGAATGTGATGCTTCTGTTGTTTCATGGAGGATCTTATTTGTTTGAAGCTGTTAGAATAGTTTCCACTTGTGCAAAAGTCTTGAATTATTTCAAGGCTGATATCTTCGAAGTTGATATACTCATCGTCATCACTTCTGTACCCTTTCCAATGCACCAAGTATTGGCTTTTGCCTATACGAAGAGCAGTACGAAATTGGTGTACTCGTTCGACTTCCTATCTTCCTTCCGTTTCTTCACCAGGATGCTACCTGTGACGACCTGGAAAGTTAGTCGAATCGTTTTCAATGTAAGGTTTGATCTTGCTGATGTGGAGGTATTGTGGATAAGAGAAAGTAGACTGTCCATTGACAGGTCAAGTGCATAGTTGTTCCACTTCCTATTGATGTGTTGAATGTAGAACGGTCAGACCCTTCTAGGCTCCAGTTTTCTAGATGTATTCAAGAGGTTGATGTTCACCATGGAGAGGAGAACCTTTTGACCGCCTGAAAGAAGTAGTGGAACAGACCGCTTCTTGCTGGTTTGTTTGGCCTGTTTCACTTTGGAGGAATATAGGTTGCAAGAGGTGTCAAGATGACGTTCCTCTGCAGGGGTATAAGGATTCATCAGGTAGGGGAAGAAAGAAGGACATATCTTTGCCTCAAAGCCTAGTAGTGAAAAGAATTGACTATGTTGTCTTGCGATGTTGTCTCAAGAGTTCAACCTGTGCTGAGTCTCGGAGAGTTTGTGCAACCATTCGTTTCCATCGACCTTGCACACGCGTGCGGCTTGGTGGATTGCCTTATTGGTAATTTCTGACTAACCGTCGGTCTGAGGGTGGTATGCGGTAGATGGTTCTAACTTGAATCCCTTTCTTGCTGCCCAATCTTTGAAATGGTCTGGCATAAATAGAGTGTCTCCATCAAAAACAATATAACAGGGATAACCGATAACAGAAGCAACATGCGTATCAAAGGTATCAGTGCACTTCTCCGCCATAAGGTTATCAGAAACTGGAATAAGAAACATAAATCCTAATTGTCTACAGACAATCGTCCAAAGTCTCGAAGAGTAAATCATATAATCGTCTTCTCAAGGAATGTTCGGGTATAAGGTGGAGCAATAAGTAAAAACAGGTGACATATTGAGAAAATCCATGGTGATATCCGTCCAGGCTTTTGCCGGAACATGTAAAATAGTTATTTGTCCTAGTGGTGGCTTGTTGCTATACTTCGTCCGTTGACAAGTATTGCAACTCGGCACATATTGCTTAATGAGCCTTGAAAATGGCTGGCAAATATACTTATCAGTCAACGATTTCAACGTTTTGTCAACTCTACCATGTGCCGTAGCAAGATGAGCTTCCTTGATTGCATCTTCGAGGTAGTTCTTACTGTTCATATCGAACGTGCTTGGTAAAGCCAGCCTCCATTCTTCTATCTCATTCTTTTTGTACAAGAACCCATTGTCCTTACTTACTCCTTTCTTTCCTTCTCGAGCGTTGTAGAGCTGACTCCACATGGGGCTTATTGTGATCCATGCGATGTAGGCATGCCTCATTCTATCATCTTTGTTAATGTAAGCAACGAGATAAATATCAGAGTCGTCTTTGGGGCCGCCTTCGAGATCAAGGTATATTTTTGCCATATTGGTTGCTGGCACGATTCTATACCTGAGGTCTGAGCCTACCTTGCGTTTTACTTCGCATGTTGATGCATAGTGTCCCTCGCCCTTGCAGAAGTTGCATCGATGAGTGGCAGTGGGTGCAGGGGGAATTGACGTCTTCTGCTTTATTTGAGGATCGTGAACAAGATTGTTCTCCTTACTAGATGTGTGGTGTTGTTGGAGAATAAATCCCACTCCTGGCACATATCTCATGGGATTGGTAGGGGATAGGAGGGTATTATGACCTGGATTAGATCCGCTAGCTTCTCCAGAAGCTGCATTGTGTTGTGATCTAGTTGTGACTGCGGCAGAGAGGAAGGAGGGTCTTTCCTCATCTGACACTTTGCGATGTTGTAGTCCCAAGGGTTTTTTTGTGCGGATTGTTGACCCCATGATTCATGACGATTAATAGGAGCGTTCCTGATTGCCTATTATTCTGTAGACCATATATGAGTGCGGTTGGGATCTTCTTTGAAATTAAGCTCGGGAATGTCAATATCGGGAGTCTCACAGGAGGGGGTGTTGTTAGGAGGAATAGTGGTGGCTTTCAATTTCCATGAGTCTTGCTGACTCGACTGGAATTCCTTCTCCTTCTGATAAACTGCCTCCGCTAGAGTGCAGTCCAAACATCCATTTCCGTAGGTTCCACAAAGTGAGTACCTGGTGGTGGGAAAGTAGCGGTTCCCGTTCTGGTGCGAGCTACCATACGAGTGGCAGTAGTAGTCATGACAGTCCATATTGTATTGCTTTAGATGCTGCTTGTAGTTCTCCTAGGCATCATTGACAACGTCTGTAATTTTAGCGGGAATATTGTCATCATTGGTGACGGAGGAGGTATCATCTGAAGAAGCGCTGATATGATGATAACCATTTAATTCATCATATTCAACTACTTGGAAATGAGGATAGAACTCATACCTGTGAAAGATTTCTCCAGGGATAGTGGAAAGGGTATCCTCATCTAATTGCATTTCTTCCTCCTTAATGGCGTCATAATCTTCGTAGTCTCCGTTATTCTCATCGTCGAGATAGGGACAAGATGGGTGGTGACCAAGGCTTTCGTCATGGCTGGCGCACTTGTTGTAGTCGCAGTCCGCCTGTTTGAAGTTGATACAGCCGCAGGAAACCATTGTGATTTCTTCTGGAATGGGAGAGATAGATAACTTGTTGGAAGTAATGGAAGTGTCCTGGGTTCGGTGTGGTCTTCTGTGGGATCGATGCTCAGTGGAACGAAGTCTTGTTCCTTGGTGGGATCGAGGGAGTATTTATGCCTCCTAGATAGGGCGTCTGCTAACAGGTTTTCTTTTCCAGCAGTATCTTCAATAACCGAGTCGAATTCCCTCATGTGGGCTTGCCAACGAGCTTGCTTCTAAGATGTTTGTCATGGTTTGAGAAATGAGAGAAGTGGTTAATTATCTGTGAGAACAGTGAACTTATAGTCTTGCAGCTGAGACTCAAAAAACTGGAGGGAGTCAACAATAGCAAGTAAGTCCTTTTGGTAGGTGGAGTATTTCAGCTGTGCGGGGCTGAATTTCCGAGAATGAAAACGGCAGGGTCGAATTGATCCTAGTTCTCCTTGTCCTATCCATGATCCCAGTGCAATATTACCTACAGCATATACCAGGTATTTTAGCGCTTCCGAGAAATAGTCCCAGTGTTTGAGAATCTATGGAGAATTCACAAGTTCATTGATTTTCTCGAGTTCCTTGGCATGGGTATTCGTCCATCTCCAGGGTGCATTTTCGCCTTGCAGTTCAGACAGGGTGCTTGACCAGGAGGCCAATTCCGGACAAAACTTGCTCAGGAATATAACAACGCTGAGTATACCACTTAATTCCCGGCTGTTCCTGGGAACCCTGAAGTTTAAGATTTCCTTGCGGTTCTTAGGGTCCATATATAACCTATCTGGAGTTAATATGTATCCTTAGATATCTAGATATTTAGTGAAGAACTAGCACTTGTTTGCCTTCAACCAAAACTTCTCGTCTAGAAGTCCTTGTAGAACCTGGCATAAGGTAGCTACATGTTCATCATGGGTATCTCAAAAGATAATAATATCGTCGATATAGATGACCAGGTCCTTGAAGACCATTTCCTTAATAATTTCGTAAATGGCTTGCACAATAGTGGCAGGAGCATTGCGGTTATTTTGTTGCATGACGCGACTGTAGTAATATCCCGTGTGTGTGAGGAAAGGGGAGTGTTGTTCTGAGTCTTCTTCGATTCTGATATTGTGGTACCCATCCGCGAGGTCAATTTTGCTTCAATACTTCCGAGCAGCGACTAGCTCCCTGAGTTCCTCAATGCTTGGTAGGTAGCGTGCAACACAGGGCGAGTCTTTTCTGATTTTTTGGGGATCTGCATAGTTCTGAAGAATTCCTAAAGATCAGTTTGACCTATTTAGGTAATAAAATTGCCTAAATAGGTTAAAGGGCGAGTTTTTTGCCCAATTTTCGCAGATTTGGCCAATTTATACCCCCCTAAAACTCGAGCCGTGGTGCACACTATTGGTAGGAGTATATGGTTGAGTTCAACTGCTTCATTCCAATCCCTGGCATTTAGGATGCGCCGTGGTTTGGTAGGATCATCTCTTTTGGCTTGTACGAACAGAACTACCGTATTGGTGTAATGTTACGCACTATAAATTCCTCCTAATGCTTCTTCTTCAGTAAGCTGTTTTGTGAGATCTGCATAAAATTTGAAGGGTGAGGATCGCTATTTTAGTACCTATGTAGAGCCGGGTTTTGGGCTTATTCGGTGGTTAATAGTTCTGAGAGGTGGCCACTTATTCGGTGTGGTTGCCGGATATAGTTGGGCTAATTCAACAAAGGGGTTGAATTCCCAACTTTCTCTGAGACTCATAGCTGAGAGCATGAATTCGAAGATTGGTAGAAGATAATCTGATACTTCATCTTCTATTGTGGGTGCAGCATATGTAACTTGGCCTGTAGCAAGCCCTGCCTTCCTCAATTCCTTATGTGTAAAACGTGCTATTCCTTCAGGTTGGATGGTAACAGGTTTTGGTCCTGCTGGGATTAAGGCGTTCAGAGCTGTAAGCACTGGCTTACCTAGGATCATATCCCAGCCTACTAGATCCACTACATAGAGCGTTCTTGTTTTAGTATACCCTTTGCAGTCCATTTGGACATCACATGCATCGGGAAAGAATTTTGGGCGCCCTGATGCCTTGCAGTGGCGCCCTGACACCCGCACTTTGGCAGTTGCCTCTGGAGCCCTTTATGCCTTAAGGGCGTCAGGGCGCCACTCCTTAAGATCGCTTGCATCTGGGCGCCAAAATAGCAGCTATTCCGGCCGGAATTAAAGCATTTTTAGGGCATTTTCAGCCACCTTTATGGCGCCTGTGGCGCCCTGATGCCAGCGTTGCGGACCAGTGGCGTCAGGGCGCCCTAGGTCCGGACCGTGGCCTTCAAGATTGTCAGCATGCCCCTAGATGGCGCCGCTGGCGCCTGAGGCACTAGGGGCTTCCTAGATTCTTTGCAGATGTGCCTTTTCTATCACACCCTTTGATCCTTTAATCGTGGTGTTGCGTGACTTCTTGTCGATTCCATAAGTGGGTAAGCCGGATAGGTGTGCCAATTGTACATTGATAATATCTCTGCCAGTCGTCTGTAAATCCGCACGGGCTAATGCAGGATGGCCGTTAACCTTAACCCGAACCCTGCTGTAGCCTAATTCTTCGGTAGACTGGGGTTTTGCCTTTGTTTTGCTCTTGTAGTTATTCTTGGCGATAACTGGTTTGCTGGTGTGTTGCAGGGAAAGGATTTGTGCAGCGGTGCGCATGGGTACTTTGGATATACCCTTCTTGCATTCTTTGAAAGTGTGACCAGGCACCCGGCACCATAAATACTTCCGTTGCTTAATCAACTTCATTTTGTCTTGTGGTGTTATAGTCTTGTTAACCATTTCCCAGTCTGAATCCTTGATGGTTGTTGTTTTCGTGGTACGGGTTCTTCCAGGATTTGAACTTGTTTTCTTGTTGTCTGTCTTCCGATCCCTGTGGTGATTTCGACCGGGGTTCAGAACTGGTTGGGTAGCTGGCTGGCGTGCAGGCTTGGGAGTAGTTGAGATACGCCCATGTTTTCGTGCAGCCTCGTATGATTCCGCCTTCTTGACCAGGGCATTGAACATCCAAGAATCAAGTATTTGGGGAACCAGGATGGTTTCCATATAATCCAGTAGGTGGTTCAGGAATTTCCTGCATTTAACCTCCTCTGAGATGCATTGGTTTCCATCCTTGTCGATAAGCTTAATCCGAAGCTCACCCAACCAATTGGCAAAGGTTTTGATACCCATGTATTATCCATCCTTGTGGGGTGATGCTGCCAACCATTCCTTCCATAGGAGGTCCTTGCTGGTGGAGGGAATAAGGAATTCCCGCAGCACTAGCATAAAGCTGAAAAAGGACGCCTTGTCTATTTCCTTAATGCGGTGGTGGTTATTAGTAGTGAGTGTGCTGCCTTGCAGATTGAATCCAATAAAGTCCAACGCTTCCTTGCATTCCAATCTTATACCTTTCATACTTAAGCATCTCTGTATCGCGTTAACCCAAGTGTCAAGATACTGTGAGTCTCGCCTTTTCTTATCTCCACTATTGAGATTTTCTGGAGCATCAATCTTGATACCCTTCATCTGTTTGCACATTTTTGATTACGTTTCAGGTGTTACAATTTTGGTCATCATTTCCTATTGTTGTTGTTCTGGTATCTTACCACGATCTGTCCATTTCTTGATCTTCTTGACCTTCTTTGGTTTGCGTATACTTCTATGACTATGGACTGATGATCCACTGCTAGAGCTTCCACTGCTAGAGCTACTGTCGTATCCATCGTCATCTCCTCCTCCTGGGGTTGTGCCCCATCCTAAGGTAGAGGTTTGATCATCATCGCCTTCTCCATTTTTAGTGTTGCCAGCCTCTAAGGTACGTTTCACAATGTCATCTTCTGGCACGATGCCCCTTTGAGATCCTGTGCTCACTTCTGGTGCGGATCGTTGTTTGGTTGGCGTCTCAGGAGGGTCCCTTCTATCTTATCCTTTACGTCGTTTGGCTATAGGTGGGTCCTCAAATTGTCCTGGTACAACTGGTAAAAGGCGGTGCTGACCACATAGCATGAAGGACATAATATCATCCCATTCCTTCAGAACCTAATGAGGTTCTATGAGTTGTGGAATCTTGGGGCGTTTTAGGCACTCCATAAGCACCGTGGCAAGCTCCAAGTCCTTACTTTCAAATGGAATAGTTGTTTTCTAAAGATAGTGTTTGGTTGTAGGTTCGAGAAGCAGTTGGATGTCTTTAGGATTAAAGCAGTACAGATACCCAAGCGTTTGTGTAAAGGCAAGGATATCATGAATTTGTGGTTGCACTTTATTCCAGTTTGCTTCTGTTATAGGAGGTGATTAAAATTGCCATGTTGTGAGGTGAGAATTTTCTTCTGGTTTTAGGATATCTACGGTATAGACAGTGAGGGAAGATGGTTTAACTGATTCCTCAAACGTTTGTGGTACAGGAGTCTCTCTTTTCTATCGTGGTCTGTCGGCGATTAGCTTCTTGATATCTTCGGGAATCATAGCTAATCTTCGCGACTTGTGGTAGATGTACGGCTTGTCCATCTTGGAGGCCATAATGTTGGTTAGTCGTTCGGATATTAGCTGTTATTTTTCCCCCTTGTCTGTATATTGTGGGGACAAGTACGTCCCTTCGGACGTGAGTGATTTCTGATCGCCTTCGGATGACTGTGGCTCGGCTGCTTTTTTGATATGTAGGCAGGGTAGTGGGAACGAGGAGAGCACGGATGCTAGTTCGTCGTTTTCTTCCACTCCTATGATGGTAGGTGCTCCTGAGGCGTGGGTAATACCAACGACACCTAAGATGCCCTTCCCAATAGAAGGTTTTGAAGATAATGAGGGTGGCCCCAAGAAGACCGTGAGATGGTCTCCTTATATAGAGGAATTGGATAGCTCAAACTCCTCGAGTTATAAGTTGATGCAAACTGAAAGTGGTTCATTTGGGAAGGAGTAAAGATATACCTCGCCTGTGAGGAATCTGGTATTGGATGGATCAGGAAGTATGTTTGTGGTTCCTGCTGTACTTTCGTATATTTCTTCCAAAGGTAAGAAGAACGAGGGTAGGCCTTGGGATGGTGAGGTGCATTTGTACGCTGCGATTATTCCTGGGACGTATCTTGCTGCGATGTCGTAACCTCTCTGGTATAAGAAGATGAATAGGGATTGTGGTTGCCAGGAATGCAAGAGATGCTGTCGATATGGGTGGGGTAAGGTGATGGAATGAGGGTGGAATTGTTTAATGGTGTATACCACTGCCCGTTAGACCTCTGCCTTGTCTTGCACAAGGTCTTCTGTTGACTACACGTTGAGAATATCTCTGTCTCGGTAGTGGATTCTTGTTGCTAGCTTTCGTTTAATGTAATGTTTTTGTAGAATAAGTTGACTTCCGATATAGGGGATACTTGAAAAGGTATTATAAAGATACCAACGGGTGATCAATCCATGGTACTAGTTTTATAAGTTAGAATATTTTGTGTGTTAAAACACATGTAATGGGCGATGCCAATAGTAGCACCGCGGGCCGTTTAACAGAGTCTATACTATTACAGGAGTGATAGTGTATGTATGTTATTGGTTCCGCTAAGTCAAGAACTGAGAGGTTCTTTGAGAGCATACAGATTTCCCAAGCTAGAAGAGAATTAACAGCTATAATCTCTCTGTATTGAAGCTATGTAAGGTTTGTCTGAACTATGTCTGAAGTGATCTGATCTGAGAATCCTCCTTCAGAAGAGTGGAATGGCTCAGTACTTATACTAGCCGCCAAGTCTTCTGAAGTCTGAAAAAAACCTGTTTTCTGGCCTTTCCAGAAAACCTGCTATCTGGTCGTTCCAGAAAGGACTCCTCCATGACCACAAATACAGGTGTGGGAGGTCAAGCCTCCAGTACTCAGAAATACAGGTGCGGATGCGCAATGCATCACGATAAAGAAAAAGTACATAAGGCTCTGATACGCCTAAGCCAATAGTACATAAGGTACTATGCTCGAGCTATTTATTATAGATGATAGGTACTAGGAAATGCGTAGTAAGACAATTATAAGAAATGGTCTTCCATTACAGTGGAGAATGACTGGTAGATGGAGTTGAGTTTGCAGAACCCTGACCACATCGTGGAATGGAAGAGCATGTCATTGTCTGTGACAGTGTCCAGGGGGTATTCAAAGTGTGGGTATACATGAGTCATGAATAAGCTGACTAGGGTATTTGCCGCATAGCCAATTGGTAGAGGTAGGACAAGGGTATACTTGGTCAACCTCCATACTATAGTCCACACATGCCTGTAGTGGACTTTAGTAGCGTGGTTTATGATGGCAGGGAGGACAAGAAAATCCATGGTGAGGTGGGTAAATGGCTTACTCGGGATGGGTAGAGGGTGGAGGAGCCCATAGGGCTTTTGAGTGGAGTTTTTTGCCTACTAACATACAGCACATGTCTTGCAGTATTCTTGTGTGTCCCTAGTTATTTTAGGCCAGTAGAAGATGTTTCAGAGCCTACGGAGTGTCTTAGTAAAACCTGCATGACTAAGGGAGGTGTGGATCTTGTCTAGGAGGGTATTCTTGAATATTGAGTTGCAGTCAGGGATGTTAGGCATACAAATTCGGACCTGCTCATTAAAGGTGTAGTAGAGAATTCCGTGCATCTTAGAGTACCCATTGATGGGCCACTTGATCTTTTGGGCAATCAGGATCCTTTTGGTAACTACTTTAGAGCATGTGGTTCCAATTGGCATTTGCAGGCAGCAGCTGGGGAATTTCATTGGTGGGAAGGCCTTGGGACTGTGCAAGTTCCACGAGATTGTTGTAGCTGTTCTTGCTAACACATTGCCAATGCAAGTTCTTCTCATTGGCGGTTAAGCCAATAGCTTCAGGAATATTGGTAATATTGGGCTTAGTGGCAGAATGGAAATGTAGGAAACCTTGCATGGTGAAGGGACCCTTCAACCAGGTGTAAGACATCATACTTGAGTCCGTGGCAAATTTGGGGTCTGGTGTGGGACAGGGGAGGGTATCAGATGCATATGAGTTAGTTAAAGATACCGAGATTCTCCTGGGAGCGGTGGGGGTAACAGAGTATGTGGGAGAGGTGGGACTATTATCAATCTCCCTTCCAGAGCCCTGCTCTGTAATAGCTTCAACGGAAATTGCTCTGACTTTGCCATTGTTCAATGGGGAATATTGGGAGGAGGTAAGGCTAGGGGGAGATTTGGGTGATAGGTCATATAGGGAGGTAGGGGAAGGGTTTCTTGGAGGGGAGGAATCCTGGTGTTCCTGGAATTCCTTTGTACGCTTTTCCTGCTCATAGTATTTCTTATCTTGCCTATTAATTTCACAACAGGTAGTATAATACCCCTTCCTGTTGCAGTATGCACACCACTTATCTTTTGGTACTCTCTTGCTCTTCAGGTGGGAGGAGTAGTGGGTGTAGCAGGTGATGTCCCTACAAGATAGATAGTGCATGAGGGTGTGTTGGGCTCTTAATGTGGCTGCCAGGATGGAGTGCTGGTTGTTGGGATTGTGCTTGGGTAACCTGAGGGGTTTAGGCCTAAACAAGTGGTCATTAGTCATCACAGAGAACAAAGCCTCTGCTGTACTGTTGTCAGGTGGCGTTTCCATGATTGCTGGGGGGGTAGAGTTTTTATTGTTGGCTACATCCCTGTGGTATTGGTCATGGATGGAGCCAGTGGGGGAGTTATCTCTTGGGGCAGGGGATTGGGACTTCTTGGTGTGGCTTCTGGTCATGGCTGCAGAAGTGATAGAAGTGGGGTGAGATGTAATAGGGGGAACTCGACGGGAGGAATCGTTTGGCATTGTTCTTGGGAGGCTAGGAATAACTTTGGAATTGCTAGAGAAGTCTTGAGGAGCTCTGAAGGTAAGTAGAGGCTGTGAGGAGTCAATGGAGTGAGGAATAAAGTCTGATAGAGATGGGACAAGAGATGGGTTTATAAACACTCTTGATAGAGTATCTGCTATCACGTTTTTATTTCCTTCTATGTGCTGAATCTTGCACTAGAAATGATGGATAATCTGTTGCTATCTACACTGTTTCCTAGTTAGGTCATACTGAGTGGGAAATGTGACCAGGGGTTTGTGGTCTGTAAGGATGATAAAACTGCATCCTGTAAGTTCACTTCTGAAGTACTCTAATGCATCCACAATAGCCAACAATTCCTTGTCAAATATAGAATAATTTTCTTGGGCTAGGTTAAACTTCCTAGAATGGAAATCTGCTGGGATGATAGTTTGTAGAGTGGGTCCTTGATCAATCTATACACCAGTGCCAATTAAACCCGCATCTGCAACCAAATAGATTTGATCTGCAAAGTGATAATTAAGAGGTCTGACTGCAGGATCAGCAGAAAGGGCTGCCTTAGTGTGATTAAAGGCTTTAGTATGGGTAGGGGTCCAATCTGTAAATGGGGACCTAAAGTATTTAGGGTGGAATATTACCCTGAAGTAATATTCCAGAACTACTAAGTACTTTAAAGGCTAAGTGTTTGGTTTCTAGTATTGGGTTACTAAGTTCTGAGTAAGAGTC
>Ga0307511_10005218_pt1 | contig 13224 bp, 6 predicted proteins | sample 13_EM_MG_FD_200266 | JGI IMG/M metagenome (GOLD analysis project Ga0307511, IMG submission 200266) | Populus trichocarpa ectomycorrhiza microbial communities from riparian zone in the Pacific Northwest, United States - 13_EM | ecosystem: Host-associated > Plants > Roots > Unclassified | place...
AATGCCTCTGTAAATCACGGTTGTTTTCCAGGCCAAATCGAGAGAATTATATTTATTTATAAAGTTTTTAGCATTGTTTTTTATAACCTTAAAATGCAGAGAGGATTCAAGTTCAAATGGCAGATAAAACAACCCCATAAATCTCCAATGGCTAAAAGGAAGTAGAAGGAGCTCCTTATATAAACTCCCTGTATGAAAGAACGAAAGGGAACACTCGATTGCATACGTAGTTGGCATTACAATATATTTTTGGCCAGAAAGAGTGAGATTTGGTTGGTTGAGATTTGAAGCACCAAAGTGAATCCACCAAGGAAGAAGAAGAAAAAAAGAGAGGGGAGACCTTTCCAAAATAACTGGTTCATGCCATGTTCGTGAATTTCCAGTAGTATGAAAAGGGAATGGGATGTCCATGCCGCTACTGTTGCATGGGCAAGAGGGTCACGCACGGATCTCCATTTATTATGAATATTTTTTTTTGCCATGACCAACCTACCACCACAATTGGTGGCCCTATCCCGAGAGAATAAAGAGCACAGCCTTTCCGAAGGTGGGGACAGCAGGAGTCACCCTAAGCAAAGAAATAAAAAACTCGAGGACGACTTTGTTGAATTTGTCTTCTAGCTAGACAGTAGACACCATGCCGAGAGGATCTTGCAGCCATCGATCCAAGTTGAGGGAGGGGACAGTTCCTTGGCGTGGCACCGAGGCCAAATCCAAGCAAAGACAAACCTCATCCTCCGAATAACGTTTTTATTACATCTTCGTTGATCCCAACAAATGCGGAGTATATAAATGCTAAGTAACTACTTTTAAAACAGTGGCAACCATACTAGTTCAATTTACAGCTAATAATTACAGCTATTTCTCTCTGACCTTATCACCGCTGGTCTAATATCGCCCATCCTAGCAATTTGGCAATTTCACATTGTTTGCAGCACTGAAAAATATATTTTTTCTTAATTATAAAGAAAAATATATTTGTTTAGTTAAATAAATTTTTTTTATTAGACTTCATACGTATTTGTGTTTCAAATTTTACTTTTGTAGAGGCTAAAACAACCTATGACAATGAAATTACCAATTTTTTTAAAATCAAATATTTTTTTAAAATCACAATTAAAAATATTTTTTAAAACCACTATGATATAAAAGACATACTTAATGAATGAAGTAAAGGTAACTCCAACCTTCAATATTATTATTATTATTATTATTAAATTTAGGATTTGTTTGAGAGTGGTTGAAAATATATTTTGCTCAAATAATAATTTTAAAAATATTTAATTAATCAATATACAATATAATTTTACACCTGTCCTATTAAAAACTTTATATTTTTAATACAAAAAATACAATTTATAACTCTTCTTAATGGTTATTTTTTAAGTCATAATCCAAATGCCCAAACACGCACTTAGCTACCGTGTGCAAGCCAAAATCTTGTTTCGAAAAAAAGAAGAAGAAGAAGAAGAAGATTTTGCGAGTATTCTGAATTTGATTTTATTTGTAAAAAAAAAAAAAAATTGTCCCCAGCATATTGCTGTTTAGGTCCTACCACAGGGCCATGCTCCCCAGTAGAATTTCAGGGCACCTCTAGTATAGATTTGACAGTCCAAGTATCGCCACGTGATGCGAGCACGCATTATGTGGATGAGGAATATGATCGGACGGTCTAGACGTGACGCTAAAATCGAGTGGCACGCGGACTAGATAATTCGTGGACTCTCTCCTCTCTCTAGTCTTTCTCTAGCAGCACATTATTCTATGGCTTTGGAACTTAAACTCGCCGTATTCTCAGCTTGATATGTCCAAGCACCGTTGATCTTGTTCCACGTGTCCATCATGGAAATGGTTTCGTATGATTTGAGGAGTGTGGGCCCACCAAGCTGATCATGTGTTTAATGCTATTTTATTGATTCTTGACTTTCTATTGAGTTTAATTAATCATCAATTGTTTTTGTGATAGTGTAACGCACAGTGTTTTTTAAGAGTGTTGTTTGTTTATAAATATATAAAAATAATATTTTTATATTTATTTTTTAAATTAACATATTAAAACCATTAAAAAAACAAAAAAAATTAATTTAATTTTTTTTATAGCAAATATATTCTTAAAAAATAAGCTCAGGTTACCCGCACTGAAAGAAGATGCAAGTCCATGTTGACATTTACAGTTTAAAAAAACCATAAATTATAATTTTTTTAACATGCATCCAGGCAACAATTTTCAATGAAATCAATATAAATCCAGATATATATTGATTGATGAAAGAAAATAAAATATATGATTGAAGTGAAACACAGCCTAAAAAACAAACCTACCCTAAATCTCATGTATTACCATGAACATCTACCCAATCCAGTCCCCTAGACTGTTATAACAGCGGGTCCTACCCACTTGTTTAAGCAAGGGACATCACCTGTAAGGGATAGAGCCTTATCATTGTCAAAGGGTGGGGACCACGGAGTGGTGTTCAATAGAAACAAGCAAGTTCCAGTGTTCCACAGAGTAATTTTCGTGGCCCCACAAAATATATTTTAGGATCCACGTCTCGAGAGTTCAAGTCATAGAAGAAATTCCATAATTTGACATCCATTTTTCATGGCGTAAGTACATGGACTTTAGGTGTGTACAGATGGCTCGGACCGACCCAGTACAATAATAGGTAGAGCATTGTAAAAAGGAGAAGATAGTGTGCCTGTGGGCTGGGACCCTTGCACATTATGCCTCGAGGCACTAGTGTGGTTTCCTCATTTTCTACTCATGATTGTATCTGGGTCAATGCCTAATGATGTAATCTCCCTCAAATTAAGAAAAAGGAAGACACGGCATGCAATGTTTATCCTATAAAATCCCCTAATGTTGTTTGTGTTGGGCTTATTATTCTGTCCGAGGGAAAGTAATTTGTGTTTTTTTTCAAAAAAGAAGAAGAAGATAGCAGATATACCCTCTGAGTTAATATAGTACATGTACGTTTAAATTTAAATTCTTTTAAAGATACAAGTAGAATTCAAATAGTATTTAGTTATTACATTGGGATATGAGAAATGAAGATAACAAAGACAAGGTGGGTCCATCCATCAAATTGATGGCAAGATCACAGCCATACAATAGACGGGCATGTTGATCACTGGATAAGCTTCACAGAACAAGCAAATGATTAAGATTATGATGGAGGATCTCAGCTTTTCATTGGGGTAAAAACAAAAGCATTTAATGGAGATTAAAGAACAAAATCATAACAAGTGCAATTCTCCTTGGATTTTGTTAGACGATACATGAAGGGAATGAGCAACGGGAATCGAGGGCTCCACGAGTGATAATTGATAATGAAAGAAGCTATAGACGAGCGTGGTGCAAGGGGAACATGGAGGCAGGGTGGCCTGTTGGGATGTAAGGGGACATTTGCTTCTGAATCTTCTGATGAGAAGGAACTCCATTTTGTCTTTATAGCCTCTCCCACCGTCTCTATTTTATTGTCACTTTACTCATCTAGATATATTCTCTTTGGTCTCTGTGAATGTGGGCCGATATTCATTATTCAAGGTTACTTTACGGGCTATTTTCATCAGTAAAGGAGGAGAAAAGGAGCCTTCTCTTTCCCACGTTTCCTCTTCTCCAGTGATTCACCTCCAACTTTAATCCAGATGGGCACTTGCATGGTATGTTCTGATGATAAAAGATGTTTGTTGGTAAATCAATCCCCTTAGCCTCATTGCCTGATGGAAATCATTTGTTTCTTCAAGCCTGCAAGGCATTGCTCCGGTAGCTGGGACTTAGGGTTAAACTGCCTAGATTTAGAACCACTCATTGATACTCAAATAAGCAACTCGCGCTTCTTACTGAATATTTGTTTAGTAGTGTGGTATAAATTATTTATATATATATATATATATATATATAAAAATTACACTAAGATAATATTTTTATTTTTATTTTTAAATTTATTCTTGATATTAATATGTCAAAACGATTAAAAATCATAAAAATAAATAATTTGAAGTTAGAAAAACAAAATTCAAAAACACGGCTAGACTGTAATACCAAACCAGTATAATTAAGACAACCTTGATGGTGTACTGGTAAACTCATCATCTAGTATGAAATTCAAGCAATACATCATTAATCTCTACCTCACTCAAGAATAAAGAGTTAAACATTCAGCAATAAAGAGTTGCTAATGCAATCCCTTAAAACTTAACTTCTTGCGGCAATATTAATGTTGCAATTGTTGTCGTGGCAATAGTGCTGGCGCTGCAAGTTAATTTTTTTTCTAGTGGCTCAATTAATAAAATCAAATGTAGTATTTTTATTTTAAATAAGTTTTATTTTATAAATAATTTTGGGCACCATGCTAATTTTGTTTTTAAATCCCCTTTTTGTGCAAGAAAAACACGGACAGCGTGGCATTTAGCGGGCTGAAATCTAGCCCATTAATGTCAAAAGACATTTACTTTGAGCCATGCCTATTGTTAACAGATCAAAAACCTCAAGGCCCAATTATTGTGGCCCAAGCTCTCCTCATTAATAGCTTCAACAAGCAGTGATAAAACAATTCAAGAATCCATGCTTTGCTTTCGCAGGGTTTATCTAGGGTTTTGCCGCTTCCAGTAAAATCCCCAAATCCTTTGCAGCTGAATTCCAATTCCAAAAATTTAGCCTTCACCAATGGAGGGATTGAGTAAATCAGATGCTAATTTGATAGTTTACGTGCATCCATCGCAGAGCAAGAATGTTGATAAAGCAATCCTCCGTGAACTCAGCTCTTTGCTCTTCAAGTTCGTTCCTTTGCCGTTTCACTTTCTCTTGAATTCTAGACTGTTGTGTTATTTTTCTCATAGTGGGTTTTTTTATTGCAGGTATTCTCAAGCATTTGATGGAGTTGTCTTGGCTTATAGTGTTGACCCTCAAGATAAATGTGCGAGAATTCTCTCTGGGGTTCACCCTTATTTCGGTGTCAGACTTCGAGCAAACCTGCTAATCTTCTCTCCGAAGCCGAACATGCTTTTAGGTTGTTTTTTCTTCTGCTTCTTCATGTTATTTTTTCAGTAATTGTAAGTTGTTTTTTCTATACAATAATAATAATTGGATTAGTATTTTAATGTATGTATTTATTGTGGTTCAGTAACATAAGTTGTTTGTGAAGTTTATTTAGAATTGATGTTGAAGTGTGAGGTTATTGTTTTGCTTTAATAATTTTTTTATTCAACTTTCAGAGGGAAAGGTGGTGAAAATTACTCGGGAATCTATTCATTGCATTGTTCTTGGTTTTTCATCTGCAATTATAACAGATGAAAATATCCGCAACGAGTTAAAGTATAAAGCTGTATGTCCATCTATACTCTTGTGCTTTGAAGTTCATATCGTTTTCCTTTCTGCAGCTAGAGAGTTGATATTGTTGGTTGTCACTTAATATTTGCTGTAGAAACATGGGGAGGGGGTATATGTTAGCAGATATCACAAGCGGCATGTGATAAAGGTTGGAGCTGTGATACGTTTTGAAGTCAAGAGGTGACATATTATTGTTTTTATTGTTATATTTTAGAATAGCTTGATCTCTGTGAAACACATGGTCCTTTTCCTTCCTGGTATAATCTGCTCATCCCAATCACTTGCATGCACAAGTATGACACAGATAAACACGACCTTTAAACTGATTTCATTAAGGTTTCTAAATTCATTTTGGATGGTCTTGCTCCTAAAAAGATACATAACCCTTTAACTAACTCTCATTTTAACATTAATATCTAAATAGAAAAGATATCAATATGGAACAGAGATCAACCAATCAACTTTCAGTAACATAATTGTCCATGGGCATCTGTAGTGCATCTGCTTAATCATTGGAATGTTTATTGTGGAGAGTTTGACACCCAATTGTTTAGATTTTATTTACTTGGAAGATTGTGTGTGGATAGGAAGATAGATAGGACTAATGGTTGCTCAGTCAGGCCCTAGTTTAGTGCTAGCAATTTTTTTTTTAAAAAAAAAACAGAGAGAAGAAGAGAACGACTATAATGTGCAAAGCATTCTTTATCAACAATCAAATACTTCTGTTTCAGGCATTAACATATTACATATGTGATTTTTGCTAACTCTAGTTACTTGGTCATATTTTATCTTTGCAAGAATTGCAAGAGGTTCACGATGGTGAACAGGATTACCATGTAACTTTTCCTTTTGGTTTTGATTTTAAAAGCTTTATGACAAGACATGCATGGTTTACTTCTGTCCTTAGTCTAATAGACAGACTGAAAATTGTGGAGGCAACATTTGACACTTTGGTGCTGGTGGATATTTTAAATCCCATCAAGCTTGGATTTTTTTTGTTTTATAATTTTGAAAATTTGGTTTCACTCTTCCATGCCTTTAGTTATACTGGCTTTATGATACAAGTAATTCTTCCTCTGACTTCGATAAATTGTTTGGGGTCTCAACATATCCAATCGAATCATGCTTCTCTTTCCTGCAGGGGGGGCATGCCAAACTCACTGCTGCATGATCCCCTGTCGTGAAATTGGATTAATTGAGTAATTTTACTGAGATGTAGACAGCATAAAGTAGAATTTAGTTTATTCGTATACTATCCATTGTACATGACTCGATAAAGATCCTGTAAGTGTTTGGATTTGGTTAATTTTTGCAGTTTGGATGAGGAAATACTGCACATTTCAGGATCCTTGATTCCAGCTAAATACTGGAAGTGTCCATTGGTTATGCTCCCCTGTCATGAAATTGGATTAATTGAGTAATTTTACTGAGACCTACACAGTATAAAGTAGATTTTAGTTTATTCGTATACTATCCATTGTACATGACTCGATAAAGATCCTGTAAGCGTTTGGATTTGGTTAATTTTTGCAGTTTGGATGAGGAAATACTGCACATTTCAGGATCCTTGATTCCAGCTAATACTGGAAGTGTCCATTGGTTATGCTCCCCTGTCATGAAATTGGGTTAATTGAGTAATTTTACTGAGACCTACACAGCATAAAGTAGATTTTAGTTTATTCGTATACTATCCAGTGTACATGACTCAATAAAGATCTTGTAAGTGTTTGGATTTGGTTAATTTTTGCAGTTTGGATGAGGAAATACTGCACATTTCAGGATCCTTGATTCCAGCTAATACTGGAAGTGTCCATTGGTTAGATAAATATTTTGTTGATGCTGCAATTGACAGGTTTTCAACCGAACTTACTTCTCCAAACCTTGGATGAATTTGTTTTCAAATTTGTGAATTTTAACTTTTAGTTGACTTCCTGTCAGTAATAAGGAGACAAAGACTGAGGAAGAAATGGAAATGCAAGAGCAGATTACTGTAGGCGGAGAGACGTTGTCTTTTGTTAATGACCACGAAATTAAGAAGTCCAAGAAACGTAGAAGAGCAGAAGATCAATGAAGGCTGTTGTTGCTTCTTGTTGTTTGCCATACTCTTTGTTTCTTTGCTTTTTTTAGTCCCAACTCTGTTGTATAACACCGCATTTTTTCTATCTATTTGTATCCGGGGGATTGAATTGTTACGTGCATACCTTATCCATTCTTAATCCCAAGCATTAATTGACATAGATCTGTCACCGAGGACATCACTTGGGATGCAATTTTGATGTAAATACATGTATTATGTTTGAAGTAATTTAAATTTCTGTTGAGGTTGCACTCGATTTATTCAAGATTCACGCATAAGTGCCTTGTAGAACTGGAATTTATGTAACAGGACTTTCATCATGTTACATTGGCTGCTAAGGTTACATTGCAGAAACCAAAAGGTAAATGAATGGGATGGATGTGTCATGCGTGAAAGATATAGTCTAGGCTCATTGAGTCGTGTGATCACGTATTGTCCAAGAATGCAATTGATGTAGGTTTGGATTGTGGTGACCGACCTTGCTGCTGGATGGTCTTCATCAACCAGTCTGGAGGACGCTCAAAAAGTGCGCCTTTGGTGATTCTCCAGTATGTTGGATTACAAACACTCTGTACACTACAGCTAGATGGCCATGAGTCGAAAACTTAGGCCTCAGCACTTGAGATTTCGTCAATCTATTTTCTTAATTAATCACATAAAAGTTGGAGGACATCTAGTGTTAGTTTGTCAATCATTTTTATGAGGATTTGGGTGTGCAATATTACATTCCATTTGCACCATGCCGTTATGATTGGCATGGCAGCTGCATCTTGAGATTACAAACACTCTGTACACTACAGCTAGATGGCCATGAGTCGAAAACTTAGGCCTCAGCTCTTGAGATTTCGTCAATCTATTTTCTTAATTAATCACATAAAAGTTGGAGGACATCTAGTGTTAGTTTGTCAATCATTTTTATGAGGATTTGGGTGTGCAATAGTACATTCCATTTGCACCATGCACTTATGATTGGCATGGCAGCTGCATCTGCATTTCGGCTCACATAAAACAACTACAGAAAGTAGAAACAGATCTGTCTTGGTGGAAGCATGATCAATTTTAGAATCATCATAAGATACGGGGTTTCTTTCCTTCAACACCCCATATTCGATTATGGGCCCATTTGAATAAAAGAACCAAATATCTCATATTTCAAGCATATATTAGATCTGAACATTGATATATATATATATGAGGTATAAGGTTAGAAAGATGAGTGAGAGGAGATGGGTTTTTTCAGGTTGGTGAATGATTCTCACTTCCATCTAACTCCCATGTGAGTGTCTGCTTATTTAAATTAGAAGAAGAATACAGAGAAGATCATGACAAACTTTTCCGTTATAACCCGTTCTTGTAACGTGCTCTCTTAGCTTACCAAAAGTATAAAGTCTACGTCTTTCTTCTTGATGAGAATGTTACCATCTCTTCTTGTGTGACCTTTAGCAGCCGAGTGCATGTGTCTTAGAAAAGGACGTAGTCGTTAACTTCGAATCTTTGTTTGGTTCACATCACCTTATTTCACCCACCTTCGACATGCATTTCCTCTCTTTGAAATTTTGTGTAGTTAGTATGGTTTCCAAAGATTTTTTATGGATAAGAAGATGATATTGGTCATTAACTACAAGGGAATAGCCGTCCAGTTTTAAAAACTTTCTCCCTTGATATTAAACTCGAATCAGCTCGGAATCTATTAATTTGAACTTAAGCCTGGATCGGTCTAAGTTTTACAAAAAAATAAAAGAAAGAATTGACATATTGTGATCCTATCAATAACCCATTATTATATGATTTTTGAGGATGAATTGATACTAGATTATTCGTCCGTGCTATGTTGTGGGTCATATTATTTTTGTAAAATGTAAAAAAAGAATGTTCAAACATTGCTAATATATTTTTTAGTATAAAACAATTTAAACCATGTAAAAATTGATCTGATGTGACACGATCGACTTGATAGGTCTAAAAGCTACATGAACAATTAGAAAAAATATTGTTTGACTTAATAAAAATTTCAAGACGACAACATATTAAATCGACTCAAGTCAACCCATGTTAACATGCTAAATCCTTGACCTAGATCATAAGACCGTGATAACCTTAAAAAAAGCAAATAAAAAAACATTGTGAAGCTCAATTATCAATTAATCCAATATTGAAAGATAAAATTGAAAATAAATCAATTAAAAGAAAAAACATGATCGAAGGGAACTCATGTTAACTTGACAAACCCAAGTCATTCGGATAACCCTATAGAAAGTAAATCAAAACAAAAAAAAATAACCTGAGTAACCAGTCAAACTCGTGACCTGAGTCATGAGACTAGAATAACTTCATAGAAAGCAAACTGAAACAAATTATGAAGCTTAGTTACCAATCAACCCAATGTTGAAGGAAGTCAATTTAAAAAGGATAAAAAACCTGAGTCCATCGGTTAATCCGTAAAATCTGTAACCCCATGAGACTGTGGTAACCCCATTGAAAACAAATTAAAATAAACTATTAAACTCAACTCTCAATAAACTAAATGTTAAAATATAAAATTAAAAAATATATAAATTAAATTTTTTAAAAAAATATTGTTCCACACAACAACACCTTGCGAGGAGGGGAATTGACATAAAAAGACTTGATTCAACCTTGGAGACAAAAAAAACTTAAGCCAACTAGGTTAATATGCGAAAGTCGTGACTCGAGTTATGAGATTTGAATAAACCTATTGAAAGCAAATCAAAACAAATTATAAAGCTCAATCCCCAATAAACTTAATGTTAAATGATGAAATAAAAAAAAAAACACTAAATTAATTTTTTATTTAAAAAAGAACTATTCCAATAAACAATACTTAAGTAAATGACAAATGCAAAGAATTATAAGAAATTACCCATACATACTTATTTGTTTGTTCTTTTAAAGGAGACTTGCGACATCACCTGGCATCAGAAGTTTAAACTAGAATAAACAGATGTGGATAGCTGGCTTGTCTAACATCCGATTGCTTAATTTGGAACCGTCTTGCCATATTAGCTTGAGAATTGAAATCGATACCACCTTTCCACTGTATGATTGAGCTTATTATATGCTATAGTCTGATTATATTTAGTTTCATACTACAAAATTATATATATACCTGTTAGGCCAATTACTATCAACATCTTATTGCGACCTTAATTCTTGACAATATCAAGAAAGAATATAAATCATTTGAAGTAATTAAAAACTAAAATTGTTAAGAAATTATTAATTAGCACTTAAGAGTACTTTGACTTCATCAACATCCAACCCCACTATCCTCCACCCATTATAACCCATGGTCTTTCACGTCTATCATTGTGTTCCCTAATCAATTCCTTTTCGATCGATGACTAAATTTGCTATTAGTAGTGGTTGCTCCTCAAATTCATTACGTTCATCATAATTGAGATGGGGTATTAATTGATGCAGGGAGGAACTACAAAATTATGTTCTAGGGGAGTGGGAGTTAATACAATGTGAAATATATGGATGGAAATTCAAATATAATGGTGGAGCCAGCCATTGTACGTAAATGTATAGCGATTAATTAAGGTTGAAAATACAGATGATAAATAAAATATGTGGCGGCAGAAATATAAAGGGATGATGGTTTTGAGGGTCTATTAGGGTTTTGAGATAGCTATAAATTGATATTTTTTATATATATTAAAATTAAAAAAAATATTATCTTAATATATTTTTATCCCAGCAACATACTCCGAGTTACTAGCAGCTTTTTCATGTTGATTGTTGTTCTTAAAACAAATTCTGAGGTAGAAAGTTCGGTTTCCTTTCAACTACAAATTTATGAATCTCTTCTCTTCATGACTGCTTTATTTTATCAAGTAAACGAAGAGAAGATGCATGGATGTGAATGTGATGATGATAGAACATAAAGGTACGGCTGTTTGCTGGATTTTAGAAGGCACTCTGAATGTCGGTACGGATTTCTTGGGAATGATCAACCAGAAATGGGCAAAAACACAAGTAAAGATTATCGTTCATAAACTATGCTGGAGCTAGCTGGTTGTTTGCATAGATTAACACCCCCATGTCGGGATCTTTATGTTCGAAAGTGAAACCCCCCCTATAGTTTTTAAAATTAAACTGGAATGAAGTTGTTTATTGTGATCCAATTGATGAGGTCGATCAGCACTGTTAAAATCTGATTTAATTTAAAAGCATTCAAAACAATGTTATTTTGTTTTTAAAAAAAATTCTTGAACATTAATAAATTTAAAGTTTGCTTTGTGCGTATACCCAAGAATCAATAGGTTTGGTGACAACCATTTTAGAAGCTTAAGATTCTCTATTCACCGTCCAATATATGGCACGAAAAGGCTGGAACAAGAAATACTTTTGCTTTTATCGTGTGCGTGGACATAATAATAAAGGCAAAAATCTAAGGAAGGAATATTAATCTAAACCCATACAAGTGTTGAGTTTGGTTACGTAAGATTAGGTTTCTTTTGTTGAAATTCTGTAAGGTATGGAGCATTGGTTCTACAATAATATTAAATGCACGTGCTAGTGCACTTCTATCTGTACTGTCTTCTCCTTTGGTTGCATAGGAGTACTGGCATTATCGCGTTAATATTGTGGTGGGTTACAGGTTGTGCATATGATGTTGCTCGGAGGAGGTGGTGCAGCTGAAGTCAGAAAGCGTATTGGCAACCATTGATGCTTCTTGGGATGCTTACCATATGACAGCTAGCTAGCTAGCAAATTAAGTTGGAATTGCACCAAGCAATTCTCGAGACTACTTGTGTATGCATGGTGCGCATGCAGTCAATTAATTCTTCAATCACGAATCCGTGGATAGGAACGGAAGATTTTGTGTATATACACACCTCGTAATATTGCGAGATTATGATAAATATCATACCGAAAGCTAAATGTAATGTAAAAATTATGTGGATTAAGAGATTTTTTATTGTGAATTGTAATAGTAATTATATTTTTAATTTCTTGTTTTTTCACAAGCAGAAAATCATTTTTTTAGCTTTTTTCTTTTTCTCATTCATTGATTTTTCTCTTTTATTTTCTTTTAACTTTGTACAACTTAGATCACGAAGAGAATGAAAGTGAATCGAACGAGAGAAAACTGTAGAGAGAGGATGAAGATGGTGCTTCCTGTGTTTAATCCTCCTTTTTCTCAACCAAATCGACAAAAAAAAAAAAGGAAGAGAAGAGGGCACCAAAGTGACAAAAAAGAGGATAGAGTCGCAACGGAGAGAAGAAAACAACAAAGAGAGTGGGATTTTATGGTATGATTAATGGTGAGAAAATTGTGTGGTTTGCTTTTGTCTGTTCTTAAAAGTTTAATGTGATTAATCATTCTTCCATTAACAAAATGGATGTATCTAATGAGAAAATTCTTGATCTCACCATCAAACCCATAATTTTTTAAGAAAAAGTAATGGACTTTATGGGTTCTAAAATCAAAGGTGGGATCTTTTCAAAGATCTAACATGTTTTTGTTGTGTTTTTTTTTTAATAATGTTAAGAGGATAAGAAATGGGTAACAAAAAGTTTGGACAACAAATTAATTGGCAGAACAAGAAAAATTTAAGTATGTTGAATCAATATTTTATTGGATGACAATAAGTATATCCTTGCGTTGTTAACAAGAGAAGCTTGCAAGAGTAATTTTTCTTTATTCTTGATCAATTTTTTTTAAAGTTGTAAGAGCGTGGGCATGTATCTAACAATTGGTATCAATATGGCTAAGTTTAACTTAAATTCTGCATCTATTTATTGAAATTCAGCAATGTTTGACAAATGTATTTTTTGTTTTTTTCTT
>Ga0307511_10005219_pt1 | contig 13223 bp, 13 predicted proteins | sample 13_EM_MG_FD_200266 | JGI IMG/M metagenome (GOLD analysis project Ga0307511, IMG submission 200266) | Populus trichocarpa ectomycorrhiza microbial communities from riparian zone in the Pacific Northwest, United States - 13_EM | ecosystem: Host-associated > Plants > Roots > Unclassified | place...
ATTTATTTATTTTTGAAATAGGAACAGGATGGACGGAACTAGACGGGACTGCGACTCTGAGCGCGTGCAGGATTCCTCACGACGATGGTGGCAATCGCGTGCCGGAGCGAAGCCCGGCAAATCTTGTACAATTTAGGTACGTGCATTAACGCTCGTCGTGATTCGTTGGCAGCATCCTAACCCGCACTTGATGGCACTATGGTACTACGGTAGATCCGGGAGTTCCTCATCTATCCTAGCGTCCACCCGTGGTATGAACTGTCGGAGCCGGTGAATCAACTCACGACCAGGCAATATTCCAAACCTGCAAACAATGACCACCCGATGTAGCCATGCAGCTGTCGAATTCTTTCTTCTTGATACCGCTCCCTCCAACTCTCCGATCGTAGCTGGGCTTAAGTCGCAATCAAAGAATGCTATGGTCTTGAGAGAGGGACACAGTATTGGCTCCTCCGCTAGGAAGTCGAGTGAGCAACGTGGGAAGGAGGTAACGCCGACTAGGACAAGAGTTTCCAGCGCCGGTAGTTTTGCCAACGGCCCGGATAGGTCGTGACAGGAGCTGATCTTCACATGAAACTCGCGAACTGCGGTAGTGGAAAATGCGGAGAGTTCCCAATACGCATGTAGTCCAAATCCCGAGCACCGGAGCGAGAAATACGAGTCGTTCCCGTAAAGCTGAGTTACTCCGGGTCTGACCTGACACTTAATGGTCGCTATCGGGGTCAACAACCGCCGAATTTGAGTAGGGGGCGAAGGTAGGAACGAACGAGGGTCGCCATCGTCCTGCGTTCGAGCACTGGAAATCTCCAGGGAAACGCCGCGGGGAAAGGAGAAAGATGAAATCAACGCCTTCGCATCGATCGCGTGGGCGCAGGTAAACGACAGCTGGCGCAGGCGGGCGAGCGAGATAACCCTTGTGGGGAAGACCCACGCCGGAATATCAGTGAACTGAGCGTCTAATACGACCCGTTCGAGGGTGGAGTTAAGGCGTAGAAATCCGATAAATTTCTCAAAAGGGAACGGAGTTGTGTACCCGACAAGCTTCAACTCCACCAGGGATCTAACGCCGGTGAGTGGGGAATAGAGGGGTGTGCGAGTAAAATGCAATGACTTGAGTTTTGAAACACCCCGAAAGAGCGGAGGGGCGGTGGTTCCATCCGACGGGAAGGATTCTGCGGGTTTCCCGGTCTGCTCGAGCTCCAGGGATGTAAGGTTGAGGATTGGGGAGGTGAAGAAATCGGGGAGATCCTCTGCCACTTTCTCGATGGATGGGTACCCCGTCAGAGAAAGATGCGAAATCTTAGAGATGTGAGGAAGCAACGCCTGGAGGAACATCTCGTCCCCCTTGATAGCTGATACCGTGATGTTGACGCTCAGAGGGGCTATCCCGGCACGTTCGAGGCACAAGGGGACCAACCGCTTCCACCCGGTGCCTATCGATGCCCAATTCCTAGGACTGGAAGCGATGGCTTGACGCCAGTACCGGCAGACGTGGGTCAAGGAGACAGTCGGTCGGGGATCGGCGGGGGAGACAAAGGTGGCGCACAGCGCGGTGATTTCGGGAGGGAGACGGTTCACAGGTCGCAGGGAGTTCCTCAAGGTGATAACTTCGTGGAGGACGTCTTTGGCTCGCTTCTCTAGAGCGTCGACCTGGAAAATACCTCGTCAAAACTCGAGGACCTGTCTCCTGTTCGTTGAACCTTACTTCAACTGTCAATGTGGCCGCCACAGCACGAGAGGGCGGGGGCACCGCCGACTGTACTCTCGTACACTCCATAAAAAGGATCTTGTTGAGTGCTCTGACGAGCTGTTCGACGGAGAGTTCGAGGACGGGATCGAGGGTCATGACGGTCGTGGTCAACCCCGGTAGACTCCGCCACAGTTTTTGCGCGTCAAGTAAGTAGAGGACCCACATCACATTCGACTGCCATGACGATTCCCACAAGCCGTACTGAAGTTGATACATGGTAGGGTCTATTCAAGTCGATTTTTTTGAGACCGTTTGAAACAAATAAAACGTGACCATCCCCAGCTAACCACTGGCCCTGTGGGTACAAAAAATCCGGCCGTGTGGAAGGAAAAAGGCGGTCAAAAATAATCGAACGAATAGACTCCACTTATTGGCCGTCCCTCATTCATATTACGCCCCAGCTCGCCGCTCGATGTATTATGGGCTCGTCCTCGAACCTTCAGAGCGTGATTCCTTGCCCTCTGCACTCAAATGTCGGCCCCTTCCCCGACGACCGTCCCAAACGGCTTCATAACCCTCTATCTAGTGTGAGACCGCAAAAATGCCCCCACCGTCTCAAACGGGTCATCTTGGTGCCCCCTTCCTCGAGCAACCCTCCAGTCGCTTCCCCCGGTACGTGACCCGCTCTCTGCCCGCCTTCAACGGAGCTCCCACGCGTAGTCCTCCCCCAACACATCTCATGATGATGCCTTTTCTAGCATTTGCTTCTGTGATACACCTCTTTCCATCACTGGCACTCGCCCAGCACAACCCTGGGAGAAGCGGTGTGGAAAGCGGAACAGTAACGACTTACCTGAATCTCACCCCAGGTAAAAGTGTACTGTTTGGACCGTGGATCCCAAAACAGATCGGGCGATCTTTGGGACATGCGTAGGGCGTTCATACTAGCGATGGTTGATAGATGGTTTACGGGACAGCGGCTGTTATGAATGCGTACTGGGACAGGAAGTAAGCAGGGGATGGGTTAACTCGACTGACCGCTGATATCACCGTCGACTGAGTTGAAGGCGATCCTATTCCTTTCGTTCCTAGGTACGACGTACCCCAAGGGATTGCTTCGCTTGACACAGTGGCCGCGCACCTCACCCTGATGTTTATCGTTATGTAAGCATCATACTTCCATATGTGCGATTGCGTACCGATGAAATTATAGGATGCAAAAAACCTCCGTTGGTAATCTCCGTTATCCTCGGTCTCAGGTTTGGGGAGATGCTGTCCGGCCGATACGCGACTCACTATCTCTGAGGTTATCCCTGAACCATGTGGCGTCAGTCCCGAATGGCGTAATTTTACCGTTGTCCGCCAGCACTTTATTCCCATAATCCCCGTCCGGTTCGTTACGCTTTGATCGTCTCTGCCGGGTACGACATCCGCTGATGTACTCCTTTCCCCCTTATAAGTATCCACCTGGGATTCCCGGTCTCAGTTCGAGGACGCGTGGTCTGGTATCTATCTCATCATTCCCCGCAAGGTTGACACATGGCTGCGAAATGCTACCATCACATGGCGCAGGTGGCTTAGCGTATAAAGTTAGGGTCGAGAAAGCCTCAGGGAGTGTGCCTCTATCGCAGGACCCTCCCTTCCGGCGATGGCGCGTTTACTCTGGACTGTTGCTTTGTTTGGTGCCTTCCAGTCTGTCATTTCGAAGCCGTACGGGCTCGACAAACGCTGGGAGGAACTAAAGGTGAAGCATGAATGGATCGACGTTCCCGGAGGCTGGGTTGAAGTCGGGAAACCTCCCGTGGATTACCCGTTGAAGATGAACATAGGGCTGAAGAAGGAGAGGTTCGGCGAGCTCCTCGAGCACTTGTACGAAGTCAGCGACCCGGAGCATCACAGGTGTGCGCTATTGTTCGCTTCTCCTGTCCCGTGCCCCCTGACGCGTCCGAAACGCACAGATACGGGGACCACCTTTCGAAAGAGGAGGTTGACGAGCTCATTGCTCCAAGCTCCACGACCGTCGAATCCCTTGAAGCTTGGCTGGCTTACCACGAGATCGATCCCCTTTCCTCCCTCTCACGTACGGACGCTGGCGACTGGGTGACCGTCACCATCCCAATCGGCAAGGTCGAAGACATGCTCGACGCCAAATACAGAGTGTATAAACACGTCAACACCGGCGAGACTGTTGTCCGCACGACCAGCTATAGCCTTCCGGACATCTTGCACGAGCACATTTCCGTCATCGCACCCACCACATACTTCGGCACTATGCGGGCTATGAAGTCCCAGATCTTCAAGGGACCTTTCAGCGACCGGGTCCCGGCACCTAAGTCTCCTGAGGCTGGGGCTCCTGCTAGTTGCGCATCGGAAATCACACCGGCGTGTTTGTTCTCGTTGTATAACGCGACTGGGTACGTGCCGGCCGCTACAAATAAGAACGTGCTCGGAGTCGCCGGGTATTTGGACCAGTTTGCGAACTATGCGGATTTACAGGTGCGCATTTGAATGTCATTTCGTTCGTAGTGTTTAACATCCGCGTATCCGTGTTCGTGCGTAGACCTTCCTCAAGGCGTATCGTCCAGAAGCGGCCGGATTCAATTTCACGACCGTGAAAATCAACGGTGGAGGGGACGATCAGACCAAACCCGGAGATGAGGTACTGCTGCACCCCTTCCTCTTGAAACTACCTGAGCACATCTATTTTGATGCAGGCCAATCTGGACATTCAATACACCGTTGGTCTGACTTGGCCAACCCCCAATGTTTACTATAGGTACGTGGAGCTCACCAGGGTCGGGTTTTCTCTGGGTGACCTCTTCATTTAGCACCGGTGGATCACCACCTTTTATCCCAGACGGTTTCACTCCGGGTATGTTCGAGGCCCTTCCAGTTCGCCCACCCTCTTAGCGGAACTCTACCCTGACATCCAATAGACAACCAGAACGAGCCGTACCTCGACTGGCTCAAAGCCATCTCCAGTGAATCGACGGTTCCCCAGACACTCACGACCTCTTACGGAGAGCACGAACAAACCGTTCCAAAGGACTATGCCACCACAGTCTGTGACATGTTCGCCCAGCTCGGTGTTCGTGGAAGTAGCGTGGTGTTTGCTAGCGGTGATTGGGGTGTTGGGGGTGGGGATTGCTTGACAAACGATGGAAAGAACCTGAAAATATTTCAACCGTCCTTCCCTGCTTCTTGTAAGTCCTTCTCCTACTCTTATGCGTTGTGTGTTGGTTAGAGGTTGACGTGCTTCTCAGGCCCTTTCGTTACTTCTGTCGGAGGAACGATCGGTATGAATCCTGAGACGTCTATCGCCTTCTCTGGAGGGGGATTCTCGAGATACTTCTCCCAGCCTGATTACCAGGCCGGAGCCGTCAGTGCTTACATCAAGAACTTAAACGGCACTTACAACGGACTCTATAAGTGCGGCCGCTGTTTCTTCGCCTTTCGCGACTCTCCCTGAACGGTGGCTGATTATCATACTTATAGCGCTAATGGCCGCGGGTTCCCGGATGTTGCGGCTCGTGGTGGTTGGTTCCAAGTGGTCGTCGGTGGCGATACCACCCCCATCGGTGGAACCAGCGCTAGCTCTCCGGTGCGGCATCGATTAGACACTTCCGTTAGATGAGTATTGCTGACTTTTTTGTTCTGCTTCAGGCTGTCGCTGGATTGGTTTCGCTCTTAAACGACTACAGGATCTCGCACGGAAGTCCTCCGCTAGGTTTCCTCAACCCGTTCCTGTACTCCAAAGGTGTTGCTGGCTTGGTTGATATCGTTGTATGTGTTTTCCCCTCGAAGTGAGAGGCGTTGAACATTGTGCTAACAAGATTCACCTGGTTCTAGGGTGGAAGCAACCCTGGTTGCGGAACCAACGGGTTCACCGCGACTGCTGGTTGGGATCCGGTGAGTATTGTCTCTCGCCAGAAGTGCCATGCTGATGCCGATATGTGGGGCGCAGGTCACGGGTTTGGGGACATTGGACTTTGGGAAGTTGCAATCGCTTGTACTATAGTAGGGGATTTGTTCGAATATCACGCGACCATATTTTGGTCAGTATACCCTTTCGCCGAACCGCGTTCAATGACGAGTGTGGACAGATGGAGAATAAGTGACCATTCGAGGCTCTCGTCAGCTGCAGGTGTGATCCTCTTACCTGGGGGTAAACGGATGATTCTGGAACGAGAGAGAAGTGTATGTATTTTAAATTCCCTATCGCGAGGAGTTTTCGTAAGTTCAAACGCGTGGACGTCACAGTAGTCACGTTACCAGCCACATTCCCGCACAACGGTCATCACCATGTCTTTGAAGGCTGCTCTCAGCTCTTCCATCCTTGAACTGCTTCAGGCGTTGAACGAGAAACTCGGCCTGGAATGCGCCAGGACACAAGAAATCCATCTCCCCCCTGTATTGTCATCGGTCATCTCCCTGGAAGCTGAGGTGAGTTCGCCCAACTCCGATCCGTCCAAACGTGGGATTTAAAACGTCCCTTCAGATCGAAAGCCTCGCAGCCAGAGCACACGATGTTCTGAAACTTATCCCCTCTTTACGGAACCTGTTACGGCCGGTGAACAGGCTTCCGCCCGAGATCCTCTCTTGTATCGCCCGATGCTCCCTCGACGAGAATAGCGTTGACGTCAAGTCGATTATTCCATTCACTCACGTCTGCCGGTACTGGCGTGAGTCCATCATCTCGACACCCGGGAATTGGACTTTAATATCTAACGAGCGGATTGGATTGACCCTGTTGAGCCTGGAGCGGTGCAAAGCTGCCCCTCTGGAACTAAGCATCAACATGCTCCAGGTCAGAAGAAACCCCGGGTTCTCTGTCATAATAACGCCCTACATTCAAAATATTGAAACCTTATACATTGATTCCGTCTCGCCCAACGAACTCGCGCAAGCACTCCCAACTCCTCTCCGACCAATGCCGAATCTCCGTTCACTGTCAATCTCCGGAAATCCTGGTTGGGACTGGTCCATTGACCCGTTTGGACCGTTGACGTCACTGACCCCCGCTTTGACACACCTCTCAGTGAGGCACGCCCCTCTTTGCCCTTCATTCCTGCATCTCAGGGCTCTCACTGACCTGATCCTCCACAACTACAACCTCGACCTCCACTTGGACACCCTTTTGGACTTCTTGGAGGAGAAACGTTCCCTCGAACGGATAACCCTACGGATCCAATTTAAGGAACCCTCCCTCCGAGATTCAATGCGTCGAGTTGCGATTTTGAACCAGCTTCGAAGACTATCGATATATTCCATCGACGCGATGGACAGCAAAGCATTGATCTCCAGCGTGGCTCTACCGAGGGGGGCACACTTAGAAATAATCCTCTACGATCGAAATGTGGGAGCTAATGCCGTTCTGTCCCTCGTTTCCATGGCTCACCTTTCGAACTTACAATCACCTACTCATATGGAGTATAATTCCGACGAAAGCACCATCCAACTACTTGGACCCAATGGGAGCTTCTCATTTACAAATTGCTGTGGCCTAGGGGACCCATTTGCAGAGTTACCACTACCCTCGCTCACTAACATTCGAACGTTCTGCTTCACAGGCCGTGGGTTGGGTGTGTGGAAATCTTTCGACGACCCCATCGTGTTCCCTCCGTCATCCCTTCCCGCCCTCGCGACTTTTTCCATCAAATGCGAAGTCACCGTGTCACACCTCTTCTCCGCTCTGTTCTCTGATCCGTCCTCCTCTCCCTCACTGGGGGTCCTCGCGTTCTTGAATTGCAACCTTGGTGAAGATTTTATGGATGCACTGACGCGATTTGCTTCCGACCGCAAGCGCACCACTTCGGCCTGGTTGCATCGCGTCGTCATCGTGAGTTCGGAAGGAAAATTTCCGAGGGTCGCCTCGATTTGTGGGCTTGAGAAACATGTATCGGCCGTCGACGTTTGGGCAGGCGAGAAGCTGCCGACGGACCTCATCTGAAGGGTTGGTGGCCGACAGTATTTCTTGACGTAACTCCTGGAGCATACACACGCGAACTCACTTGTACTGACATGATCACTGTAACAACTTATGTATGCAAAATTGACGCACTCACATGTTTGTGGCCCGAATGTGACAGGGTTGCGGATGCTCAGGTGAGCTTTGTGTACGGGCCGGGGGATGCCGGTGAAAAATATTTTTCTCCAAAGTTTGTCCAATCCAAACACGTCGGCACGGAGACCCGGCGATTCCCAGGCGATCTCTTTCTTTTGGTACTTTACCTCCGCAACGCGTCTAGATCTATCCCTCCGTCACTCCTCTAAAAATTAAAGGTCGTCGTCCGTGCTCGGACGCGGAACAGTTCTCCCAGTGAAAATTCCGCGGCCAGTGGCAATCCACGCCAACTCCGACCCACTCGACCACGGAAACCCCGCATCCAATCAAGGGTTTAAGGGCAGGGATCACCCCGCCTAGATCATGGCTCAGATACCCAGCGACCTCCAACAATACAAGTCCGCCCCTCTCTCCTCGTGTCGTCGTAGAGTCTATTCATCGTTCGTTCGTCTAGCTCGTATGCAGTAGACCCACAGTGGGCTCGCAGGTTCACCATCGCCTGGACGTCCGTCGTTGCAGCTAGCATCGTCGTCTCCCTTCCGTACCTCTACAGATCTGCGAAGCAGGGAAGAGCGTTCATAGGGGTGTTTGGGGTCACCGAATCGTGGAAAGCGGAGCAATATATCCCCGCTCAGGAACTGCAGCCGCGGAAACGTGGGAGGTCATGGAAATTCTGGATCAGTATCAAGCGTGCAAGGGCCATCTTTGCCTGGACCTTGCCCGGGTTTGACATCGACGTCGGTCAAAGTGAGTGCGACCCTCGTTCGTATGTCACTGACTGACTTTCCCGTGACTGAATGTAGTACTGTTGGTGGCGGGATACTTCGCCGCGCTGGTGAGCTGCATCATGCTTAAATCCCAACTCACTACAAATTCCAATAGGGCAGGTGAGAAAAACCAACCTTCGTATTACCCTTGATCACTCCTTCTCACGCGATCTAGGCTTCCTGGCAGTCGCACAGCTCCCGGTCGTCTTCCTCTTCTCCTCGAAGAATTCGGTCATGTCTTTGCTTGGTCCTGGCCACGGATACGAGAAGCTGAACTTTATTCACCGGTGGGCTGGACGCGGGATATTTCTTGCGGCAGCCACCCATGGTGGTCTTTGGATCAACCAACACCTGAAGTACAATGTACCGATAATTGGCGAGCAGAAAGAGACCTCGGGTGTCGCCGCATTCGGGCTGCTTTGCACCATCGTCTTGACCAGTATCCTGCCGGTGAGGAGGTGGTTCTACCAAGGTTTCTTCGTCGTTCAGTGAGTGTTAGTGTGAGGTGTCATCACAACGCATTTGCTCATGGCGATCCATCTAACGGCTCTGTAATGTAGCACACTCGGATATGCCGCATTTTTCATTACGATCTGTGTTCATACCGAATACGCGGAACCCTGGATCTTCCCATGCCTCGCGTTTTACGGGTTCGATCTGTTATTTAGGATGCTCAGATCAAGGGTGAAGGATGCGGTGCTGGTTCCGGTTGGGAACCAGATGACTTTGGTCCGAGCGGCAGTCATTCTTCTGGGAGACAGCTAATTCGGATATTAGATCAACATCCAAGATTGTGACCGTGGTTGGCATGCCGGCCAACACATTCGCCTGAGGGTATTTTTTGGCGGAAGGCTGTTTGAATCCCACCCGTTGACGATCCTCAACGCCCCTAGTCCCGTGTCCAATGTCTCCTCTCGAACCCTAACCTTGGGTTCGAGAGTGGTTGGAGATTGGTCGAGGGCACTGCACGCGCATGCACAGCGCGAGAAAGACCTTATTATCAGCTCTCTGGAGACCGAGAAGCTCCAGGACGACCAATCCATTGGGGTTCCTGTGCAGGTTATGATTGATGGACCATATGGCGGGTGTAGCATCGATCTAGGGCAGTACGAAAGTGCCCTGCTACTGAGTGGAGGGTCTGGCGTTACTTTTACCCTCGGAATGTTAGACGATATCGTCGGAAGGGTGGTGAGACTCGGGAGGAAAGGCGGGGAGAGGACGAAAAGGATCGAATTTGCATGGTGTATCCGGTCATTCGGTGGGTACCACCAAGGGTGTATTCTTTGAGGCTCAGATTTCACTTACTGATTAAGGCGGCTGTAGGTCACATCCATTGGGTTGCACCGATGTTGACGGAGATCGCTTCCGTCGCCGCAGGGTGTCCCTCACTCGACATACACGTCTCGATCTTCGTTACGTGCCTCTGTGACCCCGAAGCGGTGCCTCAGATCCCAAATTCCGTCGTGACAATGGAGAGACCTTCAACCCATCAACTACTCAACGATATGATCAGTCCTCCTGTGGATGACACGGTGGATGGGTTGAGATGGGTCGGTCTGGGAGGAGGGTTGGGTGTATGTGCAAGCGGACCCAGTGAATTGACGAGAGAAATGGCCAATGCTGTTGCGAAGTTGAGTCTGAGCAGGAATGCCGCAGAAGTTGGAGGCGTGGGATTACATACCGAAACCTTTGTGCTGTAATTACGGATCTATGTATTATTTTTTGCTATTTCAATACTCTTACTGCCAACTCGCAAACACATCGGGTATGGGGGAACTGTCCGCGCGTGCCTCGATGTCCCTATTTATCCACCATATGTGGGTCGTCCTGAAAATTTGTTGCTCGTAACCGTGACCCTGATTCTTGGTTCACGGGGCTGAGTCTCCCCGAACGCGCTCGCGGCGCCCCCAACCTATTAGGCGCTGGGATCGAGTCCTTGAAACGGACACGGACCTAGTTCAAGCACCATGTTCGATGCCAGGTGCCCCCCCCCTTCCACACACTTTCGGTATAACCACGTCCGGTGTACCCACCGTTCTCACGCCCCATTGGGTACCGTAACGTGGGTGTGGAATCGCCTAATGGCGAAACATTTCGAGGGTGAATGGCATGGGGGCATGGGTCGAAGGACTCGTACTCCGGTTATCGCGCCCTCCACCTCAAGAACGCGGTCAACAACTCCTCGACCTCTCGCACAGCCCCAGGCAATAGGCCATCCGCGTATGTTCCACACGCCATTGTCCCAACCTGGCCTGTTGGCACACCAGGCAGTCGCGACGCGTGGCTCGGGCGTCAACGTTTCAGTGTCAGGATATTTAAAGTGTGGCTCGGTAATGTCCGAAAGACAACCTCGCTTTCACATCTCTCAATGCAAGCTGAGCCACAGGGTGCGGCGGAAGTCGACCACGCCCTAAGAACCAAGGATGGACTACTCGGTTGGGCAAATTTTGTGTGTTCCAGTTCCGTACGTCGCGGTCATGTTTTGAGTGTGTATGCGCCATACTGATCATCCTTACACCTTCAGGTCCACCAGTCCTGGGAGGTGGCGGGTCGCGAAAGGGAGTACTCGGACAAGGTGTGAAAGGTCAGCGGATTATCATTGAATTCATTCTTACAGCATCTCAGCTTCGCCTCACCGATAGTATACTTTCGGACGTCACGGCCATGCTCCGGTCCGCGATAAATCGCACCTGCCCGATCAACAAACTCCCCCCGGAAATGCTCACCCGTTGCTTCCTCTACCTCGGTACGGACTTCCCCCTCACCCTCGGCCCACCAGAAGACGGGAGCGAGAATGAGTGGATTCGCGTCGCGCAAGTCTGCAAGTACTGGAGAGCGGTCGTACTGGGTTTCCCCAGATTATGGGACCGGGTCGGGTTCACGCGACCGGAGATACTCGATATGTACCGCGGGCATTCGGGCACCCTGCTGTTGGAAGTCTGTCTGCAACACGTTGGGCACAAATTTCATCAGATGATGGAGCCGGACCCGTATGTTGATTTGATGCTTGGCATGCTGTACGATCTGGGGTCGCGGATCCGCCGTCTGATCATCCACAAGAAATGGATTCCCTTCCAGGGCCAGTGCAAGTTCCTGGAAGAATCTCTGCCGGAGCTGGAGATGTTGGCAGTCACCTCCGACGTCGGTTGGGAGAACGGGAGCATCGATCAACCCTTGACGCGACTGAGGACACTATTCGATGGCAAATTACCCAAGTTACGCCGACTATTTATCCCGGAGAGCACCCCCTGGCCCTACAACGACTTCAAGAACCTCAAACTCCTCTGCCTCTACAATCAATCAACTCTCGAAAATGAACTCCCCGAGTTATTGCAAATGCTGCGAGGGAGCCCGACGATCGAGGAGTTATATATCCGCCAACGCGAATACAGCGATCGTATGGAGAGCCCTCCCTCGAATTTGGGCCCCGCCTTCCAGGCGCACTCGCTGAAGAAATTCCGCCTTCACGACTTCAGTGTCGAGGCGACTGTATGCATTCTCTCCACCATGCAACTGCAGCCAAACGGGGTTGCCGTATATCTCTCGGATACGGTGATGGACGCAGACATCTTCGCTCAAATCTTCCCCTTGTTCCCTGCAGAGTGTACCCTTGGTAACACAGAGAAGCTTGAGGTCTACCATGACTCTCGGGAACTGTTTGGGATCATCTTCTGCGGCACCGGGGGTTCGTTCAAAATCGGTGGCTGTCTATCATGCCATGGAGAGGAAGACGGGACGGAGGCGGCTATCTCGTTGCTCGGGTACATCTACAAGGAGTGCGCACAAACCCTCAAGGAGCTATGGATCCACAATTATGACGACGATGGAGAGTGCTACATCTTCGACAACTTTTCCTGCTTCAATTTGGAGAAGCTGGTTCTCGTGGAAAGGGCAGGCGACGCCTCCGACCGCCTCTGTGAAGTGCTGGAACCCTTGGATCCCCACGACGTTCCCGCTCCACAGTTACAGTCGCTCACGATACGCGGGATTAACAAACAGCCTCAACTAGAGCGTCTTATTGCGTTGTGTGAAAGACGATCCAAAACGGGTCACCCCATACAGAAGCTTTCGGTGTGTGGCCAGGACGGCCTACCAGAGTGGATGACGAGGTTGTGCGGTTTGTCGTCGACCCGCATCCACATCGAATCCTGGAAGAAGTGGGATGGGCAGCTGATGGAACTCCCGATAGTCTGCAAGGAGGACACGGATATTTGGTGGCCGACATGGAAAGAACCAATCGACGAGTTCAGCCAGAACGGCAGCTAGTGTATCTACAGACACGCATACGTATTGGTATTGTTATATCGTTTGTAACGCCCGGTAGTAGTAGGCGAGGCGCTTGGGAAATTTAGGCATGTGAATCAATGCGGAGGCGTGTTCGCTTTGTGAATATGGGATGACGGACTTTCCGCGGACGAGGGGAGAATGCCGTGTGATGCCAAACACCGAGCAAATGTTGCGGAGGTGACTGTAGATTTGGAGCCGTGGGGATTGGAAGGCGCGGGAGATTCCATGAAGCAAAACGTACGTCGGCTAGTTTCACGTCGGCGGACGATTTTACATGTAACTCAGCCCAAACCCATTGGTTACCTTTCGGTCCTGTACTGTATTGGACCCGGAAGTGCAAATACAAACAGTAATCGGCTCCCATCTCGTGAACGATTGGCATTCTTGGAACGCGCGGCTGGGATTATTTGTTCCT
>Ga0307511_10005220_pt1 | contig 13222 bp, 12 predicted proteins | sample 13_EM_MG_FD_200266 | JGI IMG/M metagenome (GOLD analysis project Ga0307511, IMG submission 200266) | Populus trichocarpa ectomycorrhiza microbial communities from riparian zone in the Pacific Northwest, United States - 13_EM | ecosystem: Host-associated > Plants > Roots > Unclassified | place...
TAAACCCTGAGTAGGCCACTTTTTACAATTATGTGAAGAGCGGTAGAAGCAAGGAAGAATCCTGAGTAGACTCCGGGGTTGGGCCAAACTACAACGTGGCTGGAGTAGGATACTGCATCGGGATCAGGCGTAAAATAGTGGATAGAACTCAATTCCTTGTAATATAGCAGCAGTATTAGGCTGCATCATCACCATGGAATCTCTCTTGCCCCTGCTGCCTTAGGCACCACTGGCGCTATCCAGAGGCATGGTAACAATCTAGAAGGCCATAGTCTGGACGGATGGTGCATGGATGCCGCTGTCTCAGAACGCTGGAGTCAGAGCGCCATAGGCGTCATAAATCCTTGAAAAGATTCTCCAATTCCCCCCCAAATTGCTACTATTTGGATACCTGGGAGTCAGACTTCTCAAGTGGTGGCGCCTGGTCTCCCTGTAGGCACTAGGGGCACTAGAGGCAATGATACAAAGGCCTAGTGTCCGGGCGCCACAGCAGGGCATTAGGGCGCCAAAGATTCTTTCCTGCTAATAGTGCAAATGGTGCATGTAGGATGTAATGGGCACGTAGGATGTGGCAGGCATCGCGGGCTGAAGTTAGAGGATTCCGGGCATGTTCTGCGAAACAGGGAATTTACCCAATGAGGATAAGGTATGAGACTCAACAAAATGTGAATCTCAAACTAGAACTAGCTTGAATTAGGAGACTTAAAGTCTTGTGATTCACATACTAAAATAAAGTATACTAAAAATCGCATACCGGCCAAATGCACTAATGTATCTATACCCTATCTATGATTAGTCCATAAATCACTTGCGTACCATAACCTATATATCGCCTCTCTACCAAATACCCAAATATGCCATATATCGCCTACCTACCAAATCCACAATTAGCCCCTATATTGCCACCCTTCAAACACCTTAACATATCATATGCCGCCTCTCTACCAAACCCCTGATTAGCACACATATAGCCTAGCTACCAAATACCCGAATATATTATATACTAGAACTTTAAAGGAGAATAGGATAACAACTTTGGCGTAAGGCTGCAAATATTTTAAAATCTTTAGAATCAGCTTACCTCTATCTTTTATATATACATATGGGTATAATTAATTAATAGATACTTTCAATGATTTTTTGTACGAAGGCTGCGTATGTACTAGTTATAATATAGATAGGGTCGGTACTACAAAAAGTCTTCTGATAGATACGCAGAGTATTATGATGAGCTAGAACAAGCGTTGTGGATCCACGTAAAATTGTATGGGCGCTACAGAAACCGCTACAGAAACTGTTCTAAAATCTACGCACATGGAGTTTTTCGGCACGGTCTGACAAGTACAAACAGGTTGCTAGCGTCAACAACGTCAGGACTTTCACCAGTAATAACAGAACAATTTGGAAGGGACCAGGCGATTTTTTTTAGGTTAATGGCCTTGCTGTATCTTTATCTGCCATTTGAGCTACATGGCCGAATTAATTGATCTGTGGTGGTGGTGGTTGACTGGGGTTGAAAAAGGAGTCAAAAACTACAGTCGCAGACTCGGTAGAAATCTCAAAGAACTCCCTGTGAAGACCCTAACCTTCTGCCATATAGAGTAGGAGCGGACTCAATTAGCATAAAGCTATATGAGAGTTAGAACACCACTTGGGTCATATTGCATTAACTATATAAAAGTGTCGACTTATATAGAATCCTTGATCTAATAACCATTTATCAGATCTGGACAAGACCTCCTAACAAGGGAAAGTAGACTTGTCATCACTAGTTGCCTAAGTGGGAAGTGACTTCCCAATTAGGAACCCTAAGCAGTCTGACATACATAGATAAGGTAGGCTGTATTGTAACGCAATGCAAACAGGCTGACATACATAAGCTGAACTTATAATACAACGAATAGAAATATATGAATGACACTTCTCAGAACATAACAGAAATATATCGAAGGGATAACATGCACAAGGCCAATCCTAACAGTACACACTTCCTTATTCCAGTTCTAATAACACTGTCATTAACGTACTTATCCGCACATGCCTGGTGGGTGATCAGTCCACTTTATTACTAGCAGTGTCTTACAATACAGTAGGAAGCTGGTTACCATACTCCAGCTGAGGTCTTTTACCTGAGCCCTAACACCTATTTACAGTTTGACCTATACTATATCTAATTTTATTCTTAGATACTCCACCTTTACAATCTGAATAAGCAGGTCTATTTTGGATCTATAAGTCATTTTGATAAATTTCTTTAGACCCAGATATTGCATTTGCTTAAACTCTTTCTCTCAATATCTCTCCTCTTTCTATCATAGTTTTAACTCTTACTGAGCTATTGCCCCGATTATCCTAGTGTAGATCAGCCTCTAACTGGTAGCACTTATTCCTTATTAGAAGTTTCTTGAGCTGTTGAATTGGTTTGGAAGGTGAGACAATTATGCAAGCTGTTTTCCTGTAGGTACATCTTTCTCCCATTTGAGTCAAGTAAGGAATAGAGCTACCATATAGCTTTAGGCTAACTAGATACATAGACTTCAAAAAAAAATTAAAAAACCATACTTAGCGGCCCATTGATAAATGGGCTGTATTGATGAATAAGACAAAACCTCATTAGAGGCCATTTGTGGCTTCAAATGAACCTGACCAGGTCAGATTTTTTCCTGATATAGAGAACAGCACACAGACGCATTCCCACACACAATGCCTGAGAAGTTAAACACTGCCCATTCAAATTTTGTGGTTCCACCTCAATATGCTTTTGTCGCCTAAAAAAATTTTCCAAACACTTTTGGTGGCACGAGTGCAATATGGGCCCGCATTCCTCAAACTATAGAAGTCAACAGCGCCACGTGCATGCCCCATGCAAAATTTGTGTCGGCGCACAGGTTGGGGCATCGGGGTCGGGGTGATACTACTGGACACGTTTCGCCTGCTGACCGCACCAGCCACAGAGACTGTAACAAAAAAGCCCAATTGCCAGTTATCCTTTAAAAAACTTTCCCATACAATTCGGGTGGGCTAACTGGAGTACGGGCCCACATCCTACAGACTGTGTAGGGAGTGCCTGGAATTTGCAGCGTAGCCTGTCTTCTGGCCTAACCATGGAGACAGGGTTTTCTTCGTGCCGCACACAAAGTCTACTTCCCCCACATGGGCTACCCCAGGAGCCCCCGGTGGCGCCGCTCACTCCTCACTCCTTACAGTATTTCCCTCCCGGGTTTCCGGGAGGGTGACCGCATGAATATTGAATATGCAAAAAAACATTACAAAACTACAGTCTTTCACTTCTTCTTTTTTCCTCATTCCCGCTGTACTTGAATGGGACCCGGCCATGATGCTGCACACGCATTTACGTGGCTGCCCTATGGACTATCATATTCCCGAACTCGTAATAACAAGCTCGCCACGATAACAACTTGCTTTTCTGTTTCTAACTCATAGCCTCGGCCTTCTCTATTCACATCGAAGTACGCACTTACGATCTGGATCGCGGAAGGTGAGATCACAGGCGGTACCTGGTGTATCCAGTCCGTGGCAACAGGATATAAATTGTCACCCACAAACGCAGGGCTGAAAGTCAAAATCTAAAGTGAGTTCAAAACTAACACGACTTATCCTCAATGAGGCGGCTGTACCCTTCCTCTCTTCTCTGCCCCGGCCCCCGTAATATTTGTACCCCGCCCGTCCTGTTGTTGATAAGTCGCCCCTGTACGCTCTTCATTTCCTCTGGAAGCCATCTCATTTGGTATATAGGCAAGTAACTCCTGAGCCAGGGGCGCAGAGTCATGCGGGGGCAGTTCCCCTGGCGCTAGCTTCGTTGCTATCTCCGTGAGTGGGAACTCAGTTGATCCGGGAAGAGTTGTGCTTCTTGCTCCTGCTCTCCAACGTACCCGAAGCCACAGGATACCCAGAAATATCACGGAAATACCAGTGAACGCCCCAACTACGATCCCAGCAATTGCCCCGCCCGGGACTCCACTCTTTGAAGTTGCCGGCTCCGTCGAGTAGGGCTTTTTAATGGTGTACCCGAATTTTGTTTCCATATCCGAGTTGGCCATACCGTTTTCTGGTAATAATGTCGCTCCACCGTACGGGCCACCGCCAATCACCTCATAGATTTCTTTTGGAACTTTGTATTCCCCACCATTAGGGTCGTAAACCCCTTCCCACATTAGTTTCGTCATATCAAAGACATGAATACCTGTTCGATCACATTTCCCATCTTCTACATCCCACCCACCATAAACAAGCATCTTGCTTCCTCCTCCAACAATGTAACACGTCATTGCTCCATAGCCCGGAGGCACCGCTGCAGGAGTCCATCCAGTATTCACTAGGAACCACCTGAACGAAGGGATACTAAGAACCCACATATCCTTGAAACCAGGTTCGCCGTCGATTTTAAAGCCCCCAAACATGTATATGTTATAAGAGGATCCATCCCTCGCTCGGGCGATGACGGAACAGGGTTTCGTTCTTGGGCTTGGGATCCCGAAACGCACATCGGCAGCGGTGGCGGTTTGGGTGTTGCGCCACACGCTAAATTTCAAGTCGCAGACTTCAATCAGGTCCATTCGGCCCTCCTAGGGCACAATAAGACGCTGTGTGAGTGAATAGAGCTATATTAGTCTCAGGTTTACATACCTTTCTATCTTGGCCAGCAAAGCCCAATAGATATCCACTGGCAGGAGTGTCGAACGCAAGATGGTTGACCACACCAGACAACCATGAGTCCCACTCTGTACCCTTGTGCTCCCATGTCTTCTGCTCCAAATCGTAAATCAACATCCCGTTAGCCCCAGTCCAGGTCTGATTTTCGATGTCGACTTCTTCCCTGCCACCTATCACAAAGGCTTTCTTCAGCCCTTCTATCATGATACTCTGTGCAGACGCGATCCTTTTGATGGGCATGTTACTGGTTGTTTTTGGATTATGCTGAAATATTCTCCAGGAGTTATTCTTCATGTCATAGCTGGCCATAGAAGGTCGATTAGCAGATGAAACTGTGACGAAGAATTCGAATCAGAAGCTAGTTCGATGGGAAGACTCACCTCCAAAAATCAAACACTGATCCATTGGGGAAGGTACTCCACCCGGGAAAATTCCGATCGGATCCCTCATTGTACCCTGCCCGCTGGTAGAGTACTCCGTCATAGGCCCATAAATCCCCTCCACTTACTTCCAACGCATCAACTTGGCGATCGATAAATTCTATAGGGATTTCCTCTACTATGTCGACCGTAAAGCTCCTGGAAGTATCGAGCACCCGGAGCCACATATCTTATTATGTCAGTATCGTTTACCTAATTACCACTATATATTCGCTGGCAGGGAATCGTACGCACTTGGTCCAGTATGGTTCGTCCCATTGTTGTACCACATCAAGCCACCATCGATATACAACTTTGCCCCGATCATTGTGCCTAAAGTGGGGAAGGATTTCTTAGCCGAAGTTCACTCTCCATCAAATCCTCAGTTTGAGATCTAGACCACTGTATTCACTGCTCACTTTGGTGGTCCATTATTCCGCAAGTCATTGTTTTGGGATCCACAGTACCCTGGACTGTATTCCGAGGGACTAATTCAGAGGCCGAAGCCACGGACATATGCATTGCAGGGAGCGCAGAATAAGAAATTGCTGGTGTCGATACCAACTTGATTATGGTTGCGCAAAATGAAGAATCGAGGATGTCCTCGTCAGATAAACCTTTCAATAGAAAAATTGCGTGATCCTTTGCACAACAGTCGTCGGGCGAGAAGTTCGCAAATGTCGCCAAACCTACCCAATATTCCCTACCCGGCAGATTTCAATATACCGGTGACCAGGATACCGTTACACTGCGCGATGTTAAAGTTTCAATCATAAGAGGTTCACACTTCCAGATTACAGGGGCCTAATAGAAAAAATAGAACCATCCATGCATATAGAGCAATTCCGGACCCAAACTGACGCCCGATCAACAGGAGTAACATTGTATTTATTCTCAGCTTGATCGCAGCAATGTAATGGTGACACATTCCTTGGTACCACACTGCCTCACAGACACTGGGGAAGTGCGTAGAACGACCATACACACCCATCATAGCATAGGGATAACTAATGATAAGCCACTCTAGTGCGTAAAACCCGTAGAGCCCGTTAATGTTAGGATGAGGGACTGTGAACACTCACCAAAATTACCAATGCCGGTAATTAATGTGCTGATGGCCTCTGTGCAAGTGACACAAGGCAGATCTTGTATGCGAATACTGCCGGTATTGGCAAACCCTGAGCTCATAATTAACGTTAGATTTATCCGCTCCCTCCCACATGTTGGAACATGTGAACTCGAGGACAAAATGTTCTCACTGGGTTGCTAGGTTTGCCTAGGCACCGATGGTATCTGGATACTAACACTAAACTGGTGTTGTATAATTGTCTTATTATTAAGGTCATCACATCATTAGAATCAAACAGGGGGGAGAAATAATATTCCGCAATTGCAATCATTTAACAAACATGTAGTCTTCTGAAGTTAGAGTTTCTGTTAACATGCAATTCTGCGTGATCCGGGCGAGACTATACGAAATCAATACCTCAAGATCTTGTTGTGGCAATTGTAACTAGGGGACCTAACCGAAGGCGCTGTAGAACATCTCAGCCCTAATTTCATAAGAAGTACCAGCACATCTGTTAAAGATTGAGTTCCAGTGTGATTTATGTGAATCGTATACGCTGTCCGCATGCATCACCCTCGCCGCCATGTAACTTTTTTTATCTTTTACCAACTCAATACTCACATGGATATACTATATAGTATATGGCAATTTTTTTTAATTTTTAACATACTCAGTACTCATATGCGGCCCCGTAAGGTGGTAAGGGTCAACCGGAAGCCCGGAAGGGTTCAAGGGCGGACAAGTTAATCTGTCCTGCCCACACGCGCTAGATTAAATACACATCGCACAACACACGCCCATAACTAGCCCACCCAAATGATTCCTAAGAAAACTCGTTGTAAATGAAATCAAAGAACGCCTCGATTGTGTCCCAGTGGCTGTCATCCCCCTCGTCCTTCCTCCGGTTCTTTCCATCTAGGGATTCCCACGTTTTCCGAGGGCCCAGTAGCTCACGCCTCTCCTTCTCAAACCTCGGACAGTCGAACGTGATATGTCGTCCGTCTTGTGATAGTATATGGCAAGGAACCGCATACCTGGGTAGAGCCCCAGCTATATGATCCAACCCCTTGGTTGTTTCAGCCGCAGCCCAATGTAACTGCCCCATTGGCTCTTACCAGGCAAACGTCAGCTCTTCTTGGGAATTGCGCAAGTGGAAAGCGTGGTCTCGCGTGTTGGAATAACTATTTGCATACAGATGAAGCCAAGTGTAATTGTTGTCTCACTCAATGACTTAATAGGTAATACGCTAGTCTGGCGGGGATCCAGTCGAAATTTTCTTACTGCATCTCATCTAAGCGCATACCCTGCAGCAGAGCACGGTAAGCTGCTGACGAACTGGATGGGTCAGGATTCCAGTGTTACAGTCGAACCTATGACTTTGCATCACAAGTAAGCGCATATCCTGCGATAACGCATAGAATGCTCCTGACGAGTTTTTTTGTTAGCAGAGATGACAGCCACAGGGGGGGGAAACTGCATACCTGTACATTGCATGCATACTCGCTGGCGCCTTCCCAAAATTCAGATTAGTATGCACGGGCACTCCGAGATAGCATGACTAGGGTATCGGTTCAGGCTAAAAAGCCGGAAATTCCAGGCCGGTGAATAGCAACCAACACGAATATATGGTAAATATTCCGATTCAGTGTTGTAGCTTAAAGATAGGAAGTCCCACGGCTTTTCCTTAAGGCAGTGCACAATCCCATCAGTACCATATACACCGATTTCCGATCCAACAGATGGTGAGCGTGCACAGCTCTACCGCTACCATTTGGCAACAAATTCTTGGATCAACATTAGCTTGTCCAATGGTATGAAGCCTACAAATATTTAACGTTATTGGATATCAATGCTGAATTAATGATTAATAGCTTTGAGCGATCCTTTGATCGATCCATCAACCAAAAGACTGTTTCACGTATTCTCCGAAATTCAATGAAGATCCAGATTTGCCCCTAGCTGCAGAAACTACGCTGAAGTCAACCAAGCGCAAGCGAGACGTCCTTCGTCCTGAGTTGGAATCAGCATTATTAGAGTGTTTTTTGCAATATGAGCGAGATGGGCCTATCAGTGGGGAGCATCTGCAAGTAAAGCAAGAAAATTATACAGTCTGCTGTATCCAACTAGTGAGATACCACTCTTAAAGTCTTCTAATGGATGGCTTAGTGGGTTTAAGGCGAGACATGGGATTCCGTAGTACAAGCAGTCCGGAAGTGCTGTTATGAATGTAATCGAAGAACAACACCTAGCTTTTGGCATCCTATGAATATGGAGATATCTATAATATGGATGAAACAGGTACGTTTTAGCATTTATGAATAAGATGAGGGTTCCTAATATTTATGTGCAGGATATTTTTGGATGCAACAACGTGACGGAAGTCTTGGGACTGAAGCAAGCAGCAATCATACCTTGAGAAGTAGCTTAGATCAGAGTAAGGTGGATGGAGAAGGGTCGGGGTATTATGCATTTAGTCGGGGTCTCATGTATCGAGTTCAATATCAGCTGTTTTTCTCATTTCCGGCTGTACCGCATAAGCCTCCCTTACTGCATCAAAGGTCTCCTGACAGACGTCATGCAGTAAGACAGGTTCGGCAATACGTAGAACGGTTACAATATAGCAGGAGGCAAGTAGTTATACTCTATGCGATATGCCCGACGGCATTGCTTACCCCGGTGCTTATCTAAGACCACAACACCGCAATGCGCTGGTAGAGAGAGCGCATAGGGTGTAGACGCAGATCCCGTAGGCAGTGCCATGCCATGCTATGCATCCAGCATCCTAAGAATATAGGAGAGCTCTAACAGAATACGGTAAGAACCCTCGGATAAGACTGCAGTCTTATTTACGGTACGGCGGTTTTACCAAAAGCTATTCCAGCGCCTTATTCACATTTTTTAAACCATAGAGTTTCTTAATCATAGGTACTTCTTATATATGGTATTGCACCGGAGCGTTTTAGTTCCACATTCATGAATGCAAACTTGCTGATAGCTTCTAATACATAGCCCGCATGTAAACCAAGATTCGATTCCTATACTGTCTTTTTTTTCTTCTTTCTAGAACAAATCTCGGTACCCATATGCGGCCCCGATGGGGCCCTGTACTGCCGGATTGTGAGTCAGAGCAGAGCTGACCCTGTCGTTTTGGTGACATGTTGGGCGTGGGTGGACAAGTACCCACATAGATAGTGGGGATATCGCGTACAAATATTGAAAGGTTGATGCTCAGTATCCACGTTTCCATATCTACTGTCAGCCATACCACGCCTATTCGCGAAATATACCCATAGCAAATCCATCTCGAGCTTGCTCAGCGTCTTATGGGAGATTACGATCCAATTTTACCATTTCGAAGCCTCCTCCTTCACTACTAATATGACATAGATATCAATGCTAGGTAAACGTCTCCTAGTGATGACAGGCTCACTTGCCTGATATTTGTCCTATAGTGGTGGAAGAGACGGGAGGAGGGGGTCATCGCGGGGGAGCTAACTGGAAGGGTGGGTATTGGGTATTGAGTTGGCTTTGGCCGGATGTGAGAGTAACCATGTTGTAGAGCGCAATCGATTCCATAGATCCCAATCCCGCCAGTATAGCTCCTGACTACTATGCTCTCATGATATTGCTCGAGGAGGTGAAAACATATCAGTGCGTGTGCAACGATATTTTGGGAACGAGCAGAGAGAGACATCGTTGAAGACTTGCGTCTACTACGTGGAGAATAGTAATATGGGAACGTCCTTAATTCTTCTAGTAGTAGTGGAAATGGGTGTGATTAAATACAAGAACCTCAACAAGTATGAAAGCAAACCATGACACTGATAATAGAGGAAGATATAATAGTAGCGCTTATGCGATATGCATGGCGGACTAAAATTAGAATTGATTCCCAGGGTACATGTAGTAATTACGACAAAATAGAGTTGTTTTGCAGGCGTGCATCCTTAGGCAGCCAATGGTAGCCTAATTCCAGCTGAAAGTCTTTGAGGCTGCCTTCAACGGCGGAATATATGTATAAGGTGGCACTTGCCTTTTACAGAAGCTTGAAATACTTCCGGGGTCTACCCAATCGCACTCCCATGCCCTGGGAAGCCCTAGTTCGAGTCCCAGCCGCCCCGCCAAGTTATGTATTTCCTTTGTTTGAGTTAAGTGATTTACTCTGATTACGGGTTATGTAATCCGCTGCGGATAGGACACTGTGTAGCATACCACAAAGTTATCGTAGCGTAATAAATCCACAATCAAATGGGATATAGTTACAAGCTATGCCAGAAGCGTCTCTAGCCAGGTTTGGAATATGATCCCTACTTAATGTTCTGATCCATACGTCAATACGGCCCATCCACCAACGGGCCCAGCCCACCCACCAACCCGACGGCCACAATAATATTTAATATAATTATCTCATATACGGAACTATCGAGAAATACGGGACTGTGGGGCACTACGGATAAATAGAAAAATATAAGATATAAATACAGTCCCATTCAGGAACTGTCCGGGATGCATAAATGAGGTCGTGCATAACCGGTTCATGTGGGCTGCATAAATAGGAATTTTGCATATGCCAGGCAGCACGAAGCCGGCTGGGCGGTTCTGGAGGTCATCTTGGAAGAAACCGTGCTGCCTGGCATAGGCAAAATAGTCCCTTTATGTAATCCACCTGAACCGGTTATGCGCCCCCTCATTTATGCGTCCCGGACCTGAATGGGACTGTACATAAAATACTAGAAAATAGAGGCCTGATTTGAATAATACATTGAATACTCGAGTGCTACGGAAGAGGGCTTGATCTAGTATATTTTATTTATATATCCCTGGAGGACTTGATTTTCTAGTGTTTTATGTATTTCTATCTTATATTTTTCTATTTATCCGTAGTGCTCCATAGTCCCGTATTTCTCAATAGTTCCGTATATGAGATAATTATATTAAATATTATTGTGGCCGTCAGATTGATGGGTGGGCCGGCCTAAGCATCTCTAGCGTCCTATTCATGAATGGGTCGTATTGACGTATGAGTCAGAACATACTTCTGTCCGTTGCGGAAGTGCTCAGTCCCTCCCGGAATGGCATATATGTACCCACAAGCGTATGTATGAAGGCAGAGGAATTCGAGCCTATTGTTTATACATAAGATATATACATAAGGAAAGCTCTGCTTGCTCAATCCCCCAATCCCATGCTTGTTTAATCTGCCGCTTCCTCAATCAAGCCACTGCTCAATCCTCTGCCAGCGCTTACACTGAATTCGTACATGGGTGCTGCCATTGAGACAAATTTAACACAGTGGATCTAAACACATACCTCATTTCGAGTAATTCCATGATATTTCTCCGTAATTGTGGCATAGGTTTTATTCTTTCCTGATAAACATGTGCGATAACATCAAATACATCACGCCCCAAAATCACTCGCTTTCCATTATTATTCTTGCCAACAATGAAATACAGTGCATCATTGCGCAGCTCATATTCATTTAGTGCCTTCCATCGCAGCTTAATTCCTGGTAAATCACTGGCTGGGGGCTTTAAATTCGGATCTCGGAGGTATGCTTTAATCGTGCAATACCTAGTCTCTGTTAGCTACCATGTATTTGCTACTATGTATTTGAATTTAATTTCAGGGAATTACTTCCCAAAATGCAACCGAGATTCATTGCTTGTTGTATGCAAATACTCTGCGGACTTGGTACGGGCAGTACGCTTGCAGTCAGAGCAGAACCTAGGGGATGAAACTGGTCTAGATTTATACCACCATAATCTAGTAGAAATCGTTCTACAGAGATGGCCTCGTTCGCGAGAGGATAGACAGTATATTCATTATACTATAGCAGAATCCGCTCACTTGATAATAGAGCAAGGAAATTACCCGGCCTTAAATACCTTGTCCTACGGAACATAATTAACCCGAAAAATGACTTAATCCGACCATCCTCACCGTTCAGCCCCGAGGTCTCGCTTATGCAGTCACATCCCATGCATCGACCATTATATTGTTCCAACACGCCCTCCTAATGGGACGACGCCCTCCTAATGGGACGACGCCCTCCTAATGGGACGACGCCCTCCTGATCTTTCATCCCAATGCGCCCTCCTAATCTGCATTACGATCTATTATATGTACGCCTTCCTAATCTTCATTCCCATAAGCCTCGCTCATGGGTCCCTAACCACAAGCTTGAGCCCATATATCTAAAAACCCGCTCGATAGCTTTGCCCCATTCTGCATCGCTAATGTAACCCAATCCACCAATTCAAATATGTCGTGTCTTTCCATTGTTAAAAGTTCCCTCCGACTAGCTCCATTCCCAGATTCTATAGATGCCAAAGGTTCCGTAATAGTGAGATGCGACTCCTCCGGTACTACGGGAGTGACTCGGGACCCTCCTTGCGTATATTTTGGATCATCTGAGAGGCGAAGAGGAGATTTTCCGGCTATTGATCTAATTGGCCGGCTGGTCGATGCTGCCTCTGGCAGTGGTATTGGTTAGCTTGCTTCTAGCTGCATTGGCCTAAGAAGTTGGGCACTTGCTTCTCGTTCATCTCGCATGACTCTGAGGGCTTCTGGCCAAGTGTCGGCACATGCTCTCCAAGGTGGTTCCGGCTACTGCAGGCTCCTTGGAGTTGATGGCGGCGGAGCTGGGGGCAGAGTTGTGTAAGTGTGGGCCAAGTTAGTAGAGGAGCTCTGTAAGGAACTCGGCTCTACCAACGTGGTTATGGGGTCTCAAGCACGCCCACTAAGTCCTATACAGGATTATAGTAGGTGGCTAAGGGGTGGTTGAGTGTAGGATTGGTTGGGGATCAAGAGGTGCAAGTGGACAAGAATATTACCAGTGTAGCTTGTGTATTTCTGAAGTAGCTAGACTAGACTGCGCTGAACGAGAACTGCCCTATCTAAGGCCGTGGAATTCAGATCTTTAATAGATACTGAGTTCCTAAGGCAATGAGTCCATTTAGACTCATACTAGGCAACAGTAAAGACTCATTATAATACCAGATCATAATGAATACATGATGGCTCATTATAGACACGTCCAGTGTCATGATGATGCCTA
>Ga0307511_10005221_pt1 | contig 13221 bp, 16 predicted proteins | sample 13_EM_MG_FD_200266 | JGI IMG/M metagenome (GOLD analysis project Ga0307511, IMG submission 200266) | Populus trichocarpa ectomycorrhiza microbial communities from riparian zone in the Pacific Northwest, United States - 13_EM | ecosystem: Host-associated > Plants > Roots > Unclassified | place...
GCTAGCTTCTCCAGAAGCTGCATTGCATTATGATTATGTGCTGACTGCAGCAGAAAGGAACATGGGTGTTTCTTCCTCTTGTATGATCTTGATATTGTAGTACCATGGGTTGTTTCGTTCAGGTTGTTGACCATATGGGTTGTGGCAAGCAATAGGGGCGATCCTTATTACCCATTCTTCTTCTCCAGACCACATGTGAGTACGGTTTGGAGCTTCTTTGATATTAAGCTTATCGATGTTAATATCAGAGATCTCAGAGGATGGGGTGTTGTTAGGAGGGATAGTGGTAGGTTTCAATTTCCATGAGTCTTGCTGACTCGTCTGGAATTCCTTCTTCTTCTGATAAACTGCCTCCACTTGAGTGCAGTGTAAACACCCATGGCCATAGGTTCCGCAAACTGAACATCTGGTAGTGGAAAAGTAGCGTTTTCCCATTCTGGTGTGAACTACCATATGAGCAGTAGTAGTAGTCATAGCAGTCAGTATTGTATTGCTTTGGATGCTGCTTGTACAGTTCCCAGGCATCATTGATGACATCTATAATAATGGCGGGAATATTGTAATTATTGGTAATGGAAGAGGAGTCATCTGCAGGAGTGCTGATGTGATGATAACGATTTAAGTGATCTTGTACAACAACGTGGGTATGAGGGTTGAACTCATACCTGTCAAAGGTTTCTTCTGAGATAGGGGAGAGGGTACCCTCATCTGATTGCATTTCCTCCTCCTTGATGCTATCGTAGTCTTATTAGTCTCTGTCATTTCTGTCGTCAAGATAAGGACAAGAGGGGTGGTGACCGCTGCTTTCATCATGCCCTACCCACTTGTTGTAGTCCCAGTCCGTGTGATTGAAGTTGATGGAGTTGCGGGAAACAATTGTGATTTCTTCAGGAATGCGGGAGATAGATGGGATATAGGTAGCAATAGAAGTGTCTTGATGTTCCGTGTTGTCTTTTGTTGGATCTATCCTCTATAGAATGGAGTCTTGTTCCTCAGTGGGATCGAGGGAGTATTTATCCTTACTTGATAGAGCGTCTGCCAACAGGTTTTCTTTTCCAGCTGTATGTTGGATGACCAAGTCGAATTATAGCATATAAGCTTGCCAGCGGAGTAGCTTCTGAGATGTTTGTCATGGCTGGAGGAATGAGAGTAGTGGTTGGTGATCCGTAAGAATGGTGAACTTGTGGTCTCGGAGCTGGGGCTCAAAAAACTTTCGGAAGTCAACTATAGCGAGTAACTCCTTTTGGTAGGTGGTGTACTTCAGCTGTGTGGGGCTGAATTTCCAAGAATGAAAACGACAGGGTCGAGTTGATCCTAGTTCGACTTTTGCTATTCATGATCCTAGTACAATATCACTATCATCACATACCAGGTATTTTGGCGCTTCCGAGAAGTGGTCCCAGGCTTTAAGAATCTGTGGAGAATTCACAAGTTCCGTAATTTTCTCAAGTGCCCTGGAGTGGGTGTCCGTCCAACTCCAGGGTACGTTTTCGCCTGATAGTTCTGATACTGTGTTTGACCAAGAGGCCAATTCTGGACAAAATTTGCTTAGGAATATGACAACGCCCATTATACCTCACAATTCTCTAAAGTTACTGGGAACCTTGAAGTACAATACTTTCTTGCGTTTCTTGGGGTCCATATGTAACCCATCTGGATCTGGAGTTAATATGTGTGCTAAAATATCTAGACATTTGGTGAAGAACAGGCACTTGCTAGCCTGAAAACCAAAACTTCTCATCTAGTAGCCGTTGTAGAATGTTACGTAAAGTAGCTGCATGTTCATGGTAGGTATCTGAAAAGATAATGGTATCGTCGATGTAGATCACAAGGTCCTTGAAGACCATGTCCTTAATGCTTTAGTACATGGCTCAAACCATGGTGGCAGTAGCATTGCAGTTGCCTTGTTGTATGATCCCACTACAGTAATATACCATGTGAGTGAGGAAGGCGGAGTGTTGTTCCGAGTCTTCTTTGATTCTGATATTGTGGTACCAATCTGCTAGGTCAATATTGCTCCAATACCTCCGAGGAGCGACTAGCTCCATGAGTTCCTCAATGGTTAGTAGGGGTGTGTGGTTGGGGTCAACCGCTTTATTCCGATCCCTGGGGTCTAGGATACGCTGTGGTTTGGAGGGGTCATCTCCATTGGTTTGTACTAATAGAACTACTGTATTAGTATCATGTTCTGCACAATAAACTTGTCCTGAGGCTTCTTGCGCAGTGAGCTGTCCTGTCGGTTCTGCATAAAACTTGAAGGGTGAGGGTCACTATTTTGGTATCCATGTAGAGCCCCATTTCGGGCAAGTACGATGACTGATAGTTCTGAGAGGTGGCAACTCATTGGGTGTTGTTGCCGGAAATAATTGGGTGAATCCGACAAAGGGGTTGAATTCCTGACTTTCTCCGAAACTTATAGCTCTTCAGCGAGAAAACTGGGTTGCGTCCCCTGCGTCAGACGCACAGGACGCACTGGAGCAAAACTCCGGAACTGAACGCCAACCCTACGCGGGCTAGCCTCCCGACGTAACCACTCTGTGTCCTTCGTCCTGGCATAGCGTACTTGGCATACATCCTTCCGACACCGTTGTATCCCTTACCAACGTCCCTGAGCCTCTCCCGTCAATATAAAAAGTTATTGTCGTATTCCCTCTAGTTGCTGCCATCCTCCCTGCCGATCAGATTACCTTCTTCCTCCACAACTTTTACCCCCTTGGCTTTTTCGCCATGGTCTATCTATTTTCGCTTGTCTGCGTCTACACTGCCACTAGCATAGGTTCCTTCGTCCATATTTCACAATGGATCCTAGTTAAGCTCTCCCACGTTGCGACCCCGACGTGCCTCGTCCTATCGGACTCTGGGTGAAGGGGGTCCTTTGCAACTCCCTAACTTCAGGACTAATTCTCCCTAACGATGACTACTCACGTACCTCATCCTGCACGCCCCTTCCCGCGCGACATGCCACAGGTACCAAGTCTCTCACATCACTTCCAAGGTAATCCGATTCTCTAAATTCAAGTGTTCATATCATTTGATATTTTTCCTAATCTAATCTACTCGCTGTCTAACTCATACTACATAATTGTCCCGATGCCCCCGTTCCTATGCTCAGTCCTCTACGTGGCGTCGGCCTGGGTGCTTCACCCGTCGGACGCAATCTCCTCCTCTTCTGCTACTACTCTATTTGACGTGTCCGCGTCTTCATATTCCTCACTCAAAATTGTGGGTTCTCCATCCGTATCCTCCCGTTCATCTGCACTGTCAGCCTCCCTACCCTCTGCGTCGGAGAAACGACCGCGAATCAGTTTAGAAGCTGATGTCGCTTCTTGAGGCTCTTGCATAAGTTCTGCCTCATAACGAGAAGTATCCCCCACCTGAAGCGGTTGGTCGGATTCCAGGTCCGCTTTTGGTTCGGTTTCCGCAATGCGAGCGTGCATATCAGGTTTGATCGTAGACACCAATAGTTTCGGGATTCGAGCGACATGTGTATCCCACGTTTCGAGGAACCTTTTGTATGTTCATGAACTCCTCAGACTTTGGGTCTCCTACGTCGGATGTATGAAACTTACTAGCGGTCGTCTCATACTTGAAGTCAGCATTTCTCCCAGGTTCAACGTAGACCCCAGTTGTCCATGCCTTGCGACAATGACGTATGGCGGAGGTTACCAGACAAATGAATGCTTAATTTATTGAATCGAAAAAGGTATCATCAAAATGACCCCTCATCTTGACCCTAGCAAAATATTTACAGAATATGATTTCCGTAATTTCTGTTGCGCGGAAGTGTCGTTCATTTTTCTGAGCTCGTATTAGTTTCATAGGGTATTCAAACCGACGCAGGACGTGCAATACAACCTCTCGTCCGTCCGCACGACAGATAAATCTATCGTTATGCAACAAGTATTCCACCTTGTCTGCTATATCCGCTTGTGCCAGCTTCCTAAGACCGAAGACTTCCATGATGCTGTGTTTACATTCGTACACCAGATGTGCTCGGGTTCTGGAATGAATATTTCGCCGCTAATCTGTCTCAGCCCATTATCCGACGTGATGTGTAGGGAATACCACTCACATGGGCGTCTATGACTTTAATTTCTTCGAGGCTCTCCCCTTGTTCTTTTTCGGCATCAGGCCAGGATTCGGACAAAAGTTGAGCGATCTCATCGGCATTCAATATGGGATTTTCAAAGAAAGTGTAATGCCTCACATGTGCGGCGGCGCGACTTGTCAGGTCTTTATATTTGTCTGGAACCTGGAAAAAGGATCTGGACCTGGGTCCGACGCGAGAGGGCCTCTCCACGACGGCATCAGTGCCAGTTTGCCCTTCATCTATTCTGCAAAGCTCAGAGTCCAGGCGTAAGGAGTCTTGCTGCGCGTTGGGCAAACTCGGAGGTGGGGAAGACTTTCAGATTCTTGTTATTCAGGTATATACGAAATTTGGTTTGACGATAACTACCTGAAGCCTTGAACAGCCCATACTGTTATCACGGTCATACTGAACATGAACTTTCCTCACCGGACGTCTGCCATCCGACGCTGCATGTATCTTGGATGACTCTGCCAGGTGCGGAGAGAGGGGAAAATTATGATCTTGCTCATCGTCATCCTGCGAAGATCCTGCAACACGCACAGGTTAGCGTCTTGGAAGACTAGGAATGGAATTAGGGACCGTTGATCTTGCGGAGAGGCCAGAACTTGAGCGTGCGTTTGTCATGGTGATCTGACGAAAAGTTGCATTTATAAAAAATTGGGTTGCATAGGATTTTTGTTTTCATAAAACGGTTATCCGACGTGAAAGGTCGGAGAACTTTCTATTTCAACTGCACTGGCTATTGGAAATATCAACCGAAAAAAGAATACTGGCAAAAACTAAGGAGATAAAGGAAAACAGTTGCGACAATTTTAAGTACCCCCCTGGCCCCCTCCCCCTCTGCCTTTTAACAAAATCCCGACGAAAAACGTCGGGCGAGGAATGTTTTTAACCTGCTATGGGTTAGCAACTCCCGATCCGCGCGTGCGAGCCCCCTTACCTCTTTTAGCACGTGGGGCAACTTGTGGGGCTGCTTGAGGAGCCACTGGTGGGACCACTGGTTGGACTACTTGTGGCCCTATCGGGGGTTGTTTTGGTGCTGGCCCCGGATGTCCAGCTGCGCCTGGTTGCAGATCTTCCCATTGGTTCTGGGCAGCACTGAGCGATCTAGCCAGAGACTGAATTTTCCCCACGCCAAAACTACGGTGGAGGTCCCACGTCCGACGTGCACAAGGCACAACCTGACGGGCCAGGAGCATGCGTTGCCCAGAATTGACATCTGGGTCACGTAAGCACGCAATGTACACAAAGTTTTCATCGTTGGAATGTATTGCGTTGGGGTACTTTTCTTCATGCTGCTGTTTTATGTACTGCTTGGTGTCGTGCTGGCGCTTCTCCCAATATCGCAGCTCATGGATGCGCTGCTCAAACGTATGGTCTGCATTGGGCAGCGGGCGCTGACGGACGCCAGCAGCAATATGCACTACGGCGTCGGAATCTTCCTCGTGATCAGCATATCTAACTGGCGGATCAAATCTGGCAAGGCTAAAGTGGTTAGGCGCTATATTTTCATGGCCCGCTTCATGTAGCATGATCAGGATCCGAATTGGCTTACCGGTTGTTAGCCGCAGGAATGCCAATACTTCTCCATCAGCAGCCAGACTGATGGCGCTGGCTGGAAACGTCGGATTGGCGTGGTCTGGGTCCGCTAGGGCACCCCAAATTTCACGCACTTTTCTTCTCTCTGGAATGTATGTCTTCACCATCTCCCAGATCCCGTCTAGTGTCTTTTGGGCAATTATGCCCAATTTCCTACGTTCCCTCACATCCCACATCCATCCATTATTATCTTTGTGACCCAGATCATCTGGGTCCATGATCCAGAAAACCATAGCAGTATTCGGGTCCCCCACGTCGGGTTCCCCATCTTCCTCGTAGGAGTCGTCAGCAATGGCACGAGTCCTCTTCAAAGCTCTCTTCACTGCCAAATATTTGGCACTTTCAGATCGATTTTTCATACAGTCTTGCCACAATGACTCCAAAGCTTTCTTGTGGAACTCGGAACCCGACGCCAGGCGTGCTCTTATGGCTGGCCTGAAGCCAGTAAAGCCCCATGCCGCTTCCACAAGTGCCTGCTTCTGGGCATCACTTGCCCCACTCCAGCTTTTGATTTCGTGCTGGGCACAGTAGTCCTTCCCTGCATTACGCCAAGATGTGTAATCGGCATCTCGGGCATCCCACCCCAAGTCTGCCTTGGAGTTCTTGATCAAATTCTTTGCGGTGACCATTGTAACTAGATCGGGATAGTATTAGACATGGGACGTCGGATGTCAGTCCTCAGTAGAAAGCTTACCGTTGATAGAATTCCTGAATTAGGAAATACTAGGGACTTGCGGTCAAGGTGAATATATGTAAAAATGTTCCTGATAGTTGAGAATGTTGGTGATATTTTAGACTCTATGTCGAGATGTAAACAGTTTATGTGAATTGGAAGTTCGATATCCTACGGAGGGAGGGCTACCCTTTTATAGATAGGGTACTTGATTCATGTACACCTTGAGCTCTAACATTATAGAGGAAAGTTATAATTAACATCTCCCAGACAGAAAAGACTGGTAGCCCGACGTGGGCAGTTGGAACATATAGTACATGAAGAATATCACCGTCGGGATTCATGTTCCTTGTTCCAGAAGAAAAACTTTTCAAAACATCTCTTTGGAGGTCATTATATCTTTCAAGATGCCTCGATGTGGTACAATACCATTCCATTGTTTCGATGGCCATAATGTTCCAGATGAAAACCAGAAGCAATATCTCCCCGACAGAAAAGACTGGTAACCTGACGTGGGTAGTAGGAACATATACTACACGAACAATATCACTGTCGGGAATCATGTTTTTGTTACAGAAGAAAAACCTTTAAAAACATCGCTTTGGAGGTCATTATATCTTTCAAGATGACTCGATATGGTACAATAAGTTTCTATTGCTTCGATGGCCATAATGTTCTAGATGAAAACCAGAAGCAATATCTCTCCGACAGAAAAGACTAGTAGGCCGACGTGGGCAGTAGGAACATATACTACACGAAGAATATCACCATATTAACATCTCCCCGACAGAAAAGACTGGTAGCCCGACGTGGGCAGTAGGAACATATAGTATACAGAGAATATTACAGTCGGGAATCATGTTTCTTGTTCCAGAAGAAAAACTTTTCGAAACATCGCTTTGGAGGTCATTATATTTTTCAAGATGACTCGATGTAGTACAATACGTTTCTATTGCTTCGATGCCCATGATGTTCCACACTATGCCATATTAAACAGACCAAGATTCCCTTGTGCACAAGGTGCTTACCAGAATGACCCCAGTCGGGTTAAGCCCAGGTTGTAAATCCCAGCGCAACCAGTCTGCTTGTTTACGGAAAGCACTAACGTTAGAACTTTAGTGCGTCAAACAATTCGCAGGATCTATCTAAGACTACATACAATTAACTCCTACAAAACACACTGTCGTTGGTGCAACAGCATATACGCTTCAGGAGGAGCCTATTCAAATCATATACAGAAAAAGCATCCCGAACATGCGCACCAGACACATTCTCCTCTTGTACGTCGGCAACCCGACGTCACAGACTTTCAACCCGAACCCGAACAGGAATCCACAGCAAGCGAATCCACAAGCATTCCAATTCAAGACCCCGAACCTGAATATTCGGACCTCAGCGATGCCAATATTGACCCAGATGAGCTCGCAAGAATCCAAGAGCTGTACGTCGACTGGGAACCTTCAAACAATGATGTGGAAGAGGAGTATGATTCTGACATGGAATCTCTGGCGGAGATGTCAGCTTCCACCAACTATAAAGACGACGCAAAGCCCTATACAGCCGACGTGACATAGCGGCTTCCTGCCAGTTATCGACCGGGGCAGCCTGTTCGAGATTGTTCATTCTCGAGGCAGCGATCCGCGGAATATAATCATCTTAATCCCTTCCGCAATGCTAGAGATTACAAGCTAGCTCGCTTTTTCACATTAAGCAAGGTGCCAAAAACTCGAATTGATGATTTCTTTCGAGACAACATATTGCCTCCCTCCCAAGACGACCTTCCGACGTCTGACGTCTCATTCAAATCGGGTTACACATTCTATAAATAAACGGCCAAAATGATTGAAGATCCGCCTTGGCATACAAGTGAAGTCCAATATGCATTGCGTCCCAAGTCGGAGTTTAGATACCACAATCTCTTACAATGTATACAATACCTACTGAAACAATGAGCCTTTGTTTGCCACATGTTGTGGGAACCCGTCAAGATATTTAACATGGATAATAAGAGAATTTACTCTGAAATGAATGCAGGAACATAGTGGTGGGATTAGCAAGTATGCTCCCCCAAAATGCATATTCATATATGTTTGCTCACGTTGGACAGACACAGATTCCTGTCGGATCCACGCTTGTTCCCGTCTTATTGGCGTCGGATCAAACACATCTGACAAATTTCTCTAGAGATAAGAAATTATAGCCTCTCTACATGAGCATCGGGAATATAAAGTCAACTGTGCGTAACGAACCCACGAAGAATGCCTGGATACCTATCGCTCTCCTCCCTATTCCCCCAAAGCGTCTTGACAAAATCCCCACATACCCAGCAGAAGCTCAAGAGTTGGATGCGTTACAGATCTCCCATGAGATCTTGAGTTCTATTCTGAGTCCATTGTCCGACGCCAGGAGTCAGCAAGGTGTCGAGATGGTATGTTGTAATGAAAATGTACAGGGTTGCGTTCCTAAGCTACCAGCATGGTTAGCAGACCACAGGGAAAATGTTATAATCCACGGCATAACCTCCAACCACTGCCCAATTTGCATTGCCCCCCCTGATGAATTTGGAGAACTTCCAGATACTCCATTCGATACCCGACCACACCCTAGGAATGCCGCTGCTTATCACAATTCCAACGTTGAACAACTGGAATCTGACGGCGTCAAAAATGTGAACAACGCACTCTGGCATATACCTCATTGTGAACCCCATGAAATTGTATGACCTGATACCCGACATACGCTACTCCTCGGGATCCTGATCCATCTGATGAAATGGGTCCCAGAATTCCTGGAATATGTCGGGCACATGACAACCTTCGATCACATGTGGTCGAGACTACTGCCCTTCCCCGGATTTACCAGGCCAAACAAAGCCTACCACTCCGTGACGCAGTAGCAAGGGAAAGAAATGCGTAACCTCCTACGGGTCCTGCTTGGAGTCTTCACCGCCACACTCAGTCAGACGACTGACGCTGATCCGATTGCCTCCCGACACAACCCACTCTGTCACAAGGCCATTCTATGCATTAGGTATATAATCGACTATATCCTCATCGCACAATACCAAGTTCACACCTCCGGAACCATCCAATCCATGAAGGATTACCTAGAGGATTTCCATAAACACAAAGAGGTATCCCTGCGTTTTCGGGGAACGAAGTCAGTCAAGAATGCGCCGAAGCAGGCATCCAAAGGCTTGCATGAGGAGCATCAAAGACTGCTGGCATTGGATGACCTACGTCAACAAACCCCCACCAAACGGCAGAAACTTCAACAAGAGTTAAGACTAGAAACCGAGGAATTGGTCCACGACTTCCTGACAACGGGAGCACATTACAACTTCCCCAAAAGGCATCTCATTTCCCACTTCACAGACCAGATAACGAGATACGGGTCTTTGCTGCAATATTGCACAGAAATATGTGAAGCCTCCCACAAGCCTCTGAAAGACGCCTATCGTCAGAGCAATCACATCAACGCCATGCCCCAAATAATTCGAACATACATGCAGGCACACAGTTTTGTGATGTGGGAACGAAATATCCACCAATGGCTCACTGAACTTGACCATATCCCCAAAGACATCCACGATGTCATTCATCCGATGCGTACAAACTTCTACCTACCTCAAGACGTCAGCGCTGACCTCCCTAGGAGTAAGCTCCAAGGGCGCATGTGTAATAAGACTATGTACAATATACAGATATTGCAGGCGATTTACGAACCCCCCGACCTACAAACACTCACAGGAAGCTATCTCCGCCACAACCATCCCCTTATCCTGTCTGAGCAGCTGGATTCCGACGTCGCACGTCTTATGGATGCCCTGCTCGAAGCAGTTAATATTCTCCAAGTCGTACTGCCCACGTTTAATGATGATGGGTACAACCTACACCGTATGAGGTGTACAGGACCAAATTTATTCCGAAAGCAAGACAGGCGCAATGACTGGGTTTTTATCCGACGTCGCAAGGCCACTGCAGGCACAAAGGTCACGGGAGGGCTGAATTGTCTGATTCCAGGGAAGCTAAATGCATTGTTCAAACTGTGAGACATCGATGCCAACACGAGTTACAGACTTGCCCACAATTCTCTGCTAACGGTAGTCGGATCTCCGATGCCAGATGGCCCCGAAGGCATGGTGCATGTCGGCACCCCGGTAAAAAGTCAAGTGGTGCGCATAGGAGACATCGAGGGGATGGCCCACTTAATCACCATCAACCCAGATAATTTGTATCTAGTAAATAATCGCATTGATGTACATACTTGGAATGAGATACATGATGGAAATTGAATAGTATACAGTTTGGAATTTGAATGTGCGTAATGTGAAGTAGGGTTTAGAGTAAATCGATGGAAACATCGGGCAATGTAATCCTGGATTAGAATAAGAGGTATTGCGAACGCCCACTGACCCATTTGGAACGTCTGAGATGGCGACGGAGTTGATCTATGTATCACGACGGCCAACATGCGGAAACATGGAACAGGACGCGCAAACAAGGATGCAGTGCATCGGGATTAGGCGGAAAATTGGCAAGCGTCCCGACGCATGGGAAGTAAGGGAAGTATGGTGGCTACCAGACGCGGTGCGTGTGCATCAGGACGCCAAATATCTTTTGCTGATGCTGATACCAGGAATTCGAAGAGTGGTAGAAGAAAGTCTGATAATTCTTCTTCTATTGTAAGTGCAAAAGATGTGACTTACTCTATAGCAAGCACTACCTTCCTCCATTCCGTGAATGCAAAGTGTGCCATTCCTTCAGGTTTGATAGTAACAGGCTTTGGTCTTACTGAGATTAAGGTATTTAGGGCTGTAAGTGCTAGGTTTTTTAATATCATATCCTAGCCTGCAAGTTGCGCAGTATAGAGCATTCTTGTTTCCGTATATCCTCGATAGTCCACTTGGACATTGCATTGTTTTTCTATCACAGCCTTTGATCCTTCGATCCCTCTGTTAAGTTACTTCTTGTTGATTTCCAAATTATGTAGGGCATATAGGTGCACGAATTGTGCCTTGATGAGGTCCCCAGCGATGGTCTGTAAAGCCACAAGGGCTAATGCATGGTGGCCATATCCCCTGACCCAAACCCTGCTGTAGTCTAATTCTTCGCTAGACTGGGGTTTTGCCTTGGTTTTGCCCTTCTAGTTATTCTTGGCGATAACCGGTTTGCTGGTGTGTTGCAGGGATAACGCTTGTGCAGTAGTGCATATTGGTACTTTGGATATTCATTTCTTGCATTCGTTGAAGGTATGACCACCGGCAGGGTACCATAGATACTTCCATTCCCTGATCAGCTTCATCTTGTCTTATAATGTTAACGACTTGTTAACCACTTCCCAGTCCGGATTCTTGGTCGTTTTTGTTTTCGTGGCAACGGTCCTTTCAGGATTAGGACTTGTTTTCTTTTTTACTGTCTTCCGATACCTGTGGTAATTTCGACTCTGGTTAGGAGCTGGCTTGGTAGCAGTCTGATATACAGGTTTGGATTTGGTTGAGATACGCCCATGTTTTCGTGCAGCCTCTGTAATGGGCGATGCCAACAGTAGCACTGGGAGCTGTTTAACAGGGTCTATACTATCACCGGAATGATAGTGTATGTCTGTTACTGGTTCTACTAAGTCGAGGACTAAGAGGGTCTTTGAGAGCATACAGATTTCCCAAGCGGGAAGAGAATTAACCTGTGTAATGTCTCTATATTGAAGGTATCTAAGGCTTGTCTGAACTATGTCTGAAGTAATCTAATCTATAAATCCTCCCATGGAAGGGCGGATCGGCTCAGTACTTATACTAGCCGCCAAGCCTTCTGGAGTCTGAAAAACCTCTTTTGTGGCCTTTCCAGAAAACCTGCTTTCTGGCCGTTCTAGAAAGCACTTCTCCATGACCATAAATACAGGTGTGGGAGGTCAGGCCCCCAGCACTCAGAAATACAGGTGTGGATGCTTAATGCATCACGATAAAGAAAAGTACATAAGGACCGGATACGCGCAAGGTAATAGTACTTCAGGTAGTATGCCTGAGCTATTTGGTATACATGATAGGTGCTAGTAAATGCCTACTTGGACAATTATAAGAAATGGTCTCTCATTACACTTTCCCACTTAAAAGGATTTCCTACGCTTATTGTCTTGCCCAAGACAGAGGTAGTCCGAAATAACAGGTGCAAGCAGCACAGTTGTGAGAATAACAATCTTCGCAATGAACAGTAGGAGACCATCGTAACTTCCAAATCATCCATAGTAAACATTCATGACATAAGGAAGAATGAAAACATCTGATAGAAACTTTGTTTGCCATACATTCTTCCACTGTCAATTCGGAACAACAATTAAAACCACAAGAAGGAATGCGTGATTGCCAGTTTAATTCAACCGGCACGAATCAGTACTTTAGGAAAACATTTAAGATATTTTCTGAAAGATTGGTAGCAGCGGAGGTGAGGTCTTGATCGTCAGGACTGAGGGCAAGAACTCTGTCTCGTTCAGTTTGAACAATTGACTTGGGCGTTTCTCGAATGTGACGCCTCTTGTGTTTCTTGGAGGATCTTCGTTGCTTGCAGGTGTTGGAATAGTTTCCATTGTCCAAAAATCTTGAACGATTTCAATACTGATGTCTTCATAGTTGATCCACTCATCATTATCTGTTCCGGACGGAATTCGAGTACTTGTTCAACTTCCTATCTGCCTTCCGTTACTTCATCAGGTTGTTCTTCATGATGACCTGGGCAGTTGGTTGAATCGTTTTCAACAAAAGGTTTGATCTTGCTGATATGGAAGGTATTGTGGATAAGGAAGAGTCGATTGTCCGTTGACAAATCGAGTTTGTAGTTGTTCCGCTTCCTGGTGAAGTGTTGGATGT
>Ga0307511_10005222_pt1 | contig 13218 bp, 6 predicted proteins | sample 13_EM_MG_FD_200266 | JGI IMG/M metagenome (GOLD analysis project Ga0307511, IMG submission 200266) | Populus trichocarpa ectomycorrhiza microbial communities from riparian zone in the Pacific Northwest, United States - 13_EM | ecosystem: Host-associated > Plants > Roots > Unclassified | place...
TTTTATTTTTGGAATAGTAAACATTAAAAAATCTTTTCTAATCTATTTTTCATGATATTATTAAATATTAAAAATTAATTTACTTTTTAAAAATTTATTTTATAAGAAAATAACTTAAAAAAAAAACTAATTTTCAGCAGTTATGCTGGGAAAGCTATCACTGGCACACTTCTGAACGACATGAAGGTACAAGTTTGCTCTAAGAGAAGGCCACTATTCACGTTGCTAAAACCACGTAACATTCAGAAAATCAATGCACTTATGAAGGTCCTGACAATGTCGTCGTCATATGCTCAACTACCATAACATTTCCCTTTCAGAACTGAGCTAAAAATGAATAATCGACTACTGTGTGTGATATCATCCACTTCATGATGAATGGTGTTGGAGGTACGTACGTCTACCAAGAGGAAGGAAGAAAGCCTCTAATGTAGCTTGCTCTTTTGCTTGTCAGAGTATCATCTTCATCACGAAATCACCAGATCCATTAGATACAATGTCAGTGATGATAATTATAATATCTATTCAGCTTTTTCACTGCCTTGCTCCCCTCACCATTGAATTCCTTCGCTGTACAATCAATCGTGTTAGAAATTCTGCTCCTGATGATTCTAGTCTAATTCCAGCTTGCTCTCCCACAGCAAGCGAAAAAAGGTATGGTAATTTTTGCTGTTCTTCCTTGTTAAATGTACAAAATTCGTGTATTTGTAGCAGCTCTGTGCGTGTATATTTCTGACATGTTCTTCTCTACGTTGTATGTTTTCTTCATGAAGCCACGGCGGTCCAATAATTAGCCATGCACGAGGTTGTTGGAGTGGCAATAGTGCGTGACCATACCCAATGAGTGCCCTCCACTCTTCGCATCTCTGCCAACTGTCATAATTATTAATGTGAGCAACATTCTTACTTAACATGTTTATGTTACCTTGGAAGAGTGTTTCAGATTAGAAGCTTGCAACAAGTAGAATTTAAGAGCATGAATTGTAGATAGAAAATATTGCTCAAATTTATGCCTCCTGAAAAACATTTCTAATGAATTTGCTGTCAAGAATGCTGGAAATTGTTGAAAATCAGAAACGGCAAATGAACAAGTGTTCCTTACTCTTCCATCCCTGAGCTCGAAGATAACTGAATCATCAGAAAATGGGATCGGCCTTGTTGGTGCCACCTGTGAATGTTCAAAACACTCATCATTGATTTCCCATCACTAATGCTGGCCAGCAGCCAGTCAGAAGACGAGTTTTAAGAAAGGAAAAGATACTTGTACCAACCTTTGGGTCACAGTTTCTATTAAAATCACTGTACTTCCGTGCAACGTTCTCCAAGCTGGCTGCAAAATCTTCATCTATGCAAACTTCTTCATTATTATCATTTCCCCTCTCTTGTGTTTGATCTTCATTCATTAATTGTCCCACATGAGGGAAGCCACAGTTTTTCCATCTCCATGTCATTTGGTCCATATACCTAACGTATACTTTTCCATCTGAACCTATAAGAAAAAGTTGATTACCTTCAAAACATGGGCTAGGGGAAGTGATCAAGGTTACACCTTTATTAGGTGTTCCATGTTCAATCCAATTCCAGCCATCACCAGTATTCCAATGATATTCAACTAGTCCACCATCTTCTGAAAGCATAAATAGTGAGCCTGTGAGTGATAGTGAGGATGGTCTCATAGCAGTTCCTGGCGATCTTGATAGAACCAAATGTTGAGACTGATAATGCTCATGCCACAATTCAGTCACTTTGTTGTACTGGTATAGCCTCCCATTCCTTCCAGTGACAAACACTACGTTATCCCGGAACAGCTCCTGGTCAACAATACTTGCAACTTTGGTATCTGGAGGGTTTCGACAATCTTTCCATTTGAATTTCCTCAGGGCAACCTGCATAGAAATTTGATTAACGGATCAGCAATGAGCTGCTTTATAGTTCTGGGAAAATCACAGAAATACTCTCTGCTTTGGCTTTCTAGCCTAAAGTCGGTGTTTAAAGTAATATTCCAGAATTTTTGTTTCAATTGATTGATAATGTTTCTTGGTTGCCTGGTGACATGAAATACTACTTGTATGTATGGATGGTGATGGTGACAATGACCAAGTGAAAAATTAAGTGAACCATAAGAAGGAAAAGAAATTCTCTGATGCTTTTAATCTTTTGGATGTATGGGAGTCATAGACCAATAGAAATACTTTGGTTTATTCTACTTACTGTGAACTGCAGCAGCCTTCCATTTTTGCTCACAAAGAAGATTGCATCTTCTGGTGTAACTTTCGGATCTTTACCTGGAATTCCATCCCATGGAGGGCCTCCAATAACACGCCCGAGATTCCTCATGGCAGTGCAATTTACCCATGTTAGCCCCTCATCGCTCCTTTCTCTCATAAGCAGACTCCCGTAAATGTCTACCAAAAAGAGACTTCCATTGTAGTTTCCAAGGGCACCTTTCATTGGTGTTGAGTGATCATGCCTCAGCCACAGCCATAAATTCTCGGCATAAAGATGTTCATAAGTCAAACCATCATCAGTAACAAGGAAAAATGATTTGCCTCCATGTATCATTCGCAGACGAAAGTTATTGTTGATCCAATTATCTGGGAAACTATATCCTTCCAAAACTTTATTCGGTCCATTGGCACCTGCAAATAGGTAATCTTCTTGTGCTTTACTTCCCTTTCGCCTTCTTGCCATTGATCTTGTAATTCCTTGTTCATTTGGCTCATCTTTTATGCCTTCAAGGCAGTTCATGGGTCCACGTTCTTCTCTGCAATACTCTGCATTCCAACCTTCAGTCTCTGGGGCGTCTATCATTGACCATACATATTTAACCGATGCTCTTTTTCGGAGATTTACTTGATGGTTCGGCCCAGTATTTTCTCCACCCAGTCCAGGTAGATGCAATTCTGCAAGTCTACCATCATGCAGTGGGAAAACTATTCTGCCAGCTTGAAGTGGTATCCCAGCAATTCCACTTGCAACTTTCGCATGCGGAGGATGCATATGACTCAACCATGCTTCGGGAATTTGGTTTTCCTGATCAGTGCCTGTCTTCGTGTGAAAAAAAAAAAAAACCTGGCTTACAATATTGTTACTACAAACAGCGAGCATTTTCCAATGACAAAAAGAAAAAAGCAAATCACTGAAAATCATGGTTTTATCTTGTTGATTTTTTAAAAATCCATGATCTACCAGAAATGCTTTAAGAAATGGTTCCAAAACAAGAAGTCATTCATTTGTGATTTTTGTTCTTCCAAAATTTCTTTACTAGACATTTTGAAAGCTATTAATTTCATTCAAGAAGCAGTGTGGGTGAATAAACCTATTGTAAATACTCCTATACATCTATTAGTTTTATTGCTAGCTATATGCGTCGAAAGCTTCTCTATTATGCAACATTTATGGATAACTTTCAAAATACACCGAGGGCTTTGAAAGAAAAATGGATTCCAATGAATGGCTCTGAGAATCTTAATGTGCGATTAGAGGAAGTTATTTACTATTTTCAGGTCTTGCTTTTCACCAGCCAGTCATGGCACATGGAACTCCCTAGGAGTTTCAGAAGTTTCCCTTTCCCTTCCCTTCCCTGGTGTAGGTTATTTGGAAGTTTCCAGTCCTTTGACGAGCCACCTTAACTATTCTAAGAGATACACAAAACCTACTCCTATATATGTTTACTGATTTAAAATAAACTGGTTACTTGTTCACAGCTCATGGAATGCCATTCTCTGATGGCTTTCCAGAAGATGTATTTTCCATAGTTCCATGTGCGAGTCTCAGAGAAGTGAATTGGAATACATTTGTATGAAAAGGGAAAAACATATGTAGATTGTCCTTGTTATGCAACTGTCCTTCACTGACTCCATGGAGGAATATCATTAGAAAGCATAAGAAAAGGAATAGTGAAAGGCCTCATCGTTTATAGATTCTGAAGAATTTATACCACCTGCTTCACTCACCTGACTGTTTCAATATTCGATACTCAAAAACCGATCCAGACGATGTGGTGAAAAATAATGATAAGAATTTTTCATTTGTCTCATCTTGTACAACTGGTGTGATAGATGTCAACTTATGATCTTTGGGACTTCCATGGACTATCCATTTCCACTTTCTTTGGTTTAATCGTCTCTCTACCAATTTACCACCCTGGATATACAGAAAATATTGTGAGTAGAGGTCAGATGATAATTTGGCTTTCTGGAAAACATTTGTTCTGCACATTATTCCCCCTGTTTGTGTTGCCTTTTTATCACTTACTGTTGTATGGGTGTGTGTAGTAATTTGTTTTTTTTTACAGATATGGTACCTTAGTTAGAAGAAAAAGAGAGATGGAGTATTCTCCACTCAAGCCATGTAGTGTGCATCCCCTTGATGGCATCAGAGAAGCATCTGCTACTGTCCCTTCTGCCCATATATGCTTCTTCCATGATGGCTTTGAGCTCCTATCATATTCATAAAGATCTCCTGTAGAACTGCATTGCAGCACACTTTGTTTCAAATGAAAACGAAGATAATAGCCAAGAACCAAGGAGCCAGCTTAGATACAAAGCGTGGCTTGATTGGACACCTACACAGAATATCTGAAAATAACTACTGGCGTCATCATATCTAATCTGATGTTTGGCAGTGCACCTATCAGGAGTCGAATAATAACAGTGATTTCAATTAGATTATACTTCGTGTTAGCCTTGTCTGTTTAAGTTCTTCTAATTTTTGAGTTGCATCGAGTTGTTGATTTGAGAGAGATCTCACCTTATGGTATATACTACGTCTGGTCTAATAGTAGCAGCATCAACAATTGCTGCAACATCTGCACCAGGTGGTCGCCCGTGATTTTCCCATCTGTTCCATGTTTATAGCATAAAATTCGTTAATATTAGAGTCTCCTCATCAGAATCCACACCGTGAGCAGATACTAAAATTCAAAAGCAATAAAACTAGTTTTAGCGACGATGGTTTTTAGTTTCAGAAACACAAGTTTTACCTTGGAGGCTCTGCCTCACTGAGTTCTAATAACGAGCCATTCTTTGTGCAGAAATAAATTTTCCTGGAATGTAACGCGGTGGAAGCAAGAAGTTCATTAGTACATTTGCCGCAGTAATGTAATGTGATGTGATTATGCTGTTTCGGACTGTGGTATGTATTGAAACAGAAATGATGCACTCACAGCCCATCATGAGAAATGACGCCGGAATTTATTAGCATCAATGAACTTTCTTCTGCTTCTCTATTTGTGCTTTCATCGAGAGTAGGTGTGAACTCTACCCAAATTGGCTGTGAGCTCTCACCGAGCATCATCTGAAAAGGGAAAAAGAAGAAGATAAACGATCCCATACTAGAAATAATAGTGCAATTTAGCAGTTGTAGTGTGCAGTGAATCCATTTTTATCAAGCAGTCATCAGAGCACGCTTGGTGTCAAATTCAGATTACTTGCACAATTTATTAGCAGAAAAGTATCTAAGAAGAATTAGTTTTGGTTTCAATTGAAATTATTTAGTTGCAGTGTTCTGTTTATATATCAGAAAATCACGGGACCATTGCTTGAGCAGCTTCAAATACAAAACATGTGGTAGAGCTAATTGACATGGAGCCAGTCCAGGTTATACAAGAGTGCCATGCCTGCATGTCAGACTTAAGTGGTGACATGGTTACTCTGATCACAAGTGCTTGTATAATATAAATTGAAAATTAGATGGTTATTACTACAAAGAAGCATGTATTCCTTCCTGATTGAATCCAGTACTACAGGAAGACAGAACGCTCTAGCAACTACTAGTCAATCAAGGTTTGCTGGTCTCCAAGTCTGATATTAACCATCTCTGCCCACCAGACTAAGAATCATAGAAACAGGATAGGAATAGAAAATTAAAGGGCAAAAATATAAATGATCTTAGAAGAAACCTAAAACAGGAGTTTTTTTTGGAATTAAGCTTGATAATTGCAAAGATGTTGAATTGTATAAGCTTTATTCAAAAATCATAGGGACAAGACAGCAACTGTTATGAGCTTATATGATTATGCAGCTGGAAGAAGACCAGTACCTGATATAGGGTTCCTGCTTCTGATAGAGTAAGAATAGTTTGATTGACAATAAAGACACAGATTGCATGACCAGTCAATACTGGTAGATCATGGGGTGCTATCACCCACTGGATTCCATTCCAGAACCTCTCATAGATAGACCCACTTTCACCAGTGACCCAAATGGATGACTCAGACATTTTAGTCAGAGAAATTCTCTTCCTCAAAGGCAGAACAATCTCAGAATTCGCTTCTGTTCCTCCATCTTCAACCTTCCTTTTCAAATTCTCATTTTTCTTGGAATCATCATTCTCTCTTTCTGAGTTCTCTTCTACATCTCTTTTTACTGGATGAATTTTACCCACTTTAGTACAGTTGTCATTAACACAAGAGACAAGTTCATATGGCAGCTCCACTTCAACCCAGGTGTTGGATTGCTCTTGGAACTCCCAGAAACGATCAGTCTTCTGCTCAAATTCTCTATTCTTTTGTTGAGCATAGTTATGTGGGCACCAAGAAGCAGAACCAAGGCTCAATGACAAGAGGACCAAGATGAAAAATATTAAATGAAAACAAGGCATAGTGGCATGACAGAATCTGGTGATAAAAAGGTTCCGATACATACAGAAGACTTCGAAACTACGATGTGCAGGTGGTTTCAGTTACAAGTCAGTTAGGTTTTTTGTACCCTCTGTGGAGCCCCATATAGGGCCAGAACAAGAGAAGGGCCACAGGAAACTACTCAAAGGACCTGACCATCATTATTTTGAAGACGAGGAGCTCTCTTCATGGCCTTCTCACCAGGACCAAATAAATAGAGAGGGAAGGTTGTGGGGGGGTCCAATAGTCCAAATATACATGGGACGGGAGATGGGGTTAGTTAAAAATTGATATAGTTTCCCTTAGATTTTAACTACCTCCTCATTTGTCAACTCTCTGTGGTCACAATAACTAAGACAGTGATGATGTGTTTTGGTGGGGTTGCTCATCTTTCTTACTTTGTAATGCAGTGAACGAGCTTCAATTTTCTTAGCAGCTAATAATGATCTTCTCACCTAATTCACGACTTGTCACTTTGTGCCAAGTTTTGTTTTCATCTGTTTGTATGACGCAATATACAGAGTTTAATCAAATATGGTAAAAGAAGAACACATATTTTTGTGGACAATTCTTGCTGCTTTTGCAAAATTATTCCTTTATGGAAGTTCCAGTGCTAGACATAACCCCCCCAGCAAGGAACAGATTCACTGCATCAGATGCTGCATGTTGCAAGAAAGTTTGATCAAATAATAGGATGATTATGCCCGTCCAGTTGATGATGATGGCGGCATATCAGATGTAATGCCATTGGTCACTTGACTTCCTATGAGTAGACTTGTGAATATTCCTTTTCCTTTTTTTAATTTTTTATTCTGATTGAGTCTAAAGAGATGAGGTAAGATGTCATTGATTTTTTTTTTCTTGGGGGGCTTTCTCATTAGTCTTTGAAAGAGACACAGCAACCGTAGCGGCAAGCTGTGGATCTCTCTCTCTCTCTCTCTCCCCGTTTTCCAGTTTTAATCAAACCATAGATTAGACAAGCCAAAGAAATAGTTAGTACGCAACAATGGAACTTTACTTGCATGATCCTCCATAGCTCCGCAAGTGAACATCATTGGCATTTTAAGATGCAAGACTCTTTGCTAGTTTTAATCATCCAATTTAATTCTTTTATGGCCATTTGTCATCAGCTGTCTTCACTTACAAGGTGCTAATTGTCGGGTCTGCAGATATGGAAGGCAATCGGTATCAACAGGTTGAATTTCTAGATATTTATAATTTTCTTATTATTTATCGGGTAAAAAATTTAAATATTCATAAATTATTCATTGAGTTTCAGGTGTCTAATAAGTATCCATTATCCATTATTATTTTTTAATTAATAAAAAATAAAATAATTAATATATATATACTAGTAAATTCATTTGTGCTCTGTTGCGTTTCGAACTATTCTTTTTTTAAACTTAAAAAAATATTAAGGGTATGAAGATTTTTTTAGCAATATCATTAAATCCAATCAAGTGATTCAATTTTAAAACCTGCTAACTCGACTCTATGCCTAGCTCAAGTTTCCAATTAAATTGCGTGGGAGCTGATCCAAAGTGAATCAATTAATTTAATGGATCTAAAAACAACTTGAATGATCGGCAAAAACATGACATAACTTTTTAAAAACCTTTAAGATCACATTTTTTTAAATATTAAGATGATACCAGATTGGATTGACCTCGGTTACCCTTCGACCTGGATCATGGATTTCAATAAGTTTAATAACTTTTTTTGTTTTTGAAATTTATTTTTGTTTAATTTTATAATAAAAATAGATGTTTGCAAAATCGAACACCAATTCTAAAAAAGATATTTATTTGAGATTGTAATAATCTTATAGAAAGTAGATAATAATAAACCATGAATTTCATTTTCTAACCCATCCAATATTGAAAAAGAGTGAAATAAAGAAACCAATTAAAAAAAATTAAAGGACCAAAAACAAAAAAAAAAAAACATTACAGGTTTAAAGGGTAAACCCGCCAAACTCGTGAATCAGGTAATTCAGGTTAATACGTCAAACCCACAAACCGAGTAATGAGCTCCATTGGGATTAATAACTTTTTTTTTTCTAAACTATTGTTTATTTAACTACATGATAACAAAAATAAATGATTGCAAAATTAAGCGTCAAACCAATACTGTGATTTTTTTAAAAAAACTATGATAACCTCATAGAAAGCAAAACAAAATAAATTATGAAACTCAATTCTTAATCAGCCCGATATCGAAGGGTGAAATTGAAAAAAATAAATTTTAATTTTTTAAAACATATTTATATAATATAAATGTATATTTCAGTCAAAGAAAATTTCAAATTGAGTTTGGTAAAATCTATTAGCTATCAAATCTAAAAAATTTCTACCTTTTAATTGGAATTACAGTTTGTAGGAGATTGTGAGGTCTTGGGATTTGGAGTGTGGTTGCTGTTGTTTTTTAAAATATTTTTCTTGTTAGAATATATTAAAATGATATTTTTTTATTTTTTTAAAATTATTTATAAGATCAATGCATTAAAACGATCCAAAATATATAAAAAAATTAATTTTTAAAAACATAGTTACAACCACGGTTTCCAAACTAACTTTATGATATGTGTTTCTTACTAATAAATGTAATCTTTGGGTCAAAGTCAAAGAATCTACAAGGACAGCTGGCTCTCAAGATTCCAATCTCCCTATTAGCAGGGGAGTGCTTAGTTTGACTTTTCATCAAATAGTGAATCCCTTTCTTCAAATATTCTAGGGTTCGTAACGTGGAAGAGGTAAAATCAAAATAGGAATCTATATAATTATATTGCATATAATGGGATTTGTTTGCCTACATAATCACTGTGAGGAAATAAAATGCACCTCTTATATTTAATATTCTTTCTTATTAAAACATATAATATCCCAAAATTTGGTCACGCCAGCAGGAGGTTTCAAACCCACCACTGTATCAGGAAGAACAGGTCCTCAATACATGGCATCTCTAGATTTGAAGCTTGGAAAGTCATTTAATTAAATTTTAATGAACTCCCATTTTCATGTTTTGAGTTGAAATTAAAGATAAATAATTTATTCCAAACTCGATGGATATTAATTCAAATCAATCTAAATAAATAAGTTTTTTTTATAATTATTTTGTAGATAATATTCATGTAATATTAAATCCGACTAAAAACTTAATCCAAATCTCCTGATATCAACACATATAAACATAACTTTTATAATTTTATCAATGAATAAACACACACACCCCTCAATATATATTATTTTATTTTATGTTAAATAATAAATAATAATTGATAACGAATACTATATTGATAGATGCTCAAAATCCAATAGATAAGATATAGATCGAGTTATTTAATCTCGTGAAACGAGACATTTACCAGGTTGTATTTGTATTTTTTATTAAAATAATTTTTTTATTCAATTAAATAATAATATAAATAGACATAAATATTAAATTGATGGAATAAAAAAAATAAAAAATTATGCAATCAAAATCTCTTGATATCTACATAATACACACATAATTTTTATAATTTCATCATTGAATAAACATACACCCCTATATATATAAAAAATTTTATTTTATGTTAAATAATAAATAATAATTGATAATGAATGTTATATTGATAGATACTTGAAATCCGATAGATAAGACATGTATGTCTATTTTTTTTTACGAGATAAGTAATAAATAAAATATAAATATAATAGAAACTCCATTTTTATTTATCTATTACTATTTTTTAGTTGGAATATGCATATCTATTTTTTTTAGAAAATAAGTAATGAATAAAATATAAATACAATAAGAATTTATATATAACTGCATTTCCTAAATAGGAATTTTTTTTTAAAAAAGCATCTATTTCTATTCTATGTATATATATAATTTTATTTTAACAAGATAAAGATAAGTAACGAGGAAGATATGAATATAATAAAAACTATGCTTTAACCTCTCCAATTTCTTTACACTGATTAATTAATAAAAGAAAAAAAATTATATACACTGACAGGATGACTAAGCAGGCTTCTTCTCTATACCATAGGGGCATGGTGGGTTTATACACGATTGATTACTCATTAATTAATTGGGACGTAGTGATTAACTTTTGCCAGGTGGCAGTGAAAGGCTGACACACACACGCACATTGTACGCAGGCAGGAAGGTCCGCTTGTTTTTTATTGTGTGAGATCGATTTTGTCGCCTTTTAAAATATAATTAATTTGAAAAAATATTAAATTTATGTTGAAAATAAATTTAATATTGAAAATAAAAAAATATTAAAAAAATCATTTAAATATATATAAAAAACAAATATTTTTGAAAAACACCCCACACTAACAATTAAACCCCCTTTTGTTTTGTTTTTTGAGTTAAGAGTTACTTTCATGGAGATGAGAGGAGAGGAAAAATATTTTCATTTCTTATTAAATTTTTTATATTTATTAAAATTATTTTTTAATTAAATAATAGTAGAAATAGACACACTCATAAAATTAATTGAATAAAATCAAAGAAAAAAAAAATTTCATAAGGTTGCACTTATTAAAAAAACTATCTAAAAATAAAGTTTAATTATATAAAACATAAAAAAGTTATAGATGAATTAGAAAAGTCTTTTTAAAAATTAAGTACATACAAAATACTTAAAAAAAGATAAATACAAAAATAAAAATAAGATAGAAGAGATATTAGCTTAAATATAAATTTTAAAAATATTTAAATAAATACACATGTAAAGAGCATGATTTTCTTTTAAAAAGCCAAGATTACAAAAAGAAGAAGAAGAAAGAGGTCAGGCCAGTGCCTAACCCATTTAAGACTGCCTGCAAGAGGGCATGTTTTTTAAAATGTAACTGGGGTGGATGACATGTTGTCTACTCTAATTTTTTTTTTAAATAACTTAGACGACGCGTCGTCTGTCTTTGCCAAGATTCCAACCATTATGGTAGCCAGAAAATTAAGGTTGAAGGATTTCTCATAAAAAAATTCATTTTCAACCCATTTTGACCCAAAACACATAGAAAACACTTTAGACACCTTGATAAATCCATCCATGACCTCCAAAAACCTAAAAAACCATCCTAGAATCCGAAATCAACCCGAAACTAAAAATCTTCTCGAGCTCATATATTAGGCACTTTAAATGTAAAAAACACCCAATTTGAAATCCCCTCATCAAATATAATCACTTGACACAAAGATTGACCATTTTGGTGGTCGAAATCATTGTCAACAATATTTTTCTCTATCTATCATCAAAATTCAGTGATCTCTCTCTCAAACTAGGAACTAAAAAATAATAAAAATATTTTTTTTATGCAAAATCAAATTAAAAAATATTGAGGGACTAAATAGGTATAACATGTGAAGTTTGATGACTAAACTAGGTATTTTTTTTAATCCAGTAATCAACCTTGTCTTTCAGGTTTTTTATAAGTGTTAGGATATCACTTGAATTTTCAGAACTTGTTTATCAAAACAAACATCAAATTGATTTTTGTTTTTGTATTAAAACTTTGATTTCCCAAAAATCCTTGTGAAAACATGGGGTCATGCTTATTGTTTTGGGAAGAAAAAAGGAAAAACACCAAAGAATTCTTGGTGCAGTGGTTTTGTAAGTACAAATGTGTGCTCAGTATGTTATTTGCATGAATGTACATCATGAACACATAAAAACACATGATTTTATTAACAGGAAAGGCTCATTTGACAGAGGAAGTCTTGTGGTATTATGAGCTAAATTGCCAACAAAACTAAAACAGGTTGAAACAGACATGATCAAATAAAAGGAAATAATTGAGTAGGCTCCATCCTCTCATCTTGTGGCATAACGTCGTCTTTTATCCTCGAGAATGCACACTGCCTTTTTCACACCCTACTCTTGCCATTTTTAGAGCATTCTGCCTTTAGTGCATTTACTGATCCAGTACCTGAAGCATGATTGGGTAAAGGGTTCGAACTCATGTTTGGAGTTCCTTCGAAGGTTATCCATCCAGCTTTAATCAAATGCATGAGCCTCTTCTTGAAGGCACTGCAAGTATGAATGTTGTGTCCTGCGGCACCAGCATGGTACTCGCAAGTGAGGTCAGGCTTGTACCAGTTAGGGTAAGGTGGTTGCAGAGGTGTCAAGGGTTCTGGAGCTATATAACCGATGCTCAGTAGCTTTCGGTACATCTCATTTAAGGGCAGCGGTAATGGAGGTAGTTGTTCTTGGACTCTTTGGTGTTTGGTTTGAGGCTCAGGTTTTCTTGTAGGGTTGAGATTGATGTTGGAAATTTGGGGTGAAGGGGATAAAGTGTGGTATTTTTGAAATGGATTCTTCCTACCCTCAACATGGTCAACCTCTTTGTTTTTACCTTCAAAGCCCTTTTTTTCCACAGGTGCAGAGATTCTACCACTCTTTCCACTTTTTACTTCTTGCTCTATGTGTTCAGCTACTGCCACAACGTCAGTAAATTGTTGGGCCGAACTACCCATCACATGCTCGTAGTATGGGTCCTTGAGCGTGTTGGCAAATAGAGTGACCATCTCTTTATCCAGGAGTGGAGGATGTACTTGAGCAGCTAGGTCTCTCCACCTTTGAGCATATTCCCTTATGCTTT
>Ga0307511_10005223_pt1 | contig 13216 bp, 10 predicted proteins | sample 13_EM_MG_FD_200266 | JGI IMG/M metagenome (GOLD analysis project Ga0307511, IMG submission 200266) | Populus trichocarpa ectomycorrhiza microbial communities from riparian zone in the Pacific Northwest, United States - 13_EM | ecosystem: Host-associated > Plants > Roots > Unclassified | place...
TTTTGATGATTTTTAAATCGTTTTGATAAGTTGAGTTGATGTTCAAAATTAAATTTTAAAAAATATTATTTTAATGTATTTATAAAAAAAAACAAACGCTATCACAATATCAAAAGAACTCTTGATGCATTGTAGATTACAGTCAACAACACTTTTATTATTTGAAAAAGAAAAAGTTTATTCCATTTAGATTTCATAGCAATTACAAAATTTAGGTGTTATTAGGTTTTGAATTTCAATTGCAAGTAAAAGGAGGAATATTACCCTCACTTTCACGACATTTAAGCACGGTATCATTTTGCTCTTTTTTTTTCTCTCTTTTTTTTTTTATAGAAATTACACTTTATATATATATATATATATATATATATATATATATATATAATTTTTAAAATTGTTTGGTACTATGTATGACATAGCAATATAGTATAAAAACTCAAGATTAAGGATCTGTTTGTCTCTTCCATACTTAAGGAAAGCACTCCATTTAGCTGATGATCAAATGAAGCTACCAGCAAAATATGGATTTCGCAAGAACGGGAAGGGAGGAGGGTTCCCTTAGCATTTAGCCAAAATTCATTAAATAGAACCACAAGAGTTCATTTTCCCACAATTTAGCCACTAATTCAAGGGTGAACTGGTCCAAATGTCTGGGTTCTAGCACACATTGAGCAGTAATGAAATTGAACTTGTAAAATCAACATTTAAATAATGCTTCACAAATTCATAAATGGACTAGTTGACTGTTAGACAAACACATATCAAGTCTCAATTCCACATCCAAATTCTAAGTGAGAAATAAACTACATCCCCTTTATATGCTTCCCTTTTTCGACCTTCCCAGATTAGCTCATGAAAAGCAAATTATGGCTTAATCCTATATGTTGTCCTTTGCTTTTGACATTTTGTTACTACGGTTTGTCTACTATTTAAGTAGGATGAGCATGGTAGATGAAGAAATAGAAAAAAGTTGATCAGAAGGATGAAATATATGATGACCCTGCACGTTATTGTAATTGACTCGCAGCTAGTAGCAAAACAGGAGCCTGAAAATACAGTCCTTGAAGCGGCATTGATTTATGCGCCATTCATGATACAATATTATATTATTGGACAATATACAGTAGATAACCCTTACCTTCCAGCAAATAGTGCTATGCTATCTCCCAATGACCTTGTGATCGTGTATGGTGAAGCCTTACTAAAGCCACTGCTCACTGTTGCCAAAACGACTAAGCGCACAGTTGCATAGTAACCATTCACTTTTAATACAGAATAAGAGGAGCTTTTACTGAGGTTGCGGGCGAGTCTGGACGACAAAGATATCTTTTCCAACCACACATCCTTCCACATCTTGTGGGCAGCCGAACTTCCTTTCGAGGAAAAAGCCAATTGAACAGAGACGCTGACCCAGCTGGTGACGGAATATTGGATCAATTGTTAGTGGTTTCTTGCTGTAGTCTACAGTCAAACGATTTACATCACCATCAGCAGGACCCGCACCAGATACCAGCATCTCCTCACTGAAATTTGCAAATGCAAGTGTTCTCACATGCCCATCAAACTTCCCACATGAAAGACGCCATGGAGTACCCCTGGTGCCAGAAGCTAGGGTCTCACCCAGTCCAGGGGCAATCTCTGCCTCAACAGAATTCTGATCACGGTCAGTTGGGCTGAGTGTGTGAAGAACAAATGAGAGCTCTGGCGAAAGCATTTCTTGCACCAGAACTGCCATTGCAGCATTTTTCTGAGGCACACCAGCAGCTCGACGACTTAGAACTGCTCTCCGTGTGTACAGTGAAGCCCATACTTGGCTAACAGCATTTGCGAATACAATTGGATTTGATGGGCTAACATTAGGGATTGATTCGTAAAGTCCAGCAGCTGACATTCCAGCCAAGTCCTCGACATTGGCACTTGAACGTACAATCAGTCTTGCATTGTCTGGAAACATTCGACCTATTCCATCGACGATGTCTTTTGGGAGCTGCAAGGAAGAGATCAGTTCCTGAAGTTTAAAGCATAGTTTGTCAAGTTCGCCCCCATCCAGCTTAGCTGTCTCTATCTCTTCTAGAAATGACATGAATGTTTCCATAGATTTGCTATGCTCAAGTGCCAATTCCATAGAACCAAAAGGTATAACCACGCCCTTAGGAACTTGAAACGAAGCTGGCACCCCTTGGTCACTAGAAACTGCCATTTGAAAAGCAAATTCACAAGTAAGTCAGCTTCAATACAGCAGACGGGCAAAGCTTCAATAGACATGCAACAAAGGAGGCCATCCAATAACTATTTCAAGTCCTCTAATTCATGAGCATGTTCCAATTTTTAATCCATCTTATACTCTCCAGTGTTGCTCACTCATAATCCAAAAGTCAATGTTGTATCCAAATATTCCTTTTTTTTGTGGATCCAGTTGATGCAGAAAGAGTAAAAAATGCATTCTAGGACTTTTTAATTCGAAAAAGAAAAGAAAAGGAACAAGTATACATATTCAATTTTTCCTTAGATTTGTTATTGTGTTTTGGTTCTTAGGGAGAAACTCCAATTCGTATTAGAGTGATTCCTAGAGCCATTCGTTTTGATTCTATAGTAATGTTGTTAACCCCAACAAAAGACAGAACTTCCCTAGGCGATTTGAGATTTCTGACATTCTAAGATCCCAGAGCCTAATGCAGCTGTAAAAAACATATGTGAATGTCATGGTTAATAATGAAAATAAAGAAGCCAATGATGTCCACAAATTAAAATCAATAAAAAAAACGATGGTAATTAATTGTACACCCCTTCAAAGAAACTTAGCAAAAGGTGAAACATAGATTTCATTTTTAGAAGGTAAACCATCTTAACATCCAACCCATATTACCCTTTCTTGAAACTGCAGCCAAAGAAGCTAAGCGACCACAAGCAGCAGCCTTTGCGCCTGATGTTTGTGCATCTGCATCTGCATCTGCGAGTAGAATAACACCTCCAGCGGAAACACCCTTAATAAAATTAAACTTTTGTCAATTTTGATAAACCACGTCTACTATGATCAAAGGGTGGTTGAGTGTTACAATGATGTATGGGTAATAGGTAAGTTACTGTACCTGACTGGAGTGAGTTTTAACAGCAGACCAGGATGGATTGTGAGATCCAGGAAGTTCAACTGTAGATGAATCATTGCGTGAAAGATCTTCTGCAACAATATCATTTGACGAAGAGAGAGTTAGATTTACACCAGTCAAGGAAGCTTCCAACCTGCAAACCACAGACATTGAAAATCAAACACACAACCAAATGCTGCATGTGTGATCCTAATCATCAATTTCAAAAACATAATGAAGACACAAGAATTGATTTTGGATCAGAGGTGTCCAGACAAATAACCTCACATATTTTCCAGTAAGCTTTTGCATAGCAGCAACTTCATCATCATCTTCACATGTCACAAAGACAACCCTCTCCTGCAGAAAACCAATTCAATTGAGTTCACCTTTATTCATTAATATTTCAACAATATGTAATTACTTGAGATATTTAGAATTTTGAGAAGGAACTTGCTTGCCGGGCCCTGACACCAAGATGGGATAAGTGAGGCAGCTCTTGCAGAAGTACAACTCCCACTATGTTACTACCAGCAGCTGTTACCTGCAAGGTATACTTATATAATAACTCTGAAAGTTCATGTGTACTATGCTGCATATAACGAATGTTCAATGGCAAACAAGACAAAAATATATCAAGATGAGAGACATTTAAACCTCTTCATCTCCATCAGCTTTGTTCACAACAAGAACAATAGGTCCCTCTACAGTCGATGGCAATGATCCAGGCACAATGCTCTCAACCTACATCACAGCAAATGAATGTCATACTGACCAATGATTTTGTAAAGATGTAATACATAAATGTGGGTGTAGATATTCAACATCAATGAGAGCATCTAATAGTAGAAGCTTATTGCAATTGAAGTATCTGACCCTGATCTGAGAGACCATATACAATTTCATGCATTTCTTGGGAACTATGATGTTTACCAACTTTAAGACCACCGGGAATCCATGAAATCCAAGGGCCCTGGTAATTCCAATTGGCCAACAAGAAAGGACACATTAAAGTTTATTTTCAAAGGATAAAAATGAACAACACCTATTCCAATTAGCCCCTGCATTAAAGAATCCTTGCACAAACATAGAAGGGGTATGGCCTCAAAGGAATCGTTCTTTGAGCACGGATATGAAAACTGATCCAGTTATCTCAGGCAGCTGCATCATTGATTAGGCTGAAATTTACTTGGTTGGAACCACAATTTCAACCAACTTAATGAATTTCAGTTAATTGTCCTTTATAACAAAAAAGAAGATTTTATTTGAAAGGAAAAACAAGTAACAACAAGGAGAATGATGCATTCTCCACCCTGGAAAAAATAAATAAATAAATAACTAAAGGGAAAGGCATATCAGAAGGCCAAGAATATCACCACATCCCCCAAAAGAGCCATGCAGGGTACAAGTAAAAAGGTCAGGAAACTATCATATACCACAAAAGTTATCTCATTCGTCCAAGATACTTGAAATTCTGAAGTGCTTTCCATCCACAAGCACCATAAACTGGTAGCTCTGGCTTCAATCAGCAGTACACAAAATCATTGTACATGGTCATTCTGGGCTTTTATCTAACTTGTCATTCAGATGAGTATATCATAGGCTAATGCCTCAGAACTACCTTATTCACTTTTCTCCTTCTCCTCTTTTATTTCTTCTTCCAGGAAAATGGAAGAATAGTGACACAAAAAACTAAGGTCTACATGGAACGTGGCTCTATATTGAGCACAGAACAAGACCACTTATCAGCTGGCTAAACTTCATCACAGCATCTCTTAAAAATAAATTTTTAATTTTAAGCAAGAATGATAAAGTTAGAAATCTGCACATAATTACTAATGTTATTATATAATTTCATTCCCTTCTAGTTAAAGGAAATTGAAGCTAAAACTGATCGAGGGTACCTGTACTAATGTGCCGATAGCTGATCCAGGAACAAGAATATCCCAGCCATGAGAACCAAGGGTACTTCTAACTGCTTTCAAAAGCAGGGTACAAAGTTTTGAAACCTGAAAAATTACCCTACACATGAAATTTTCCAGTTAGAATGTTACAGTATTTCTATTAGCAGGAAGATATTCAAAAGATTTTGCAATCAGTAGCACAGAGGATCACCATAGATTGTGTAAGCCTTTCAAGATCATATTTTTTATGATTACAAACACTGTCTACATACCCGGCACGAATCTCAGCTTCAGTGTACGTCCTTACACTGTTTTCAGGAATCCCAAGTGCTTTTCCTAGTATCTGCAAGGGTCAGGGTACAATTTTAGCCACAATTCAAAGTCTATTTATAACTCTAATGCTTTTCCAGTAGTTCACAGATAGAAACCACGAAATAATTTTTAGCATTGTGGAGATATGATTTATTAAGATTGTTTTCAGTAAATCTAACTCTGCAAATTGTCACAAAGAGTTCACGAGCCCCAGCAGGTAAAAAGAAAAACCCATTCCAATTTATTTACTCATATTTTCGTTTTGAGATGTGTCAAAGTAATTCATTCACCTTCTAAGAAATTTAAAAGGTAGTAATTGATTTTCCAACATTATCCCTATTCATTTGCACTAACAAAAATACCAATTCTCAAAATATGAAGTTTAATATGTTTTCCAATGCAAGGGTAATTTTGAAAATGTGTATTTACATCAAAGTGATACATGATATTTCATTGAATATTTGAAAGAAAAAACTGAAAAATAAAATGGGATGAAGAGAGATAGAGGTGTCAATCCACTAAGAAACCAGGAATATCAAACATCTGATATAAAAGTGGTTCTAACAAGAAAAAAAAATATAACAAAGAAAGAAAGAAAAGGAGAAAATTTAAACTTATACCTGCACTCTTTGTGGAAATATTTGAAGAAGTGCTTCAGAATAGTCCTCGGTGAGCCTTCTTGCTCTATCAAGAGTTGCTTTGAGCCTTAGCGCCCAAATTATCTTGCCATCTTCACTTCCTTTATAGTAATAGAAGGAACCAAGAAAATGAAATTAACTAGCACGTTCACTGGACATGAAACTTTTCCAGCACTGGAAGAAGCAAATTGACAAGTACCTTCCTTTTCAAAGAGACCTTTCTCTTGCCAAGCAAGGAGCTCAGTTCCAATAGCTGCACATTCTTCTGGTCTCCAACCAGATAAACCGAGCTGACGAACACCAACAATCAGGGCACCAAGAGGGTCATTCCAAGAGCTTATATTCTTTGACTCCACATTGTCTGCAAGCCATTTAGCCCCTCCCGCAGCTTCAAGCGCATTGAGAAACCTATGTGAACCAATAACATCCAACACGTGCATGAATTCCAAACAGAGAGAAAATCAAATTTTGATAAGATAAATCAACAGAAAATGGAAGAAAGTTAAGTATATCTATTCATCAGTAAATTAGGTCATTTGAACCACGACCAGTGTTTTCTTTTGCAGCTCAAAGTGTATCACATGCTTGAGTATAATCACTTAAAAACAGCTCTTTTCTCTCGATAAGACATCATAATGTCACATCATAAAATATTATGGTCATGCTGATTGCAGGCTTGATTTACAAACAGCTTTTTCCTTGTGTCGTTGGTATCAAGAAAAAAACTCTGGCCTTGCTGGGTCTCCCAAGGCATAACAGAATTATTTTCTGCAGATTCTTCAAGGCAATTTGTTGTAGATTATGAAATCCTTTTTTGCAGCGCCAAAAGGTGTGAAATGCCAGTTAATGTATGAGTTGGAGGGTGTCAAACAGGCCAAACATTTTTTGAAAAAGCAATTTATCAAAATATTCCAGTTATATGTGAGAAAACTGACAAAAAGATTTCTGACATCATGTCCAGGAAGAAGCAAAAGGCATGTTAAGTAAACTAAGATAGAGTATTGTACCTGCTCAGAAGAACAAACAAATAGTCCTCAAGACCAATCTCACATAGGCGCCACTGTAAAGAATCCCAACCATCCCCAGACACGCATGCAAAGGAGACAGCAAAAAATATAAAAAGGAATCATCAAGAGTAGAACCATCAAACTCCAGCTACTAATTGCTAATTTGGAGCTCTTTCTAAATGATTGCTAAGCGTGAGCTCACCTTTTGACGCATAGCTATTGCAGCATCAGGAGCATCATTCCTAAGACCACTTTCAAGACCTTTTACAATTATATCTCTCAGAGCATTCAGGGACCGCATGATTTTGATCAGTTCAAAAATATTGTGGGATTCTTCTGAAGCATCTAAATTCTGAAAATACAAACACATCTCTCAGAAATTTTCGTGCAAAATTAGAATTAGTAAAATTAACCAACATGGTTGAATTAAAACTAGCAGTGCCTTAAACCATTGCATGACTAAGCACCAAGGTTGAATTTATGGAAGTACAAAACATTTCATCATCAGAGACTTAAATTCAAAACATTAAAGATCCCATGACTAAGGCTCAATGAATGTACAAACTACAAGCATAAAGACAGATTTGGTTATTACTGAAACATACTTCGTATCATGTTGCAAGTTCATACAAGTCATGACAATACAGGAGAACCAAAATTAAAAGGACACTATTTACCTTTTTGCAATCCAAAAACAATGTAAGAGCTGAAGAGCCCCTTTCATCCAAGGATTCTATAATTGATACAAGTTGTTCAGCAAGACTGCACAGCCCAAAATTTAAAAAGAATGTTGAATCAACAAAAACTGAAACTAGTAAAGAAGATGATCCATTCAAAACTAGTAGATGCTTTGAATTCAATTGACTAAAAATGACAAAAAATAAAATGTTCTTTCTGATTACAGTCTTTTAGATAAATTTATAATGCTGAATGTGGAACCACCCCAAGTTCCAAGAAAAACCTCAAGGAACATTCAATTACAAATGGTTTATCACATGCAGAGAAGTTCTCCTCGAAAGTCATACTACATTTTATAAAAATGATCCATGATAAATAATATGAAAATGAACAAGAGGACAGAAAAAAAAAAAGAGTTGATATAAACTGCTGAGCAAAAACAAAGTTCTTTCTCCCTTATTTTCCTCCTCTTGATTTGTAGCTAAGAACCTAGGACCTATCAACAATGTTAGGATCATCAGAGGTTTAAGATGTCATAAGCAGACCTTCCTGCATTGAAGAAATCTTTGAGTTCATGATGGAATATTTTGAATTGCTCGACAAATGCTTCACTATATTCCCCAGGGTTCTTCGTAATTCTTGCAAGCATTGCTTCAGTAGCAACTAAATCTTCTGGGCCAGCATTGCGATGAAGTTTGTTTTGTATAGTATGTTTGATTTCTTGCTGAATTAGAACAAAAAATAAATAAATAAACCAACACCAGTTATCTGATCACAGCAAAGATTACTTACCAAATGCACTGTGATATATTATATAACCTTAAGGTCATGAGGAATGTCGCCCCGATGAGCAATATCTCTAATCCGAGTAAGAGGAACAGATGCTGTGAATTCTGCCTTGAAAGATGGCAAACAAGGATGGATTTTTCGAATAACAAGCACTTCCTGTACATCAAATTCAAAACTTGTAACCTAAGAGAGGTAAGAACTTTTTGACAGGTCAAACAAGACACACGAAATACACCACCAAATGCCCTGTGAGATATCAGAGAGAAATGTAGAACATGAAATACAGCACAAAATACCATTATCATATAAGATGAAAGTTCAGATAAAGTTCACATTTGAACTTAAAAGATTTGATGGTAATTTTATCATAGAGTATATGGAATGAGACAAAACACAAGTTCAAGCATAACCCAGTTTGCACCAGCCCTGCCTATCCTCCCTTCCACCCTACTATCCATCTCTTTTGCTTGATAGTGCTTGATAGTTCATGGTGTCTTCAGTTTCAGCAAAATTACCAATGCTAGCAACAGAAATATACATCATTATCGTAATCAGACATTAGGGGAAACTTCAACTATCTATTTTTCTACTGAGGCACGAGTAGGCATTGAGAGATGGACAAACCAATTGCAGTGTGATCAAAAGCACTCTGAAAACTTATTCAGGACAGCTGATAATGGATGTCAGGACTACTAAATTTAGGCAGAAATTATACAATTTATTTGCCTGGCACACCTCTGGTTTCTACTTGGATTGGGATGAGGATTTTGTTTTTGTGTTCCCATAGAGGTATGGGTTTCCGAGTTTGTAATTGCTTTGGTGCCTATAAGAAGTGCCACTCTTAGATATTTGAAAAACAGGGTACATCAACTGATCAACTAAAGTTGAGTTTCAGAATATGATTCTCTTTTCATGTTTTGCCTCTTTTCTTGGTTCTACATCAATTGTCTTAAAGAGATAAAGAAAATGCTACTCTGTTGTTGATATTTAACTATACTTTATACTAAACAAAAGGCAATCAGATTGATGCATACCTTGTGAGGTAAGGGGAAAAAAACAGATAAAATGCTGTCAAATTTTGATACATCCCAACCATATCAGAAAAAAAATGTCACCCAACCTGTGGTGAAGTATCTTTCCTCGAAGAGATTCGTTCTAATTCCCGGAATATAAGCCTGGAAATTTCAGCATGCCGATTTGGCCGGTGATGACCTCCATCTTCAAAGCATGGAATTTGCCCTGTGTTTATCCACTGCATAAGAGAAAGATCTAAGGATTCCATAAAAGAAAACAAACTGCCAAAGAGTCTCTGCAGTTACACGGAAATACCTTCAAATAGATAGCAGAGTATACTAAAACCTCCAACCTGTCCTCACTCTGAAGACTTCCAACTAGTAGCTCACGTACAACTTCAAGCTGTTAATGAAATTGATACAATGTTAAAAGAAATCAAAGAATCTTTGACTTAGTTCATAACTTACAGCCTTATACAAAGGAACAATATTTTTTTCTACTTTTACATACAGGCACACATGTACGACTAATTGGGTGACGGAGAGACATGGTACCCATAAAGCGAGCCTAAAGTAGCCATTAATCCACATTACCATGATCTATTCAGATTTGATGAAAAAAGGAAACATCTAAAAGAGCAAACTACGAAGACAAGAAAAAATTACACATTGAAGATCCAATGCTGTTATGCCCTAATAGAAGGGCATGTACAATAAGGATGAGTCATGGACCATAGTGTCCATTTTTAAAACTTGTATGGGATTATTCATACCAAGGTGCATGATTGAACTAAAACCACCCTCTCCATCCCATACATTGCTTTAAAATTAGGGTTGTTGAATACGGTGAATTAGGGACTTACAAATTTTAAACAGATAGTAAATTATGAAAATTGAAAGCAATCAGGATAAAATTACTAGCCTCACACTAGTAGATTCAAGAAACCATCCTTGATAACAACCTGAGCATCACAACTAGGGTATAAGGAACCACCTTAAAGAAAGCATCACACCTAACATAATAAGAAAAATGCTGCACTTTAATCAAAATAATTCTCTTCTGGAATTGAAATGCTAAAAAGCTTATTTATGATGCTGGAGTTATTCCTTCTCCTAATGGAACTCAAATTCTTGAATAAATATAGCATCTGAATAGGAAAAATAAAAACTAGACACTGCTACTGAAACTCCCAGCAACCTGTAAAATACAGAATTTCCCTTGATGCTAATAACTAGGATCCAGCCTCTGCTGGAACTCCGAAAAACCAACTCCCAAAAGAATCATCTAGGCTTTTATCCACAGAATTAAGGCTTGGGGCTCGAATATTCGTCTTCTTCTATTCCTCCTTTAAATATTTTCCCAAAGTCAGAAGCTAAATCCATAAGCTGCACCATACATCATATACTAACATTCTTATTTTGAATAGCATGGATGGTATGCGTGGATGGATATTTTGCATCAGGAATACCACAAACACAGGTCACTATTACAATCTACATTATTTACATGATGTCCAGCATAATAATACCAACCGATGGAGACAGAAGATTTATTTGTGCACTCATGATGTTTTCTTACTCACGGCAGGACAAGACAAACATTCTTAAATATATATTCTGTTTTCTCCATCTCCATCTGTATCTCACTTTCCTTGTAATCTCCAGAATTCTGTCTGCTCAGACAGTCAGATTAGAGGTATATAATATTTTATCACAAATCTCTTCCTCAAGCCTATTTTCTACTCTTACAAACTATTCTATCAAACTAAAAGTTATCAGTAACAAAAATAGTTCAATTCCTCATAGATTAGAGACAAGAGTATTGCTCATATATGCATCCATTCTAAAATGACAGGTACAGTAGTGCTAAAAACTTTTCATGAAATCCAAAAGTGACGACACGTTTTTTAACACCATTACCTTTCTCCACCAATTTCTTGCATTCAAGTCACCTTGAACTAACTTCAACGCAAACCCCTGAAGACCTGAAGTGTCCCATCTTCTTTCAGCTTCTCTGTTCCGATGCTCATTTGACCGCATGAAAGATATGGCCTTCCCTTGCCACTGCCCAACAAAAGGACTTGTCTCCACCTCCAAAAGAACACCAGCACTAGCCGAACCATTCTCACCTGCATCCTCCACTTCCTCTCCGTTATGTTCCAACTCCAAAGGCAACAAATTGACAGCCTCCCCAGTTGCATCCCATTTACAAACAACCGCAAAACTCCCTCCTCTGGGCAGCCTCAAAGCCCGGTTATCCCCACTTTCCCACACAAAACTTCTGTCCTTGCTCACAATAACAAACTTAAACTCAACAATGCCACCCCCTTTCATCTCCAAATCACAAACCCATCCATTCTCCGTCCAATTCATCGGAACCCTCTTCTTCCACGAACCCAGTTCTTTAGTCGACCCCAAAATCACAATTTGCTCCCCAAATTCAACTTGGTGATCCACCCTTACATTTAGCCTCACCTTTCCACGTTCCAACCTTGACCTGCTTTTCCTCATTGCCTTCTCTTGTTCTCTGCCAGATTTACAACATGGAAAATACCAAGAATCTTTAGCCCACCAATCAAACACAAGCCAGAGTAAAAGAAAAGGAAAGAAAAAAAACTACCTGGATTGAGTAGAGGAAACACCGCAAACAATTCTTCTGCGAATGGGAATCGAAATCCTTGGATTGAAGAATGGCGTGGAAGTGCCTCCCGCTGGAGCAACTTTATGGAGAGATTGGAATTGGTTTCTTGTTGGAGTAAGATAGATAAAATCTGAGCGAAGCAATGCACGCAGCGAATCCATTTCCTTATTTCTTCTTCCAAATGAATTACTCTTTGTGGTTCGGAAAAGGAATTCGAATTACGGAGTACTTACTTGTGGTTCGGAAAAGAGTCTTGTTAATAAACAGAGTCTTGTTAGTGAGTGAAGTTGAAGGTTTTGAATGGATTCCTTGCTCGCTCTGCATGATAATACTGATATTCTTATTCTCATTCGATTTTTTTTCTTAAGCCAAAATATTTTCTTTTCTTCTTTTTTTTTCCAAAAAATCTTTAATTTCAAAATCTATTCAAAAGCTATAAAATTAATCTATTAAAATAAATAAAATTAATTAATTAGTTACTGATAAATTCTTAAATCAGTTCTAAGTTAGTGATTATTTTTTACATGATGCATGGCAATCATGTATTAATTTATGTCTGGTATTATATTAATTTTTGTAATTATAATTTTAAAAAATACATTTTTAGTTATGATTTAAAAAAATCTACATTTAATTAAAATTAGATAGATTTTTATATGTAAAATAAATAAAAAATATATTTTCACAAGCAAGTTATTTTAATTTTTATAAAATTAAAATTTAAAAAATAATTATATAGGAGCCAGTCCAAAAAAAAAACACAATATATTTTATTAACAAAACATTTTTTTTTATGACTGGGCAAAATAGCAAATGCACCCTAAATATTAGTTTTGAATTTATTATTTCATAAGTATAAAAAACATATTACAAGCGCGTTTTCTAATTAGTAATTAGCAAAGAAAATAAATATATTTGATATAAATTTTTAAATCAGTTCTCTGAAGTTTGCAACTATTTTTTTTCATGTTTTCAGGTCCGGGTTCGGACTTGTGGTCGGTCTGGTTCAAAATTCGGGTTCTGGATTTTAACTAGGTTGTTTGGGTCAATTAAAAAATCAAAACGACATTGTTTTAGTAAAAAGCAAAAAAAAAATACAAAGCTAAATTCTCTACCAACTTAATATTAAAAAAAAAATAACAAAGATA